>Ga0098065_1000349_pt1 | contig 22624 bp, 15 predicted proteins | sample 25_taG_FD_75062 | JGI IMG/M metagenome (GOLD analysis project Ga0098065, IMG submission 75062) | Marine viral communities from Cariaco Basin, Caribbean Sea - 25_WHOI_OMZ | ecosystem: Environmental > Aquatic > Marine > Oceanic | place: Caribbean Sea: Cariaco Basin | collected 2014-11-08 | reverse complement strand
TTTATTGCCCGTTATCGCAAAGAGAAAACGCAAGGTCTCGATGACACGCAGCTGCGCGCGCTAGAAAAAGCGCTCAGCTACGAGCGTGACATGGCCACGCGTCGTCTCAAGATTACGCAGCTGTTGACCTCTCAAGGTAACTTGACGGACGAGCTCCAAGCCCGTATCGATAAAGCCACTTCTAAACTTGAGTTAGAAGACATCTATCTGCCTTACCGCCCACGTCGTCGTTCGCTAGCCGCCAAAGCACGTGCAGCTGGCTTAGACGTCGCTGCGCAAAAGCTGAAATCGGAAGAAATTACTCCGATGCAAGCGATTGAAGGTTACGAGATGCCAGCTACCATCACCGATGATAGCGGCAACGAAATCGAAGTCGACTTTGCGGATACAGACAAGCAATTGGCCGGTGTGCAAGCGATTATCATTGACGAGTGGACGCAAGCTCTCGACTTATTAGACACGCTGCGTGTAGGCTTTGCCAAAACCGCGACTATCAACTCAGCCCTAGCGAATGAAGAAAAGCGCGAAGTGGGTGAGAAGTTTGCAGATTATTTTGAGCACAGCGAGCCATTAGCGCGCCTGCCTAACCATCGTCTATTAGCGATGCTACGCGGCCGCCAAGAAAACGTCTTGGTATTAAAAGTCGCTGGTGAAGATGCACCATTTATCGAAAAAATTATTAGCCGTTTTGATATCGATGCGGCAGCACCTGCCGAACGTCGCGAATTCTTGCGAGAGGCTGCGACCAGTCTGTGGCAAGACAAATGGCGTCCGCATATCGAGCATCGTTTGCTAACTGAGCGTCGTCTGACGGCAGAAGCAGATGCTATTGATGTATTTGCCAATAACTTACAGCATTTATTGATGGCCGCTCCTGCAGGCCGCAAAGTCATCCTAGGCGTGGATCCTGGTATTCGTCATGGCGTAAAAATGGCCGTGATTGACGATAAAGGTCAAGTCGCTGTCGATGCTGATGGCAAACCAGCCACAGCAACTGTATACCCGTTTGCCCCAGACAATAAAATGGCTGAGGCGAAAGCCGTTATCCATGATTTGCTGAAAAACTATCAAGTTGAGCTAGTAGCTATCGGCAATGGTACGGCGAGCCGCGAAACGGATGCGATGATTAAGACCGTTATCGATACTGATGAAGCCATCACTGCTAAAGCGGTGGTTGTGAATGAATCTGGCGCGTCTGTATATTCAGCGAGCGAATTGGCCAGCGATGAACTGGCTGGCTTAGATGTGTCGCTACGTGGCGCGGTATCTATTGCGCGTCGCCTACAAGACCCGCTATCAGAACTGGTCAAAGTTGATCCAAAAGCGATTGGTGTTGGACAATATCAGCACGATGTTAACCAAAGCCAATTGGCGGATAGCCTAGATAAAGTCACCCAAGATTGCGTGAACGCCGTGGGTGTCGACGTCAATACGGCAAGCCCAGCTATCTTGACGCACATTGCGGGTCTGAACCGCAACGTCGCGCAGCAAATCGTAAATTATCGCCAAGAGCACGGTGCTTTTGCCAGTCGTGAGCAGCTTAAAAACGTTCCACGTTTAGGGGTGAAGACTTTTGAGCAAGCCGCAGGCTTCTTACGCGTACGTGATAGTGAAAACCCACTTGACGCTACCGGTGTGCATCCAGAGAGTTATGCGCTAGTAGAAGAATTGCTAGCAAAATCGGGTAAGTCGCTAGCAGAGTTGCTAGGCAATGACAGTGCTCTTAATACCTTGGATACCACGAATCTAGCTGCCGCAAACGATGACGTTAGCGTCTCAGCTGTCATTCAAGAATTGGCGAAGCCGGCTCAAGACCCGCGTCCTGAGTTTAAGACCGCCAACTTTAGAGAAGATGTCAGCAGTATCGGTGATTTAGAAGAAGGTATGACTTTAGAAGGCGTCGTCACCAACGTGACTGCTTTCGGTTGTTTCGTCGATGTGGGCGTCCATCAAGACGGTCTCGTGCATATCTCACAAATGGCCAATGACTTCGTCGAAGATCCGATGAATCGCGTTAAGCCAGGTGATATCGTCAACGTGCGCGTATTATCAGTCGATGAAAAGCGGGGCCGTATTGGCTTTAGTATGAAACCTGAAGCCGCGCCTAGAGCAAAACCAACGGGTGAAGCTCAAGCCGCAGATGGTGAGCAAAAAGACAACCGTCGTGGCGCGCGCAGCGGTAAGCCTGCAGCAAGAGGCGGTCAGAATCGTGGTACGGGTACAGACAACCGTGGTGGCGCTCGTCGTGAGCAATCACGCGGTAAAGACAAGCCCCGTGGTGCTCGTCCTGATGCCAAAGCGGCTGCTCCAACTAAATCTGATAAAGATGACAATAAGATTGGTACTTTAGGCGCGTTATTAAAAGAAGCGGGTCTGAAAAAGTAAGGCTTATTTTCGCTAATTCAGCGCTACTCTTAACGTAGCTAATGCTGTAATCTCGATAGTGCAATACAAAAAAGGCAATCCATAATGGATTGCCTTTTTTATTGTCAGGGTCTCGTCCTAAAATAAGTTTATGAAAAGCAAGCTTATGATGGACAAGGTAGCAGCGCTAAAGCTTAAGGGGCTTTAAAGCGGCGGTTTTCTTGCACTTGTACTTCACCAGGCTGGGTAGCTAGTAACTCGCCATGCGGGCCTTTTACCTTCTTCTGTAAGGTGTTGGGGGCGGGTTGTGCGCTTAAGTCAGCTGGGCTGACGTTACCACGATTAGCTTCGCCTTGGATGAGCGGATTATAATCGGGTGAGCTGTGCTGTTGATTCAGAGTAGCGGGCTGTTGATTGGCTGCCGGTGCTGCGGTCGCCATAGTAGGGTCGGCTACATCTGCACCATTAGCCCCAGCCACCCCTTCTTCAGCCATATTCTCTTCGGCCATAGCTGCGACATCTTGGCTTGGAGCGCGGGCAGTAGCTAACGTTACCGTACCGACAGCAGCGCCTGCTGTAGCATAGTCTTGTTCTTGATCTTCTGGTTGTAAGTCTTTTTCCGGCATATCTACTGCGCCAGTCTGATTTGCCAGTTGTGCAGCGCTGTCGTCTTGTAGAGCGCCTTCTTGTAGAGCGCTAGGATTAGCAGACTCAGCAATAGCAGCTTCCATAGGGACTGCGGCTAGCGCTACTGCAGGAAGGGTGAGTGCCGCTGAAAATAAAGCCATTGGTATTAGTGAATAACCCTTCATAATCTTTCTCCTTAAATAATAGATATGTGATGAATTCACTAGGTATTGATAATAGAATCAATTAAATGCTATGTATAATAATACTAACAAATATTTTAAGTTAAAATAATTATTTTTAACTAGCTTGCTAGTATGTAGGTTTTATATTTTAGGTTTATTAACCCTATGTAATAGTTTTGCTATTTAAAATGAATAGCGTCACGCGTTTGTTTTTTCCAAAAAAAAGAACACCTTAGATAAAGGTGTTCTTTTGCAGCTGTATTTTAGAATTTAGTCTATCGGGGCAGACTTAATAAAAGACTAATCAAACCTTAATCCGCTAGTATTTTAATCTTCTAAAGTATAGTCGGTCTCGATTTCGACAGGATTCTGCTCGTCTTCATTAGGCACTTCAATGACTACCACCGGCTCATCGACTTCTACTTGATTAAGAATACTAGGGTCGGCTTGATTGCCCAGATAAGCCGTACCACCAGCGCCTTCCACCGTTACGGCAGTCCCTTCAGCAGTAGCAATACGCTGTATTTGGTCCTGCGGTGCGATTAGGACCTGCTTCACTTTATAGGTGCTAGGGCGAATGACGCGTTTCACTTCGGTGGTAATCGCTTCGACACTGCGTTCCTCGTTCACAGCCACTTGAGCTTCAGGCGGCGCCACAGTTTCAGTAGTGGCTATTTTGCTGCCTATAGGCATAGGGAACTTGCTACCAAAGTGGTTATCGCACTGTTGCATTGTAACGCGTACTGGTTCGCCTTTACTGTTCATATAGACGTTCACCGGCATGTCAGCAGCAAACGGTACGTATTTGCCTACCAGCGCCCCTGAAACACCATAACGGCCTTGTGATTGACCCACGCCTTTATCACAAGCGCCCGCACTATAATCAGCATTTTTAATCGGCATCTCGCCCAACATAGCAGTCGGGATAGTCACTTCTGATAAAGCCATCTTTTTGACAGTAGCTTCACCCGCTTGGCGCTTGGGATTTTGATAAGTATAAGGGGTATAAAATTTAGCAGAACCCTCATTTACTGCGGCAACACATTCATTATAACTGTCATAGCCTACGTTACCATGATGATCGGTAGTCATACCAGCATTAGCACTGCTGGCAAACATAGCAAAGCCTGAAGCAACGATTGCGGTCGTAAGTAGATTGAGTTTCATTATTATTCCTTTAGTATGATTTAGGGTTCTGATAAATTTTTATAAGTAATACAACACCCAATAAATGTTACTTGAGGTCCGCTAATATGGCTGTGTCATTAAGCTAACAAAATGTAGTCTTATGTATCATTCTAAGTGAATGTGTTAGTCCGTAATGACGGCAAAAGCTAAACCGGCATGTTGAGTAAGCCGAGTCAGCAGCGCCTCTCCCATGGCAGAAGCTGGTGTCCAAAATCCGCCGCCGACCGCAGCTTTGTCGATATCTTCTACTAGACACAGGGCCGCTTGTGCCAACATCTGCGAGGTGCTGCCGTAGCCGGGGTCTTTATCGCCGGTCACTTTCGTTATTATCTCTTGACCCGTAGCGGTGGTACCAAAAAAGCGGATATCAAAGTAGCCATTTTCTTGCTCATCTGGGGTGGGGCCATCGCCTGACTTAGGCAACACATGCTCCGAGAGCAGCTCACGGCTGTTGGCAAAGCTCATGGCCACGGCAAATCCACCGATACCCGCCGTTAGCGCATAGCTCATAGCACGGCCTTTAAGTCCAGCTGGCATCCATATGGCTTCGTCGTATTTAAAGTCGCGGCTATAAGCATAGTCCAGCAATTGGTTGCTACGATGCACGATACGAGTATTGATACTGTCCATAATGAAAGGAGCTAGCCAGCGCTCTTGCTTGGCGTCAAAGGTAGGTTTAGCGTGGGAGGTCTGACGGACATTCGGAGCATCGTTGTCATCATTGAGTAGGTAAGGGTTGGCCAGTTGTTTACGGCGGGCTTTATCTTGGCCGACCTCAGCGAAGATGGTGGCCATCGACGCTACTGTACCGCCAGACAAACCGCCTTTGGCAGCCTTAACGCGCATATTAATCTCGGGGCAGACAGCGTCAAAGCGTTCTCGCGCAGCTTGTTGCGTAAAATACACTCCTAGGTCTGAAGGGATGGAGTCAAACCCGCACGAGTTGACAATGCGCGCCCCAGACTGCTCGGCTATATCTTGGTATTTATCCATCATATCTTTGATAAAGATACTTTCACCGGTTAAATCGACGTAATCAGTACCATTTTCAGTACAGGCTTTGACCAGCGGCTCACCGTATTGCAGATAAGGCCCTACTGTAGAAATAACCACTTGGCCCTGTTCACACATTGTGCTTAAACTTGCTGCGTCATCACTATTCGCAATAATTGTCGCTGGCATTGACAAACCCTCGCTTTTATTAGTATTGCCAGCTTTGCTCAGCTCGTTTTTTAGACCCTCAAGCTTGTCAGCATTGCGGCCAGCAATAGCCCATTGGGTGGGTTTATCGTGTAAGAATTTAGCTAAATAATGCGCAGTAATTTGACCCACAAAACTGGTGGCGCCATATAAAATAACGGTATAGGGGCGCGAGTCCTTGCTAGCTAACATAGTTGCTTTAGTGGGGTTCGTAGAATTTTTGCTAGTATCTGAAGTCATAAAGTTAATCCTTTATTAGTATAAGAACGTGAGAATATAGCGAAAGCAGTCAAAATAAATTATATTAAAATCATAAGCATAGAATGTTATACCATGCTGCTTTTATGAATTGTTGTAAAGTTTGAGGTAGGAGTTGTTGTAAGGCTTAAATAAAAAATGGCAGGATAACTTGGTGTCACCCTGCCAATGCTTGCTCTATGAATTTGGAACTAATAGGTTGGCTGCTAAAAACGTTTAGGTTGTAATATTTGCTCCATACGTCTGGCCAACTGAATATCACGACTGGTAATGCCGCTGACATCATGAGAAGTTAGGCGTACATTGACTTTATTATAAAGATTGCTCCATTCAGGATGGTGCTCTAGCTTTTCAGCATAGAAAGCCGCCTGAGACATAAAGCTAATAGCTTCAACAAAGTCATTAAATTTATAGGTCTTGATGATGGCGTCACCTTCGTGAGACCAGCCCGCTAGATCCTGTAATTGCAAAGCAACTTGAGCATCAGTTAAATGGCTCATAGAACCCTCCTTAAGGTAATGAAATAGCAGTAAATAAAGCCATAATTAAGCGTATTTACCGCAATATATAGGACAGTGGCGACCAATATAGTTCAGCTTAGCCACTGTAGCGAATGCTATAGACAGTCATTTTACCAGACCTCATTAACGGCTCGTTAGTTATTATTAATAGCAGCAAGTTCACAATGGACTGGTAAATTTATTATTATAAAAAGAATTATTTTAGATATTAGCAATGGTAACAAAGGCTAAAACTGCCGCACTATTTTAATAAATCTTTATATTCAGGACGTTTTTGAATATAGGTTGCGACAAAAGAGCACTGGGGCACCACTTTCTTATCGTGACTGCGCGCATAATCTAACGCGTGTTTGACCAAAGCCGACCCGACGCCTTTACCACCAAGCTCGCTAGGCACAATAGTGTGGTCATAGACCAAGGCATCACCTTGATTTTGATAGCTAATATAACCCGTATGACCGTCGATGGTCGTCTCGAAGCGTTGGGCGTTCTCGTTATGGGTAATATCGATTGACATAATAATCTCCAGATAAAAAAGGCAATAGTAAGTCAAGGTTAAGTGACTTACTTAGAGCTTTATTATAACGAGATTAAAAATAAAGTTAATGTATAAACAGTAAGTTACGTACATGGTAAACCCTTTAAGTGTTGCAATTATAAAGGTACGTAACTTAACTAGTGTCAGTAGCCACTAAAAGAGATGACCCATGAGCACTAGCATGTCTTTAAACTTACCTATAGTGCTCAATAGCGCGTCACCAATAAGCAGCTGTTAAACATAGGCAAGCGTTTGTGCCAAAATCGGCGGCAGCTTTTTAATGAAACGTTTGCGCTTATCCGACACAAACCGAAAGCCACTTTTTAACTTAGGCTTTGAGCTAGCCGCCAACTCAACATCAGCCGTCAGCTCGTCGTTGAAGATAGCATTGCTAATCGCAGGTTGCTCTGCGGTAGCCTGGGTTTTGGCTTTATCGCTTGCCAACTTTTCAGCTTCGGTCTGCCAGCTAAAATGATAAATACGACGAATCACTTGGCTCAATTGGGTAGAGAAAGGTCCCGTGTTATACGATAGATTATACTTTTTACAGATCGCAGCGACTCTAGGCGCGATGCTGGCATAACGATTCGCTGGCATGTCCGGGAAGAGATGGTGTTCGATTTGATGCGATAAGTTACCGGTCATGATATGGAACAGCTTGCTGCCCGTAATATTGCTAGAGCCGAGCATTTGCCGGACATACCAATCGCCACGGGTTTCATTGTCGTCGAGATGGGTAAAGATATGCGCCTGCTCGGTAAAGTGACCACAGAAAATCACGCCCCACGTCCAAATATTACGTACGATGTTGGCGGTAATATTGCCTGATAAGGTATAAGCTGCGCTGCGTGTGCCGCCCACAACCCCTGCGGCTAAAGGTAAGGCGAAGTAGTCTTTGCCGACCTGCCGAGCTACCTTAGATAATAAGGCGCGAGACTTCTGCTGCATGATAGTGGGGAACTCATCGCTTTGCTTATACTCTTGAAAGCTGATTTGCACATCATGGAAGCCCACGGCCCACTCAAAACCCATCGCTAAAAAGACAATTTTCAGCAGATTAAAGCGGTCGTGTGGCTGCCAAGGCTGCTCATCTGTGATACGCACCAAATGATACCCCACATCATGGTCGCGACCGACGATATTAGTAAAGGTATGGTGTAGATAATTGTGCGAGTGCTGCCAGAGCGGCGCTGGGCACATATTGTCCCAGTCAAACTGACGGCTATTCAGATGATTGTCCTGCATCCAGTCGTATTGACCATGCATGACATTATGGCCTAGCTCCATATTATTTAGAATCTTACTCAGACTGAGCGAGGTGACGCCGCTGAGCCATAATCCTAAACGTGCTCGCTTGGTTTTAGGCAGTGCCGCTGCTAACAACAATAAGCGTCCGGCAATCTCAGAGTAGGCGACTGCCGCGTAAACTCTACGGATATAAAGCGCATCTTTCTCGCCTAAATCTGCCATAACCTCGTCACGGATAGCATCTAGCTCAGCGGCCAGGGCTGCAGTCTCTTTTGCAGATAATGGCGTCTCGGATAGCGTAGGGTATTTATCCGGCATGGCGCTCGCTGCGATAGACTCGGCAGCAGCCACAAACTTGGATTTCGGCAGAGTTTTGGTCGCGTTAGCCTTATCTATAAAGGGCAAGTTTAACGGTAGGTTCAATAGAGCACCGCCAGTGGCTTTGCTTAGCGTTGCTAAAGTAAAGATAGTGCGCATAAGAGGTCCTTTTTGATCCATTATGAGTAGCGTACGTGGCGAGTACTGTCACTGCATGATGCTGTCCGGCGCTTGACCAACAGCTCGAGCCTGTCTGGCGAATAGCGGGTAGGCAACTGGGCACTCTTCACTTAAGGGTAGATGGTTAGTTAAGCAGTTAAATGCTTAATAAGATGGAATAAAGCTAGAACTAAAACTGATATTAAGACAGGTACTGACACTTAGTAGCGTTAAGCATCCAACACCACATCGGTTAAGGCGATGCTGATACACGGCTTAATCGACTCTTGACCACCGTGAGTGATTTTGCCGGTCACTAAGTCTTTGACCACGCCGCTAATCTTATCGCAGCGGCAGGTATTACAAATACCTTGGCGACACCCATGGGGCAGTTGGATACGTTCTGCTTCAGCACACTGCAAAATACTTTGTGTGGCTGTGAGCACGGGTAAAACACGTCCACGACGGCGCAGATGAATATTCAATGGCGGCGCAGAACTGGCGGCGATGGCGGCATTGTCTGGTAATGACTCAGTACCCTCTATGGGCCGACTCGGTGCCAACACTTGATCGAAGCTCTCGACAGCTAAGTTGGCTATGGTCGAAGTAGATAATTCCGTATTCGCTACGGGTTGCTCTCCTTGCTTAGCCGCTATTTTATTATGCTCAAGCTGCCCCAAGGATTCGGTCAGCCCTGCTAATAGCGAGGTAGAGCCGCAAGCAAACAGGTGGCACTCTGGCGTATCTAACTGCGTTTCTTTTAATACAGCCAAAGAAATATAACGGCTATCAGCAATATAACTGTCCGAGTCGTTGGTATTGACCAAATGACAATGAAAATTGGGATAGCACTCGCTAAGGTGTTGCCAGAAGTCTATAAAAGCATGTTGATGATGGTAATACAGCAAAGTCACCGGTCGCTCGTCAGTGCCTGATTGCAATGCATCGGTAATCAACCCGGGCATAGGGGTAATACCACTGCCTGAGGCGACAAAACCTAAGGGCTGGTCGGCCGTCACTTGCTGACCCGCTAAAGTAAAGCTACCTTGGGGTAACGAGCAGTCGTAAACCTCACCAATCTCAGCGTCATGGGCTAAATAATCAGAAATCTGCCCTCGAGGTCTAATCACTAGGGTTAAAACCTCGAGGGGTGGTCGAGACTTATTAGCCGCTGGCTTCGCAAACGGCGTCAGGCGACTATAAGTTTCTGGTGCCAATAAAGAGATGTCAGGCGTACCCACCAAAGAATAAGAGCGATTATGACGAATACCGCCCAAAGTCACTCCTAAAGTTAGATTTTGTCCGGGCTGCCAAGGCACGGAACCTTGCGCACACCTTCCTAACTGCTTTAGCCAATTTTTGTTGGGGCGTAATTGTAGAGCCACCAAGTCATCCGTCAGCCAATAACGGTTCACTAACTGAACCTTAGGGCTTAGCGGGGAATGGAATGGGCTGATACGCTCGCTAATAAAATCAACAAACGCGTTCTCAACAAGTTTCGGGCGATAAGTAGTCATAAACGCACTATAGGTTATTTTTCGACAACAGTACAACTCTATTATTGACTTAAATAGGCGATATTTTGGCTAAACTAAAGACTTTATTAATTAGTTCAGCGCTCTAAGGGTAGCAAAAATAAATTTACGGCAGTTGATAAAGAAAACCTGTCTATAAGGTCAATTTAATGGCCAGTACTCCACTATTGCAGAGCAAGGCATGGCCTATAAAGCTCGTCCTAATGCTCAGGTTATTCCAGATAAAAAAGTAGCCTCTAGTGGTCTTATAAGAGGCGGCGATAATCTACCTTGCAGGGCTATCAGCACAATGCGATAATAGCCGCAGTTTGTCTTTATATACGCAGGTCTCACTGCCCAGTTTTTTAATATTTAATTTTAAACTTCTGTTTTTATTAATATCTATTACTAGTTCAATTCAGTTTTAGCGCTACCAGTTTTATGGATAGCGAGCGACTCAAGCGCTATTTTTCTCGCCCTTTGGGCACCTTATTTTTTTATCACTATCGTAGGCTTATCCCTACGTAGCAGTTATTGTAAGACGGAGTGTCAATGGCACAATATATCTATACGATGAACAACGTGTCTAAACTTGTTCATCCTAAGCGTGAAATTCTTAAGAATATCAACCTATCGTTTTTCCCTGGTGCCAAGATTGGTGTCCTCGGTATCAACGGTTCAGGCAAATCCACCTTGCTGCGCATTATGGCCGGCGTAGATACTGACTATAGTGGCGAGGCGCGTGCGCAGACCGGCACTAAAATTGGTTACTTACCGCAGGAACCGCAGCTCGACGACAGCAAAGATGTCCGTGGTAACGTCGAAGACGGTATGCGTGAAGCGCTTGATGCCTTAGCACGTCTAGACGAAATCTACGCTGAATATGCGGCGCCTGATGCTGACTTTGATAAGTTGGCAGAAGAGCAGGGCAAGATGGAAGACATCATCCAGTCTTGGGACGCGCATAACTTAAGCACGCAGCTAGAAAAAGCAGCGGATGCCTTGCGCCTACCGCCTTGGGATGCCGATGTCAGCAAGCTATCTGGCGGTGAAAAACGTCGTGTGGCACTGTGTCGTCTATTGCTATCGCGCCCTGATATGCTACTTCTCGACGAACCTACTAACCATTTGGACGCCGAATCTGTCGCCTGGCTAGAACAGTTCCTACAGAATTATAGCGGCACCATCGTAGCCATTACGCATGACCGTTATTTCTTAGATAACGTGGCCCAGTGGATCCTTGAGCTTGACCGTGGCCATGGCTATCCGTACGAAGGCAACTATACCGATTGGCTAGAGCAGAAAAACAAACGCTTGGAAGAGCAAAACAAGCAAGAAGAGTCGTTTGCTAAAGCCTTGAAGAAAGAGCTTGAGTGGGTGCGTAAGAATCAGAAAGGCCAACAAGCCAAGTCTAAGTCGCGTGTTCAGCGTTTTGAAGAGTTGAACTCTAAAGAATTCCAGCAGCGCAATGAGACTTCAGAAATCTATATTCCACCTGGTCCACGCCTAGGTAATAAAGTGGTCGAGGTCAATAACATCTCCAAGTCATTTGGCGATCGTTTGTTGTATGAAAACTTGAGCTTTACTGTGCCGCCAGCCGCTATCGTTGGTATCATTGGTCCGAACGGTGCGGGTAAAACCACGCTATTTAACATGATGACCGGTAAAGATACGCCAGATACGGGTACGGTCGAGTTGGGTGAAAGTGTCAGCGTCGCTTATGTCGGTCAGGTTCGTGATAACTTAGACGATAATAAGACGGTCTGGGAAGAAGTCTCTGATGGTTTAGATATGATTACCGTTGGCGATTACCAAACGCCAAGTCGTGCCTATATCGGTCGCTTTAACTTCAAAGGTCAAGACCAGCAAAAACGTGTCGGCAGCCTATCCGGTGGTGAGCGTAATCGTCTGCAATTGGCGAAAACGCTAAAGCAGGGTTCAAACGTTATCCTACTCGATGAACCATCAAACGATTTGGACGTCGAAACTTTACGTGCCCTAGAGGATGCGATTCAAGTCTTCCCAGGTACCGTGTTGGTGGTCTCGCATGATCGCTGGTTCCTAGACCGTATTGCCACACATATCTTGGCGTTTGAGCCAGAAGGTCCAGTTTGGTACGACGGTAACTATACTGAGTACGAAGCCTATCGTAAAAAGACTATGGGTGCAGAAGCAGGTCCTAAACGTATGAAGTATAAGAAAATTACCAGCTAGTTTTCACCTTAATTCTAGCCCAAAAAAAGCAGACTTCTCGGAGTCTGCTTTTTTTATGGGCGGTATAATAAGGTCTTATCAACGTTATCATATCTTAGCGGCTAACGCAGCCTTAAGTCCCTGATATTAGGCTCAAGACTGCTGTTAGGCCAAAAACTAAGTGATTAAATTAACGCTTACGGCCAAATTTACGCTGTTTTTTATCATTAATCTTGGCGATAGCGTTGGCAATCTCTTCGTCTTTGAGACTCGCGACGTTTTGTAGAATTTGCATAACATCCGGGCTTAAGACATAACGCGCATGATGCGCAATCGCTTGGATACGCTGATCAAAATGCAGCGCCTTAGTCTCTTTGTCTTCTTGCAGATAATTTAGACGCACCAGCGCATTGACGAAGCTGGCAAACAAGGCCGGGTCAAAGAAATCTGGGATATTATCGGCATACAGCACCGAGAGACGCTGACCTAGTAAATGACAGAGATCCACGACTTGCTCTGAGGTCAGGTTACCTGAGCCTTGTTGGGCGAGTAGGGCCAAGGTCATAAAGTAACGCTCAAGACTTTGCTCAATCGGCGTCGCTAATACTAACAGCTGTTGATAATGCGCACTATTAATCGACGGCACGCTGAGCATATCATTGCCCATATCGACTATCAGACCATGCTCGATAAGGTTATCGATTTTCTTTTGTACGGTCTCAGCAAGCGTACGAGCGGGATAATATAAGAATAACTCAGTCTGCAAGAAAGGATACAGCTGCGCCACGATAGTATTTAAACGGTTGCGCTCAATACGACCATTACGCGCCACTAGCGCGGCTAAGAAGGACAGTAGGATAAACACGTGCAGGATGTTATTACGGAAATAACTTAATAGCGGTGCTTGTTTATCTGCGACCTGAATAATATCGCCTAGGATATGCGGCGTGCGCTCGATGAGTTTCAGTTGGATACCATAGTCGATAATCGCTTGCGGCGCCATATCGGTGACGGTGGTATCGGCATCATACGGCTGCAGAGTCGCAATACGTTGATACAGCGCAATCTGTTCGCGGCAAATGTCTTCGTCTAAGGCCGCTTTCGGGGCAGAAAGCAGTACTAATGATAATAAGGATACGGGGTTGACCACGGCAGCTTTATTGATATGCTGCATGATTTTTACGCCCAGATTATCAATCATAGCCGAGGCTTTATCGTCCAATGGCGTATCAGTACGATGGGCAGGTAGACTCTCTGCTGGCACATCAAACTTTTCCATAAAGTCGGTCATATGCAGCGGCGTCCCAAAACTGAGATGCACGTGGCCAAAGATACGCTCGATTTTACGGGTGACTTTTAACAGCCCCATTAAAGATTCAGATTCTTTTGGCTTGCCCTTCAGCTCACCGATATAAGTACCGCCTTCCATAATGCGCTCATAACCAATGTAGGTCGGAATAAACACCACTGGTTTATTGCTATAGCGCAATTGGCTGTGCACGGTCATGGCCAGCATACCCATTTTCGGCGGTAGCAAGCGGCCAGTGCGTGAGCGGCCCCCTTCAATAAAGTACTCGATAGGGGTATTGCGGGTAATTAAGGTGTGCATGTATTCGCGTAACACCGCGGTATAAAGAGCATTGCCTCTAAAGCTACGGCGGATATAGAAAGCTACTGCACCTCGGAGCATAGGCCCCAATACTGGCACATCTAGGTTATTACCGGCAGCAACATAAGGAATGCTTAGGCCACGCTTATAGATGACGTACGACAATAATAGATAATCGACATGGCTGCGATGACAAGGGACATAGACGATTTCATGGTCAGTGGCTAGCGCCCGCACACGCTCAAAGTGATGCACTTCTACGCCGTCGTACAACTGCGTCCATAACCAGGTCAAAAAGCGATCGAATACTCGAATAATAGGGTGGGAATAGTCGTTGACGATTTCTTTGGCATAACCCCGGGCAGCTTGGCGTGCCTCTTTAATCGTGATGCCTTTTTCCTGCGCTTCCACTTCACAGGCGTGTTTCAGAGCAGGCGAGTAAATCAACTTATCGATTAAGTTACGCTTATCCGATAAATCAGGCCCCAACATACTGGCGCGCTGCTTATCAAGATAGGTATTGAGCTGCTGATTCACTCGCAAGGTTAATTCGCGATTGGCTTCGGTCAGCGGGACTAAGGCGGTAGATTTTTGCGCGGTCGTTAGGTTGAGGGTTTCTGCCTCATCCTCTAAGTCGACGCTTAAGTGGGCATCACGAATGACACTCTGCAAATCTTGTGGCGGATGGAACTGGACGAAAGTATCGCGGCCCATCACCCCAATATTGAAAATCTGCTTGGTAATCGTAGGGTCTTCCCAGTTATCCGCTACCAACAGTTTAAATAAGGAGTCTTCTTTTTCAGGAGCACGACCCCATAAGATAGTGACGGGGACCAAACGAATTTTGAGCTCGGGATATTGCGTACAGGCATCGATTAGACGGGCCAATCTTGGCGATATTTCACCATTTTTAGCACTAGGATGATTTAGGAAGATAATCGCCGCGTTTTCATTGATATTGTGGCTACTGTCTTCGACATTCTGTAGGGCAGACGGGAACTGATGCTCGCGAGTCTGCAAATCGATTAAAATACTGTTCGAGCGTGAGTATTCTTGAAGGATATAAAAGGTCAACGTGTCGTCGTCAGCCTTTAGCGCTGGCAGCTCGCCAAACACGCTAGGCTTGACCGCGAGATCGAGCGCTTGGCCAGATATCTTACGGTATAAACGGGTCAACGGATGGCTGGAGCGTGCAACTCCCGTCGGCGGCTGACCAGATTTGGCCGGCTTATTTTTCGGGGTTAACGTCCGTGTCTCAAAAAGTTTTTTTATCATATTAGATTGTCGAAATTCGCCAAAAATAATGCGCTTATGATGCCATAAAATAGAATTAAGCGATATGCCAAAGTGTTACAACTGTTCGCTCAAACGGATACTGGCAAGGTGATAAAAGCGCTAAAAGTGTTATTATTGCATAAAAGATTAAGGCACTAGCATCAGGCAAGCTAGCGGCATAACTACCTATCCTATATAGTTATCTACCTGGTTATCTACATAGTTACTTGTCCTACATAATTGCCTATGCCTAGATAGCTACCTATATAACAGCCTATATAGTTACCTACAGCGTGACCTAGTAATTATACCGAAACTAGCTACTGAAAAGGTGGCTAAACGGCCAAAATAATCTTACAGTATGCTGAATTCATACTAATACTTACAAGAGCGTATTATGACCCCAGCCATCAACCTGGCCAAAAGCCTTGGCCTTGATTATCAAGTTCACGAGTATAGCCATGACCCAAGTGCAGAGTCTTATGGCGAGGAAGCGGCCGACAAACTTGGTGTCAGTCCTGAACGGGTCTTTAAAACTTTAGTGGTCACCGATGAAGCTGCCAAACTGGCCGTCGCTATCGTACCGGTGTGTAGTAAGCTAAATCTAAAAAAAGTGGCCAAGGCTCTGGGCTGTAAAAAAGTACAGATGGCGGACCCTAAAGCGGTCGAACGCAGCACCGGGTATGTCTTAGGCGGTGTCAGCCCATTGGGACAAAAGAAGCGTCTGCCCACGGTGATTGATGCGAGCGCAGAGCAGTCAGCGACGATTTATGTCAGTGGCGGTAAACGCGGCTTAGAAATTGAGTTGCCCGCTGCGCAGCTGGCTACTACTCTGCAGGCTAAATTTGCCGATATTATGGAAGCCAGTTAACGGCTTAGCCCCAATATAAATGCTGAATAACGGCTGAATAATTTATAAAAACAATAATAGGCTTAGACCGGACGCCAAAACAAACGCCCTAGTAATCATCATCTACCGTCATAGCCACTTTAACAGGATACTTTTATGCCGCACCTTACCGTTCAAGCCACCCCCAACGTCACCATTCGTCAGCCAGAGAGCTTACTCAAGGCGCTTAATACCGTGTTATGGCAGTCGGGCGAATTTAAACAACCAGAAGATATTAAAGCCCGCATCTTAGATGTGGAAACCTTTTTAGTCGGCATGGAAGACGATCAGCAGGAGCGTGGCTTTATTTCAGTAGAATTGCGCTTAATGCCGGGCCGTAGTGAAGATACCAAAAATGCCTTAGCTGCCAGTCTGTTGGCCTGCCTAAAGAGTGAACTTGCCGCCACCAAGTCTAGCCGAGTCAAGATACAATGCTGTGTGGAAGTGCTCGATTTAAATACGGTCTATCAAAAAGCAATGCTGAGCGCTGACTAAGGTTATTTATTGATTTTATAAGCCCTCGTTAAGTCAGAAGCTTACGAATGATAAAGCCCGTTAATCAAACAGTCCGTTAATAAAACAGCCCGTTAATCGCAAAGCTCGCTACTAGCAGAGCGCGGTAAAATCATGACTTCAGTGTGATAACCCGCCTTACCGCCGTTAGTAGCCATTAGGTTGCGTGCCATTCGTAGCTTATAGGTGCCGGTCTCAGGCAAGCAGCCCTGATAGATGATGCCGCCTTTGGTGCCATCTTGTGCCCCTGATGGGAATTGCAGGACGCCAACATTTGCGGTCTCAGTGGAGCCTGATTTGGCACTGATATTAATCACCGTATATTGACCTTTGCTCGCACTAAACTGGTACCACTGGTCGGTGGCCTTGGCAGGAAGAATCCCCTCGACAGCCGTACTAATGTGACCTTTGGTAAAGTGCATAGGGGTGGGGTGCTTTTCTGTACCGGTTTGCGTCGCAGCTTGTGCCGCCGTAGTGCCGAGCGCTGCTAAGCTAAATAGTAGCGCATATTGGCAGGCTTTATGAGCCAAGTTTTGCTTATTGTTTGGATGATAAAAAGTCATGGAATAGCCTTATTCGGGTGTATTTACCCTTATTTATTCTACGCTTACCCTTGTACGACTTTAGAGCAGTTTTGTATAAGGTTATTAAGGCTTCACTGCTATTACTCTAATTATTGCCATAATAGTTAACCAAAAAAAACGCACCCCAAAGGATGCGTTTTTATTTTTAAAGCTATTAACTTAGACTAGATGTTGAGGGCTTAGTCTAGGAAAGAAAAGCTCTCGATGTCCATAGAAGTCATAGACTCGCTTGGGGCAACCATGCTCTCAGCATGACCTGAAGTGCGGGGCAAAATCTTATCAAAATAGAACTCAGCGGTTTGGATTTTCGCTTTGTAGAATTCTGGAGACTCTGTGCCGCCATTTTCTAGCTTGTCATACGCTACGGCTGCCATACGCGCCCAGTGGTAACCCATCATGACGTAACCGGCATACATTAAGAAGTCATTTGACGCAGCAGAGATGATTTCACGGTCTTTACGCGCCATCAACATCAGACGGACAGTCAACGTGTTCCACTCAGCACAAAGCTTGGTCAATGCCCAAACGAATTTGCGCATATCTTTATCTAGAGCGTACTCACCACACCACTTCATAACGCCAGAGGTGTAGTCACGGATGATTTTACCTTTAGACTGCAAAATCACCTTACGGCCTAATAAATCTAGCGCCTGTACGCCAGTAGTACCTTCGTAAAGGGTAGCAATACGAGCATCACGAGCGATCAGCTCCATGCCCCATTCTTTGATATAGCCATGGCCGCCGTAAATTTGCTGACCATCTTTAGCAGCTTCGATACCAAGCTCAGTCAAGAAGCCTTTGATGATTGGGGTATAGAACCCTAGCTTGTCATCCCATTTTTCGAATTCAGCGTTATCACCATTGGTAATGCCTTCGCCCATCTTATCCGCATAACGAGCAGCGTGATAAACCATCGAACGACCACCTTCAGCAAACGCTTTCATGGTCAATAGCATACGACGGACATCTGCGTGATGGATGATTGCATCCGCTACTTTTTCAGGGTCTTTCGTCCCTGATAGCGTGCGCATTGAACGGCGCTCTTTGGCATAAGGAAGTGCGTTTTGGAAAGCCAATTCCGTATGGGCTAAGCCCTGGATACCAGTACCGATACGCGCTGTGTTCATAAAGGTGAACATGGCTTTAAGGCCTTTATGCGGCTCGCCAATCATATAACCGACAGCGCCATCAAAGTTCATAACACAAGTCGCAGATGAGCTAATACCCATTTTGTGCTCGATAGAACCACAAGTCACGCCGTTACGCTCGCCGACTTCGCCAGCTTCAGTAGGGGTGAACTTAGGTACGATGAACAGAGAGATACCACGGGTACCTTCAGGGGCACCTGGCAGACGCGCCAGTACGATATGGACGATGTTATCGGTTAGGTCGTGGTCACCGCTTGAAATAAAGATTTTGGTACCACTAATTTTGTACGTACCATCTTCTTGAGGCTCAGCTTTGGTTTTTACTTGTCCCAAATCCGTACCACACTGCGGCTCAGTTAGGCACATCGTACCTGACCAAGTCCCTTCAACCAACTTAGGCAGATACAGCGCTTTTTGCTCGTCTGTACCGTACTGGAGTAGGGTGTTAATACAACCGGTAGTCAAGCCTGGGTACATTGCCCATGGCCAGTTGGCGGTGCCCATCATCTCAGACTTCACTAAGTTTAGCGACATCGGTAGGTTCATACCACCGAACTCTTCTGGATAAGAAATCCCCTGCCAACCCCCTTCAACGAATTGGTTGTAGGCTTCTTTAAACCCTTTTGGCGTAGTGACTTCACCATCTTTAAAGTGGCAGCCTTCCGCATCCGCATCTTGATAGATAGGAGCTAGAACATTTTCAGCGAAATCGGCAAACCCTTGCAAAATCATGTCGACCGTCTCGGGATCGGCATTCGCGCCATTACTCAGGCCTTGGTAATGCGTTTGATAGTCAAACACGTCATTTAGCAAAAACTTAATATCACGTAGAGGGGCTTTATAACTTAACATAGTAGGTTCTCTTATCCGATAGCGGTTTAAAAAGATGATAAATTCATGGCTAGTGCATGATGCGCACAGGTCGCTACGTAAGTTATGCTTATAGCGAGGTGCTTATAGAGTAAGCTTGCGCAGTGGGATGCACTGACAGGAATAATAATGTTGAGATGAACTCATATAAGTCAGGCCATCTAAGTCCTGCTTGCTGCCTATCTGCCAATGGCTTGCAGTGATGCAAACACCTGATAGGTGAAATGACCACCTCTTCACTAGCTTATTTATCAATATGATGAACGACTTAACAGGAACACTTGTACCGATTATCACCGGCAGTCGTCAGAATCGAATGATGCAATGAGTATAAAGGGAATTCAGGGAGAAACCTATTATTAATAACTATAATTCATTAGTTAACAAATGAAACATAACTATTTATTATAATAAAGTCGCAGTTACTGATAGCATTTATAGCCATTGTGCCGGTCTTTCGATAGTGATGAATAAGCAGGAACTGCTAACTTAGCATAGTTATCAAACAAAGTTAAAGCAATTACTGTCACTGCGGCTATATCCGTCGTAATAACTGGTCTTCTATCGCTAAATAGCTGTTAGTAGCTAGGATTTTTCGTAGGACAACGCCTAAAACCTGTTAAGTGTTATACAATAATAAAAACATTATAACGACCCCCGTTATCGCCTAATTAGCCTCTTTCGTCATACGATGCCCTATAGGCTTTAGCGCCTATAGCTTATCTATTATGCATGTCTATTATGCGTGCTTTAAGCCCTGTTTATTATCTGCTTTAAACCCTGCTTGCTACCTGCTCTAAACCTTATTCAAAAAAGTTGCCTTATGTCCCAGCCTCCCATCAAACAACTCATCGATGATGAACTAGCCCATTTATTAACCGTGAAAGCGAGTAACCGCCCTTGGCATTTGCCGTTATTGGCCGCGTTGACTATTAGTCTCCCTGTATTGATAGGGGCGTTAACGGGGGCATTGGCCATGGGTATCCAGTCGTCCTTAGGGGCGATGGTCATCCTAAATCTACCTACAGTCGGTAGTCTATGGCAGCGGCAACGGACTTTATTGTATTGTGCCTTGGCGATGAGCAGCAGCTTTGGTTTAGGGTTATTGGCGCAGAACATACCGAGCCTGCGTCTGCCTATGTTTGCGCTGATTACCTTCAGTTTAGTCATGGCGGGGCGTTACTGGCGCTTACCACCACCCGCAGGTTTGTTTATAGTGATGGCCGGTGCTATAGCGCTATTTATGCCCATAGCTTTAGCACAAATTCCCGCTAAAGTTGCTGTGGTAGCTGCAGGCAGTATATTTGCTTGGCTATTGGCATTGGCTTATAACGTCCTGTTGCTCAAGCTACTGCCGCAAGCCGAGGCCACGACGACTACGGCATCAAGCATCGGTAATAATAGTGCCCCGCATAAAACAGCGCGAGACCCCGCGTTAATACCGGAGAGTCTCATTGTCACCGGCTTTGTAGTGTTGGCGCTAGCCGTAGCGTTATGGTTGGACTTATCGCATCCGTATTGGGTACCGATGAGCTGCTTTATTGTGATGCAGGGCATGCATTTACGCACTATGTGGATTAAGCAATTACACCGTTTACTGGGCACGCTGGCAGGGATATTTGTCGCGTGGGGGCTGCTGTCCATAGCGCTACCGCCCATCGGCGTGGCCGTGACTATCTTTTTGATGATGATTTGGATTGAGACGATGATTACGCGGCATTATGGGTTGGCCGTTATGATTATCACCCCGCTGACCATTTTCATTGCTGAGTTTGGTGGCGGTCATGCGCCTGGTTTAGCAGGGCAGGGCAGTGTGGCCGCCCAAGCTCTGATGGAAGCGCGTTTATTAGACACGGCTTTGGGCTGCTTCATTGCCTTGCTGGGTGGCGTGTTTATGCATTCTAAACTGGTTAAGCGCGCGGTGGCTGCTACGGCTGCTAAAGTCAATTAAGCGGGTCGCTGCGTTTGCATACTTAAACTTCTTTATAAATGGGCTAAGCCATAGCGGTTAATTTTGGCATCACTGTGGGCACGTCAACCGTCTGTCCGGTCCATTGAGCGAAGCTTAAAGCGGCCTGCCCAATCAACATGCCATAGCCTGCCGAAGTCGTCGCTCCTAACGCGGCAAAATGCTGTAAGAAGGGTAACTCGCGGCCATACATCATATCGTAGGCGTACTGACAGCGCAGCGTTGGTGCGAGTGGTAGGGTATCGCCGGATAAGCCGATAGAAGTCGCATTAATAATTAGGTCAAAGTCACCGTCTAACTCTTGGACAGTCGTGGTACTGAGCGAGGCCTTTGCGATGAGAGGGTGAGCTGCCCGTAGCGACTGCACTAAGTCATCGGCTTTGCTGAGGGTGCGATTGGCTAGCGTAATAGCGGCCACACCCGCTTCTAATAAAGGCAATAAAGTGCCACGCGCTGCACCACCGGCGCCAATAATAGCCACCTTAGCGCCGGATAATGGCCAACCTAATTGCTGTAAATGATTGACGAGGCCTTGACCATCGGTGTTGTCACCGTAAAGCTTACCGTCTTTGAGCAGCAGCGTATTGACCGCGCCCGCTACTGCCGCATGAGCGGATAAGCCGCCTTGTTCACGGCACAATTCATAGGCGTGTTGCTTAAAAGGTACCGTCACATTGGCACCGATACCGCCGCCATTAAAGAATGCGGCTACTACCGCAGTAAAGCTGGCGCTATCGTCCGGGCAATATTGCCGCTCATAGCGAATATCAAGCCCAACTTCGTCTGCAAACGCTTGATGAATAACAGGAGACTTACTGTGGGCGATTGGGTTGCCGATGACAATAAAATGTTGAGTCACAAGAGCTTATCCGTATTGGTGAAGGAGTTGACGGGCATTGACAGAGGCCATATACCTCGTGAAATAGCTGAGCTATTCCTAGTAGGTGACGATGCGAAGTTGCCGTAACAAAATTCGTCAAACCGCGTTGCCTAATGGCAATCTTAAGGGTAGTCAATGGGCAATCAGTTGGGTACACTGTAGCTAGTTTTAGCGGTTTATCATAGCAAATATAGTTAGTTTTATATCAGACGCTTAGCGTGCAGATTGCGCGCCTTACGGTTTACTATTTAAGCAGTCTCACTAGTAAAACTAAAAAATTAGACGTTGCCCGCCATAGCTTGGCTAGGTCACGTCCCACCCTTATAACCGCAGTATAACTAACGATAATGCTAATGGTCTTTATTATAAAGGCCTTTATTAACAGAGCTATGTATTCAATAGCGCCTTATTCGCAGTCACTTATATCAGCGACTGCCCGTTCTAATCAGTACTAGGCCCGTCAAATCGGCCTATTTTAAGGACCGTTATGTATAGTAACAATAACGACAGTGCCGCAAAGTCTGTAGCTATTATTCCTACTGCAGCTGCTACTGTGCCGGCCAGACCTCATCGT
>Ga0098065_1000346_pt1 | contig 22881 bp, 21 predicted proteins | sample 25_taG_FD_75062 | JGI IMG/M metagenome (GOLD analysis project Ga0098065, IMG submission 75062) | Marine viral communities from Cariaco Basin, Caribbean Sea - 25_WHOI_OMZ | ecosystem: Environmental > Aquatic > Marine > Oceanic | place: Caribbean Sea: Cariaco Basin | collected 2014-11-08 | reverse complement strand
CCGGTTGCCTTTGTCGGCGACGTGGTAGGTACCGGTTCTTCCCGTAAGTCCGCCACCAACTCTGTACTGTGGTTCTTCGGTGAAGATGTCCCGGGCGTTCCCAACAAGCGTGCCGGTGGCGTATGCATCGGTAACAAGGTTGCCCCGATCTTCTTCAACACCATGGAAGACGCAGGCGCCCTGGTTTTCGAAGCACCCGTAGACGACATGAACATGGGCGACGTGATCGAGATCCGTCCCTATGAAGGCAAGATCCTGAACGAGGCTGGCGAGACCATCTCCGAGTTCAAGTTCAAGTCTGACGTGATCCTGGACGAGGTGCAGGCCGGTGGCCGTATCCCGCTGATCATTGGTCGTGGCCTGACCACCAAGGCCCGGGCGGCACTGGGCATGGGCGCCACCGATATCTTCCGCCTGCCGAAGGACCCGGAAGCCGGCACCAAGGGCTTCACCCTGGGCCAGAAGATGGTTGGCAAGGCCTGCGGCCTGGAAGAAGGCCAGGGCGTTCGCCCGGGCACCTACTGCGAGCCTCACATGACCACCGTGGGTTCCCAGGACACCACCGGCCCGATGACCCGGGACGAGCTGAAAGACCTGGCGTGTCTGGGCTTCCAGGCCGACCTGGTCATGCAGTCCTTCTGTCACACCGCTGCCTATCCGAAGCCGGTTGACGTGGAAATGCAGCACACCCTGCCGGACTTTATCCGTACCCGTGGCGGTGTGTCCCTGCGTCCGGGTGACGGTATCATCCACTCCTGGCTGAACCGTATGCTGCTGCCGGACACCGTTGGTACCGGCGGTGACTCACATACCCGCTTCCCGATGGGCATCTCCTTCCCGGCCGGTTCCGGCCTGGTAGCATTTGCTGCGGCCACCGGCGTTATGCCGCTGGATATGCCTGAGTCTGTGCTGGTTCGCTTCAAGGGCGAAATGCAGCCGGGTATCACCCTGCGTGACCTGGTCCATGCCATTCCGCTGTACGGCATCAAGGAAGGCCTGCTGACCGTCGAGAAGAAGGGCAAGATCAACGAATTCTCCGGCCGCATCCTCGAGATCGAAGGCCTGGAGCACCTGACTGTTGAGCAGGCGTTCGAGCTGTCTGACGCCTCCGCCGAGCGCTCTGCAGCCGGTTGTACCATCAACCTGTCTGAAGAGTCCGTGGCTGAGTACCTGCGCTCCAACATCACCATGCTGCGCTGGATGATTGCCGAAGGTTACGGCGACCCGCGCACCCTGGAGCGTCGCGCCCAGCAGATGGAAGAATGGCTGAAGGATCCGAAGCTGATGCGCGCCGACAAGGACGCAGAGTACGCCCACGTGGTGGAAATCGACCTGGCCGACATCAAGGAGCCCATCGTCTGCTGTCCCAACGACCCGGACGATGCCAAGTTCCTGTCTGAAGTCGCAGGCGACAAGGTGGACGAGGTGTTCATCGGCTCCTGCATGACCAACATTGGCCACTTCCGTGCAGCCGGCAAGCTGCTGGAGCAGAACAAAGAGCCTCTGAAAACACGTCTGTGGATGTCTCCTCCCACCAAGATGGATCAGCAGCAGCTGATGGACGAAGGCTACTTCAACACCTACGGCACCGCCGGTGTTCGCACCGAGATGCCGGGTTGCTCCCTCTGCATGGGTAACCAGGCACGTGTGGCTGCCAAGTCCACGGTTCTGTCCACCTCTACCCGTAACTTCCCGAACCGCCTGGGCGATGGTGCCAATGTGTACCTGACCTCTGCGGAACTGGCGGCTGTGGGCGCGGTACTGGGCAAACTGCCGACACCGGCAGAGTACATGGAGTACGCCAAGGACCTGAACAGCATGTCGGCGGAAATCTACCGCTACATGAACTTCGACCAGATGGAAGAGTATTCCGAGAAGGCGAAGTCCGCTCAGGTAGCCTGATTTCAGGGCCCGGTGTTATCGGGCCCCTGAATATCGAAAACGCCAGCCTTCGGGTTGGCGTTTTTTTTATGGCTGGAGGCTGGCTGGCTCACCTGGTGGTGCGCCGGCCGGGCTCCGTAAGCACCTGTAAAAAAGGGCTCCCGAAGGAGCCCTGTCAATCACTGGTTCGTGACACCGGTGTGTTACCGCTCGATATGCTGGTACTCACCTGCGTCGGAAGTCGCCAGGCTGACCACCATGATGGCAACCCAGGCGGCAATGAAGCCGGGGATGATTTCATAGACGCCGGGGCCGCCCATGAACGAGCCGTTCCAGCCCAGGGAGATCCAGATCATCACCGTTGCCGCCCCAACCACCAGGCCTGCAATGGCGCCCGCACCGTTGGTACGTGGCCACATCAGGGACAGGATGATCAGCGGGCCGAAGGCCGCACCGAAGCCGGCCCAGGCGTTACTGACCAGCGCCAGTACCTGGGATTCCGGGTCAGACGCAATGAGCGCTGCCACCAGGCCTACAGCCACTACGCAGGCGCGACCTACGTTCACACACTCCCGGTCTGTTGCCTCCTTGCGAAGGAACAGGCGATAGAAGTCCTCAGTCAGTGATGACGAAGACACCAGCAGCTGACTGGAAATGGTACTCATCACCGCGGCCAGTAACGCTGCGTACAGGAAACCGGTAATCAGCGGATGGAACAGCAGGTCTGACAGGATAATGAAGATGGTTTCCGGGTCGGCGACATCCAGGCCATTACGTACGGCGTAGGCCCGACCAAAGATGCCCAGTGAGATAGCGCCAATCAGCGAGATCCCCATCCAGGTCATACCAATGTTGCGAGCAATGGGTACATCCTTGAGGGTACGGATGGCCATGAAACGCACGATGATATGTGGCTGGCCGAAATAGCCCAGCCCCCAGGTTACCGCAGAGAGCCAGCCGATAATGGTCAGTCCCTCGGTCCAGGACAGCAGTGTCGGATCCACTTCGTTCAGGGTCTGGGATGCCTGGGCATAGCCGCCACCACCTTCGCCAAAGAGCACGACGGCCGGCATGATGACCAGTGCCAGCATCATGATGCAGCCCTGTACGAAGTCAGTCATGCTCACTGCCAGGAAACCACCAACAACCGTATAAGCCAGGACGACACCGAGGGTGATCAGGATGCCGACCGCATAGTCACTCATGCCGGGTACGTTGATGATTTCAGAGAACGCGCTCTCGAACAGCTTGCCACCGGCCACCAGGCCTGATGCCGTGTAGACGGCGAAGAAAATCACGATGACGATCGCCGAAACCGTTCGCAGTGAAAGCGCCTGGGTCGGAAACCGGTTGGCCAGGAAGGCGGGAATGGTGATGGCATTACCATAATGGACCGTCTGCTCCCGCAAACGTGGAGCGACGATAACCCAGTTGATAAACGCCCCCACGAACAGGCCGATGCCGATCCAGGCAGACGCCAGCCCCGATACGAACAGAGCCCCTGGCAGCCCCAGCAGCAACCAGCCGCTCATATCCGATGCACCGGCAGACAGCGCTGCCACTTTCGGACTCAGCGCCCGACCGCCCAACATGTAGTCCTCCGAGGACGATGTCGACGTGCGCATCGCATAGAGCCCGATGACAATCATCAGCCCGAAGTAGACAAACAGACTAATCCATACACCCGTAGCCATGTAATTCCTCCAGTTTGTTGATACGGCCGGTAATAGCGACCGTCAGGCAAACCGCGAGCCGCACGACGGACAAGCGGGCAATACCTGTTATTTTTTATCACTTCGTGGCCAATTCCTTTTGCCTTGTTCCTCCTGATCCGCAGCGGAGGGCCATAATTGCGACCCCGACAGGATTAATCAGTACTGTTCAGTATAGATGCTCAACGAAAAATTCCACTTGCACCTTGTTGGAAGCACGCATTTCCCTTGATCGCGCGCCACAACCGAACAGAAAACCTGCTGCGGATTAATAATCGTTTAATTTAACCTTACACCGACAGGGACACTTCCGAATTCTTTCTGAGACTTTACAAATTCCTACGATGTTTCACGGAATCAGGCAGTTTCAGGCGTGACTACGAAGCTGGGTCGGCGTAAGGCCACGGTGTTTACGCAAGGCGGTGGTGAGAGCGGACTGGCTGGAAAACCCGGTTCGGGCGCTGATATCCGCCACCGGGAGCGACGTGGTGCGGAGCATCTGACAGGCCTGGTCAAGACGGGTGTTGAGCAAAAACCGGTAGGGACTGGTGGCCATGGTCTTACGGAACAACTCGTGAAACCGGCTCTGACTCAGGCAGGCCTGGGCGGCCAGGTCTTCGACGGTAATCCGTTCATTGAGGTTCTCGAGAACAAACTGCCGCAACTTTTCCGGATCAAGCCCCGGCCGCCGCAGAGGTACGGTCTCCGCTCCCCGGGCAAGCCGGTCGGATAACGCCAGCAAAATGGCCGTGGCAAGATGGTTGCGGATACCCTGTTCAGCACCGGGCCGTCGTATCTCGGTGGCCGAGACCTGTACCAGCTGTTGCAGATGGGCATCAAGCCCGACTACCACGGTCTTGCTGAACAGTCGCCTGATGGCAGCAAAGTCCCGGCAATGCGCCTCCCCGGGCTGGGGGTGCCAGGCATCCACATTGATCACCAGCACCTGGTTTTCAGGACCGCCAGAAAATTCGTGGGGTATCCTGGCCGGCACCAGGCAGGCTCGCCAGGTATCCAGGCGGCCTTCCCGACCGGCAACGTTCACTTCCGCCCGCCCGTAAAGGCCGATCACTGCCTGATGGTGGTCATGGGTGTGCTGGTGGGTGAATTCAGGCAGTGTCTGGAGGCGCGCTGACAGCATGGTGGGTTCTCTTTTGCCTGCCCGTAAGGAAGTTCCGGAGGCGTCAGGCCAGAAGGCCCGTTATCAGCCCCGACACCTGGCGGCTGACATCCGAAAGGGGCTGTGCCGCATCCACCACATGGTAGCTCAGTGGCTGTAGCCGCGCCCGCTCCAGGTAGCAATCACGGATACGCTGAAAGAACGCTGCCTGTTCCCGTTCAAACCGATCCGGCGCACTGCGGCTTCGTGCCCTTGCCATGCCTACCTCTACCGGTGCGTCAAGCAGTATGACATGGTCGGGCCGCAGGTCGCCCTGGACCAGTTGTTCCAGCGCCGCAATCTGCTCCTGCGGGACACCACGGCCACCGCCCTGATAGGCGTATGTGGCATCCGTAAAGCGGTCACACAGCACCCATGTGCCTTGCTCCAGCGCGGGGACTATACGCTCATGGAGATGCTGGGCCCGGGCCGCGAACATCAGCAACAGCTCGGTCATCGAATTGACCGACTCCTGCCGTGGTGTCAGCAGCAGTTCACGGATAGCTTCCGCCATGGGCGTGCCGCCGGGCTCCCGGGTGACCAGCACCCCGATGCCGGCTGCCTCCAGGGCTGATCGGGCGGTTTCCAGCTGGGTGGACTTGCCAACCCCTTCGGTGCCCTCAAACGTAATAAAGCGACCGCGGGTCATTTACCGGCCTCGCTGTCGTTCGCTGGCGCCGGAAACGAACGATAGTCCTCACGACGGTTAAGCTGGTATTCCCTGACGGCCCGCTGGTGGTCTTCCAGCGTCCGGGAGAACTGATGGCTTCCGTCGCCCTTGGCGACGAAGAACAATGTATCCCCATCCGCCGGGTTAACCGCTGCATTGATAGCCGCCCGGCCTGGTAGCGCGATTGGAGTAGGAGGGAGTCCGGAGATTCGGTAGGTATTGTAAGGTGTATGGGTACGCAGGTCGCGGCGGGTAATGCGCCCCTGGTAGCTGTCACCCATTCCGTAAATAACGGTGGGATCGGTCTGCAACCTCATCCCCCTTTCCAGCCGACGTACGAAAACCCCGGCGATATCCCGGCGCTCCCCCGGAACACCGGTTTCCCGCTCAATAATCGAAGCCATAATCAGGGCCTCGTAGGGGCTTTCATACGGCAGGTCCTCGGCCCGATTGGCCCACTCTTCGGCCAGCACGTTGTTCATTCGCTCGTAGGCCCGCCTGAGAATATCAAGGTCAGAATCACCCCGTCGGTAGGAGTAGGTATCCGGGAAGAAGCGGCCTTCCGGATGTGCACCTTCATCACCCAGCTCCGACATGATCTGCTCAGCCGACCAGTCTGCCGTGACTTGCTCAAGGTATTCGGCATCAGCCAGGGCTGCCCGGGCATCCTGGAAGCGACGGCCTTCAATAAACTGCACGAAGCGGGGCTTGGTCTGACCCCTGACCATCAGCGAAATCATGTCACGGGCCGACATGCCTGGCTGGAACTCGTATTCCCCGGCACGAATGGACGCCAGCTCAGGTTCAATCCTGGCGAGCAATTTAAGCCAGACCGCCTTGTCCACCACACCCATTTCTTCCAGGTCCTGGGCAACGGCGTTAAAGGACGACCCACGGGGGACCATGTACAGCGTTGGCTCTTCAAGCCCGGCGTCAGCCTCCAGGGACTCAATACCCTGCCAGCCCCACAATCCGGCGCCGGCAACAGCCACCAGTACCGAAGCGACAACGGCAACAAGGAAAGACTTGATCAACGGAACTCCTCAGGTTGTTTGGCAAGGCTGACGATTGTCGCAAGCTGTTCCGGGCGAGGCAACTTGCGACCGTCCAGAGTTTGAACCGGCACTGCCCCGATAACGCTGTTCAGCAGAAACAGCCCGCCAAACTCCGGCTGCCAGCACTGCGCCGGGAAGAGCTCCCCTTCGCTGACCGGCACACCCTCCCGGGACAGGCCATACTCCACATGGGACAGCATGATGCTACGCACAGCAACCCGGTCACGGGGGGGCGTAAACCAGCGGCCCTGCCACAGGTACAGCAGAGCAGTCCTGGTACCCTCCCGCAGATCACCCTGCTCCCCGCACATCAGCGCCTCATAGCAATCATCGGGCATGGCCCGGCTGGCCATGACCTGTTCCAGGCGATTGAGTGACTTGATACCCGCCAGACGAGGATTCACGGTCAACGGGATGTCGGAAATCACCACAGCGACACCGGCCTCGGGCGGTTCTGGCGGTGCAGGCATTACCGAGGTAATGAGCCGGGGGCCGGGACTTGCCGGCGGACGGTAACCCCTGCCACCGCTGCCACGGGTAAGCAAGAGCTTCAGCACCTGCCGGGCAGGAACCGCAGACATCCGGTGGCTCACCCGGGCCAACGCCTGCTGCAATTCTTCTGCCGTCAGCGGGATACCCAGACGAGCGGCGCCTTCCAGCAGCCGGCAGCAATGAGCCTCCAGCAACTGAGGCACCCCATTGTGAACCAGGATGGTCTCGAACAAACCATCCCCGTAGGCAAGCCCACGATCATCAGCGGGCACCACCAGGTCCCCTGGTTCATTATCTGCGAGATGGATCGTCACCATGAGGCCTCTGTCACTCCGGCAGATACAAAAAAGCCGCCCTGCTCGGGAGCAGGACGGCTTCTGCCTGGCTTACAGACGATCAGCTATGTGCGTTGATGTAATCAATCGCATCCTGAACGCTGGTCAGCTTCTCGGCTTCCTCATCAGGAATTTCAGTTTCGAATTCCTCTTCGAGAGCCATGACCAGCTCAACAGTGTCCAGTGAGTCAGCGCCCAGGTCCTCTACAAAAGAAGAAGAGTTCTGAACTTCGGACTCCTTGACGCCCAGCTGTTCACAAACAATCTTCTTAACGCGCTCTTCAACTGTACTCATAATTTCCTCACTTTTTGTCGACCAGGCAATGAAAGATTGCCAGTTTATGGTAAACCCTACCTGCAGACAAGCAGGGACGAAGATAAAACCCTTTCGGATTAAGGGGCCGGAGCAAGCACCCTCACCCCATGTACATGCCACCGTTCACGTTGATGGTATCACCCGTCACGTAACCTGCCGCATCCGAGGCCAGGAATGCCACCACGGCAGCGACTTCTTCCGGAGCACCGAAGCGACCCGCAGGGATATTTTCCAGCATGGCTCCACGCTGGTTTTCATCCAGTTGCCTGGTCATGTCGGTGTCAATAAACCCCGGTGCTACACAGTTGGCAGTTATACCGCGGTTGGACATTTCCTTCGCCAGGCTTCGGGTAAATCCTTCAACACCGGCTTTGGCAGCGCAGTAATTGCCCTGCCCGGCATTCCCCATACCGGCCACGACCGAACTGATGTTGATGATGCGTCCCCAGCGGGCCTTCGCCATGCCACGAAGCACAGCCTTGCTCAAACGGTAGACGCTGGAAAGATTGGTGTCGATAACGGCGGACCAATCATCTTCCTTGAGACGCAGCAGAAGGTTATCGCGGGTAATACCAGCATTGTTCACGAGGATAACCGGGGCTCCGACCTCGTCGGCCATTTTCTTCAGGCCGGCCTCGACACTACTGGCATCGGATACATCCATTACCATACCGAAGCCTTCTATGCCGGCATCCTTGAGATTGGTGGTAATGGTGTCTGCACCGCCTTCGGAAGTCGCAGTACCTACAACCGTCGCGCCCTGCTTGCCAAGGGCTTCGGCAATGGCCTTACCAATACCGCGGGTGGCACCGGTGACCAGTGCGATCTTGCCATCAAGAGACATGGAATGCTCCCTTCCATCAATGTTGGATAACACCGGCCAGAACGGCCGGCGCGTCTTCTGATTCAGTCTTTGCGGAATGCCTCAACGGCGCCGTCCAGACTCTCCGGTGACTCCAGGCTGAACACTTTGAGGCTGCGATCGATGCGCTTGGCCAGGCCGGCAAGCACCTTGCCAGCGCCACACTCGGCCGCAACGGCAACATTTTCTTCCACCAACAGGCGCATGGAATCCGTCCAGCGAACCGGTGAATAGAGCTGCTGCACAAGGTTCGCCTTGAGCTGGTCAGCATCCTGTACCAGCTCGGCACTCACGTTCTGTACTACCGGTGTCAGGGCATTACCGAAACTGACATCGTTCAGGGCCTTTGCCAGCTCCTCTGCGGCCCCTTTCATCAGCGCGCAATGGGACGGAACACTCACCGGCAGCGGCATTGCCTTGCGGGCACCCTTTTCACTGCAAACAGCAATGGCCCGCTCAACCGCAGCCTTGTTGCCGGCGATAACCACCTGGCCGGGGGCATTGAAGTTCACCGCTGATACAACATCCCCCTCAGCCGCTTCTTCACAGGCGGCAATAACCTGCTCGTCATCCAGGCCGAGAATGGCCGCCATACTGCCCTCACCGGATGGTACCGCAGTCTGCATCAACTCGCCGCGCAGGCGAACCAGGCGAATTGCATCGGAAAAATCGAGGCTTTCAGCCGCCACCAGGGCACTGTACTCGCCAAGGCTATGGCCTGCCAGGTAGTCAGGCTCGGGGCCACCGGCAATAAACCACTGACGCCACAGGGCGATGCTGGCGGTAAGCAGGGCCGGCTGGGTCACCATGGTCTGGTTAAGTTCTTCCGCCGGGCCATTCTGGCAAAGCTCCCACAGGTCATACCCCAACACATTGGAGGCTTCGGTGAAGGTCTGCTCGACCACCGGCCAGGCATCAGACGCGGCCTTGAGCATACCCACTGACTGAGACCCTTGTCCCGGAAATATAAAAGCTGTTTTCATGACGAAAATTTTACCGTGGTTGGTGGTTCAGTAAGATTAGCCAATAGTACAAGCAATCGCCTGCCAGGACCATGAAGGCACCGTGACGAGCATCGACTTACAGGACTCTCACCGCAGGTGTTACAACACCAGGTCGTCCAGCCGTTCGTTGATGCGGCGGGGCACTTCCAGTTGCACCTCCCGCACAGCCTGGCGAATAGCGGCCTTCATGGCCAGCTCATTGGCGTTACCGTGGCTTTTGATCACCACACCCTGCAATCCCAACAAACTGGCGCCATTGTGGCGGGTGGGATCCATATCCCGCAGCAGGCGACCGATAATGGGCTTGGCAAGAAAGCCCACCAGACGACTGTACAGGCCGCGGGTAAAGGCCTGCTCAAGTAACTCGATCAACAGTCCGGCAACCCCCTCGCCGGTTTTCAGTGCAACATTGCCAACAAAGCCGTCGCACACCACCACATCCGCCACGTCGCGGAACAAGTCACTGCCTTCAACGTACCCGATATAGTTCAGGGTCTCGCACTGCGCCAGCATATGGGAGGCGAGCCTGACCTGTTCGTTGCCCTTGATCTCCTCTTCTCCGACGTTCAGGAGGGCCACCCTGGGCTCTGGTATACCGCTGACGGCCGATGCCATCAAAGAGCCCATCAGGGCAAACTGGTAGAGGTTTTCGGCGGAGGCGTCGACATTGGCCCCCAGATCCAGCACATGGCACTGACCACGCAACGAAGGAATAAGCTTGGTGATAGCCGGTCGCTCGATACCCGGATACATTTTGAGGTACGAGCGACCAAACGCCATAAGGGCACCGGTATTACCAGCACTTACGCAGCCCTGTGCGTCACCATCGCGAACCAGGCGCAAGGCAACAGCCATGGAGGCATTCTGCTTGTGGCGTAACGCATGGGAGGGTCGTTCATTCATGCGCACCACATCCGCTGCGGGCTCTACCCGGATACGCGGATGGCCGGAATGCAACAAGGCCTTGAGCTGTGCCTGGTTTCCCACCAGGATCAGCGTCAAGGCCTCGTTTTCTGCAACAGCCTCGAGGGCTGCCGCTACGGCAACTTCAGGACCACGATCACCGCTCATGGCATCGATCGCAAGTGTTACTGAAGTCACCAGTCTATCTCACCGTGCATGAGCCGGAATGCCGTTCAGGGCGCCCCGACATCACACTCACTCGTCGCGAGCTTCGATGACCTGCTTGCCACGATAAAACCCGTCCGGAGACACGTGGTGACGACGATGAATTTCACCGGTGGTCGTATCGGTAGACAGGGTCGGTTTGCTCAGGGCGTCGTGAGAGCGACGCATGCCGCGCTTGGAGCGGGTTTTTCGGTTTTGCTGGACAGCCATGACTGTACTCCTGACCTTTTAACTGTGTGTGCACTCGGGCACGTGAAAATAAATGCTAGTGTCTGGTTTTCTTTAACCCTTCCAGCACCTTGAAAGGGTTTTCGCGATGTTCGCCGGATTCAGCCCCTGCCTTGTCATCTTCGCCGGAGCCGGGCTCCAGGGCCTCCAGTTCCGATGTTGCCGGGCACTCCTCGCGCTCGTGAAGCGGATAGGACGGCAAAGCCAGCAGCAATTCGTCTTCCACCAGGGTCCAGAGGTCCGCTGAATCCTCTCCAGTAATGAAGGGTTCCAGTTCGGCAGGTAACTGCCGGGCCCGCTCATCAGTGGACACGAGCCCCAGCTCGAAGGACGATCTCAGGGCCTTGCCCATGCTCCCCATACAGCGCTGGCACTGGAGTTCAACATCCGCTTCCAGTTCGCCGCGGACAATGCGGCGACGCTGACTGTCAGCGCTGAACACCAGGTGTACCCGGCAAACACCGCCCTCGGGAATAGCCAATACCGCATCCCGGAAACGGGTCAGCTCCGCCAGGGGAATGGTTCCCGTAAGCTCGGCTCCGGTTTCCGCCATGCGATGTGGGTCGACAGACCTGGGCAACTCGGCGTTTGACATAGGCGCGCAATTTTAGGGACGCAGAAGCGCCCTGTCAAAGACTTCCTTGCATCACCACCACCATAACGGGCCCGGATCACGGAAACTGCGCATATGGACCGGGCTTGTGCAAACCGATAAGGTTCAGGACCTGTCCATGAGGAGCCCTACTATGGAACCGACCCCGCCGCTGGTACTGGCCTCATCTTCACCCTGGCGCAGAGCCCTGCTGGAACGCCTCGGCGTTCCCTTTGAGTGCGCCTCGCCAGATATTGACGAAACCCCGCTACCCGGGGAAACCGGTCCAGAGCTGGTAGAGCGCCTGGCCAGGGCCAAGGCGATGGCCCTCTCCGCCAGCTTCCCGGCACACCTGATTATCGGCTCAGACCAGGTGGCCACGCTGGACGACGGCACCATCCTGGGCAAACCCGGCAATCATGAAAACGCCTGTGAACAGCTGGCGAGATGCAGCGGCAGGATCGTCACCTTCTATACCGGGCTGGCCCTGCACGACACGCGCTCAGGTCGAACCGAGAGTATCTGCGAACCCTTTTACGTACATTTCAGGACCTTGACCGGGGAAGAGATCGACCAATACCTGCAAGCTGAGCAGCCCTACCAGTGTGCTGGCAGCTTCCAGATGGAGGGGCTGGGCATTGTCCTCTTCGACCGGCTTGAAGGGCGGGACCCCAACACCCTGGTCGGCCTGCCACTGATGGCATTGACCGACCTGCTGAAGGCATCGGGCGTCAATATCCTCGCGCATCAGCGCAGGTCGTAGCGGGAGCCCACCATTTCAGTACGAAGCGCGCTTACAATAGAGACACCCAGGGCATCGGTAAACTGGCGGAAAGGCGATGGCTGTGGGGTATAGTCCACGATTTCCTCAGCACCCACCAACTCCCGCGCCACCCAGGAAGTGCTGCCAAGCCCGTCAACCAGGCCAAGGTCTACGGCCTGCTCACCCGTCCACACCAGGCCACTGAACAGGCGCTCATCATCCGCCAGGCGATCACCACGACCCTTGCGGACGTATTCGATGAACTGGTCATGGGTGTTTTCCAGGACACCCTCCCAGAAGGCCACTTCCTGCGGCTGTTCCGGGGAGAACGGGTCAAGGAAAGCCTTGTTCTCGCCGGCGGTGTAAAGCCGCCGCTCGACGCCGGCCTTGTCCATCAGACCAGTAAAGCCAAATCCACCGGAAACCACACCGATGGAGCCCACCAGGCTCGCCCTGTTGGCGTAGATCTCGTCGGCAGCTGCTGCTATGTAGTAGGCCCCGGACGCACCGATATCACTGATGACTGCGTACACCTTTTTGCCCGGATACTCTTCCCGCAGCCGCACAACTTCATCATAGACATAGCCGGCCTGTACCGGGCTGCCACCCGGGCTGTTGATGCGAAGCACGACAGCACGGCTGTTCTCCGCCTCAAAGGCACGCCGGAGCGCCCCGACCAGGTTATCGGCGCTGGCATGGGTATCCGAAGCGATGGCACCGGTAACCTCGACAACCGCGGTATGAGCCGACGCCTTGCCGCTGTCGATCCCTCCGGTGAGGGGCGCCCGGAACAGGAACAGCAACGCAATCAGATAGGCAAACGTCAGTAGCTTGAAAAAGATACCCCACCGCCGGCTCCGGCGCTGTTCTGCAGTCAGGGCACCGACCAGCTTTTCCAGCACGCGGGAGTCGACAGCCCCGGAGCCAGCCTCAGGCGCCTGCGGCGCTGGTTCACTCCCGGCCCTGCGCTGGGTTGGACCATTCCAGTCTCCCGACGAATTCCATTCTGACATGTATTACCCCTTTGCCTGATGTGGTCACTGGCCCCTGTGATTACAGACCCAGCGCCTCGCGAAGCTCCGTCACACTGGTAGCGACGCAGACCGGATCATATTTGCCGAGCTCGTCCCGCTTGTGGACACCCCACTCCACCCCGATGGCGGGCATGCGGATACGACGCGCCATGTCCAGATCATAACGGGTGTCACCAACCATGACTGCGTCGGAGGGCTCAACTTCGAAATGCTCCAGGATTTCCACCAGCATCCGCGGATCCGGTTTTGACCGGGTCTCGTCAGCGCAGCGGGTGACGTCAAAGTGTGGCCCGAGCCCACTGGATATCAGGGCCGGGTCGAGACCCCGGCGGCTTTTCCCGGTGGCCACCGCCACCAGGCGGCTATCCAGCTTGAGATCAGCAACCACTTCCGCCATCCCGTCAAACACATTCTGCGGCATGGTTTTCCTGGCAAAGAAATAACGGGCATAACCCTCACGGATGGCCTGCATTTCTTCCCGGGAGATACCCGGGTACAGCGCCTCCAGGGCCTCGACCATGCCGAGACCGATAATGTCCCGATAAGCCTCCCGCTCCCTGGCGGGAAAACCCAGCTCAACGGCTGCCTGGTGCAGGCTGCCCGCGATATGCTCCACTGAGTCGACCAGCGTTCCATCCCAGTCGAATATCACCACCTTATAGGTCATAACCGCTCATCTCCTGACTACTTCAGCCGGCCAGTTTCGCCAGCACCTGACGGAACGCCTCATCGTAGGGCGCCTCAAGGCGAAGCCATTCGCCCGCACCCGGCAAACGGAACTCCAATGCCCGGGCATGAAGCATCAGGCGATTTCCGCCCATACTACGGAAAGCACGCAGGCCGGCCGCATCCATATACTTGTCATCGCCGGCAATCGGATGACCGGTACAGGCACAATGGACACGAATCTGATGAGTTCTCCCGGTCACCGGGGACGCCTCCACCAGGCTATAACCCTGCCAGGTGTCGAGAACACGATAACGGGTCAGGGAAGGCTTGCCTTCAGGATCGACCTTCACCCGCCGCTCGCCGTTGGGCATCTCGTAACGCAGCAGGGGCTCACTCACCTCGGTGACAGAGGCAGGCCAATGTCCACTGACAAGGGCATGGTAATGTTTACGAACCTGGCGGTGGCGCAGCTCATCCTGCAGGAAACGCAACGCAGAACGCTTTCGGGCGATCATCACCAACCCGGAAGTATCCCGGTCCAGGCGATGGACAAGCTCCAGGAAACGGGCGTCCGGGCGTGCCGCCCTGAGCACTTCGATGAGACCAAAACTGAGACCACTGCCACCATGTACGGCAATGCCCGAGGGTTTATTGACAACCAGCAGGTCGTCGTTCTCGAAGACCACTGCGTTTTCCATCACCGCCTGTACGCGGTCCCCGGGGACGGCGCTGACCGGCTTCTCGGGCCGGACCACCGGAGGGATACGCACCTCATCACCCGCTTTCAGGCGGGTGTCCGGGCGCACGCGCCCCTTGTTCACCCGCACCTCACCCTTGCGCACGATGCGGTATATCTTGCCCTTGGGCACGCCGCGCAACCGGGCCATCAAAAAATTGTCCAGCCGCTGGCCGGCCATATCCGGATCGACCGTTATCCATTGCACACCTGCGGAGACGCCGGCCGCCCCCGGGCGCTGCCGGGAAACCGTGGACTGACTACGCTTTGGTGACGCCATAGAAGGGGCTGATTCCTGAAGGATGCGGGATTGATGATACGAGGCTTTACTGCTATATTCCGGCATGCTTTTCCGTTTGTCTACGGCCCGGCCAACACGCCGACCGCCGGAGCGGTGAAAGTATACAGAGACTGACCGGGAGTTTGAATGCCCGAAGCCCTGACAACCGGGCATTCCCGCGGGCAACCAACACGGCAGAAGCAGACAGAGAAACCCGGGTGTCCTCTCGGCAGTCATAGCTGCCAGGCAGACAAGCACCCGCAACCCGATCGAGCCAGGCTATCAGCCGGTCGGGCATCCTGGCAAAGCCAGGCCCGGAGCGCGCGCCAGGACAAGGCAAGCCACCTGCTCCAGTACCGGAAACCGTGTACGCGGAGTTTCACAGGTTCAGACCGGGCACATGACAGTAACCACGCAGGAAACCCTGCGGGTAACGCGAAGATTTTTACCACCACGCAGGGCCGGGCCGTCAGCTGACCAATACGACGTGAGACCCAGGTACCCGTGTGAACCGAAAGATACGTAGCATGCGTCCACAGAGACTGACTCCATACCGCCCTTCCCTGTCAAACCACAGGAAGAGCGTATGCAGTGACCTGAAAGGACCGGGACACAGGCCGGCCTTACAGGCCTGACCCCCGCCGGAACCGGGTTTGCCCGGCCGCCGGCAGCTGCGCTTCGCGATGACCCGCGGTTTTCTGTCTAACTAATTGACAGGAATCGTCTTTTCCATGAAAAGAATGCTCATTAATGCAACTCACCCCGAAGAGTTGCGCGTCGCGCTGGTTGATGGCCAGCGGCTGTTTGACCTCGATATCGAATCCTCCACCCGCGAACAGAAAAAAGCCAACATCTACAAGGGCCGCATCACCCGGGTCGAGCCCAGCCTTGAGGCGGCATTCGTTGACTTTGGCGCCGACCGCCACGGCTTCCTGCCCCTGAAGGAAATCTCCAAGGAATACTTCCGCAAGCCCCCCGGGCAGATCGAAGGCAAGATCAACATCAAGGAAGTTGTCTCCGAAGGCCAGGAAGTGATCATCCAGGTCGACAAGGAGGAGCGCGGCAACAAGGGCGCCGCCCTCACCACGTTTATCTCCCTCGCCGGCCGCTACCTGGTCCTGATGCCCAACAACCCACGTGCAGGCGGCATCTCCCGCCGCATCGAGGGCGAAGAGCGGGCCCAACTCAAGGAAGCACTGAATGAGGTGGACGTACCCAAGTCCATGGGCATCATCGTCCGCACCGCCGGCATAGGCCGCACCGCCGAAGAGCTGCAATGGGACCTCAACTACCTGGTCGCCACCTGGGAAGCCATCACCGGGGCTGCCAAGGAGCATAAGGCACCGCGCCTGCTGCACCAGGAAAGCAACGTGATTATCCGGGCAGTGCGGGATTACTTGCGCCAGGACATTGGTGAAGTGCTCATCGACTCGGCGGAAGTCTACGAGAACGTGCTCGGCTTCGTACGCCAGGTGATGCCCACCTTCGAAAACAAGATCAAGCTTTACGAAGACGAAATTCCACTGTTCAGCCGCTACCAGATCGAAGCCCAGATCGAGACCGCGTTCCAGCGGGAAGTGAAGCTTCCTTCCGGCGGCTCCATCGTGATTGATCCTACCGAAGCACTGGTCTCCATCGATATCAACTCCTCCCGGGCCACCAAGGGCCAGGATATCGAGGAAACCGCCCTCCAGACCAACCTGGAAGCGGCCGACGAAATCGCCCGCCAGCTCCGTCTGCGGGATATGGGCGGCCTGATCGTTATCGATTTCATTGACATGACTCCCGCCCGCAACCAGCGGGAAGTGGAACAGCGTATGCGCCAGGCACTTGAGCTGGACCGGGCACGGGTACAGGTGGGCAAGATCTCCCGTTTCGGCCTGCTGGAAATGTCACGGCAGCGCCTGCGCCCGTCCCTGGGCGAGACCCGCAGTGAAGTCTGCCCCCGCTGCAGCGGCCAGGGCACCATTCGCGGCATTGAATCGCTGGCCCTGAGCATCATGCGCCTCATCTTCGAGGAAGCATCCAAGGACAAGACCGGTGAAGTACGTGCCGTAGTGCCGGTTTCCGTCGCCACCTTCCTGCTGAACGAAAAGCGCAAGCAACTGGCAGACATCGAGGCCCGGCAGCAGGTGGAAATCCTGGTTGTACCGGCCGCCCATATGGAAACGCCCCACTTCGAGATTCTGCGGGTTCGTGACGACGAAGCCGGCGAGAAGGTGACCAGTTACAGAATGGCCGAAGCGTACGCTGCCCAGGAAGAAGAACAGGCAGAAGTACATGTCACCCGCGAGGCACCGCCCCGGGAAGAGGCGGCCGTTAAATCCATTCGCCCCGCGGCCCCTGCCCCAACGCCTGCAGCACCCACGGCCAGCGCAAAAGCCGAAGAGCCTGCCGAGGAAGGCATGTTCCGCAAGCTGTCCCGCAAGCTTGCCAGTTTCTTCGGTGCAGAGGCCGCTGATGAGACAGCAAGCCGGGCCGGCCAGCAAGGTGCCCAGGGCTCCGGCAGTAACCGTAACCAGCCGGGCCGCCAGGACCGCCGCAAGACACGGGTAGCCCGCGATGATCGCAGCACACCGGACAATCGTCAGGGCGGCGAACGCCGCGACCAGTCCGGCCAGGGCCGCGAAGACGACCGTAGTGGCCGTAGCCGCAGCAACCGTGGTGGTCGCAACCGGCGCTCCGGCGACAACCGGCAGAATCAGCAAGACAGCCAGTCCCGCTCCGACAACCGGGATAGTACCCAGAAAGACAGCTCCAGGCCGGACAGCCGCCGCGGCGGCCAGGGCCAGAAAGGCACCAGGGCCAAGGACGACGACAAAGGGGGGAAACCCCAGGACCGCCAGGTTCAGCCTGAAAGCAAGGGCGAGGAAAAGCCTGCAGACAAGGCTCGGGACAACGTCCAGGAGAAATCCCAGGACAGTAAACCCTCCCGGCCCAAGCGAGCCCGCCGGAACCGCAACCGTGACGGCTCACCTGCTGATGCTCCGGAAAGCACTCCCTCCAGCCGCAAGGCCGCGCGCACTGAAAAGCATCAGAGCGAGCTTGCTGACCGTGAAACCGGACCAAACGCAAAGGCAGCCGGCGCCAGGACAGAGAGCGCAAAGATAGCGGAAAAATCGCCCGCCTCATCCGAGCCGAAACCAGAGGGCGAAGCCAAGGGCACGCCCGCCGCTCAGGCAGCTTCCAAGGCTCAAGAGTCTGAGGAGAAAGCGGAGAAGCCGACTGGAACTGACCAGGCAACGGCTGCTGATACCGCCGCAGGGGCTGATGGTGAATCCACTGGCGAAGCCCGTGACGAGAAGTCGTCTGGCAAAGGCCGTACCCGTGGTCGCAAACCTCGTAGTGGTGGCAAAGACGAACGCGACAACCAGGAAGGGGGCGCAGCTGAGCAGGCCAGCGCGGATGCCGGCGCTCAAACCCGGGAGTCGACGCCCGGGGCCAGGGCCGGTTCAAAGGTTGCTGCGACTGCAGCAACGGTTTCTGCAGCCACTGAGAACGCCAACGACAGTGAAAGCAGCACCCAGTCTGAAGCCGGGGCTGAGAAGCCTGCAACGGAAGCAGCTGCGCCAACCGGTACTACTACCGAACAGGAGCCAACGGCGGAAAAGGGTCCCGGAACGGACAAGCAAGTTGAGGCAGGGCCGGAAAAGTCCGACACACCTTCTTCCACCAGCATGAAAACGTCAGACGAAGCTGCCCCAGCCGCCGCCAACGCCTTGGAAGGCACGACCGCTGAGCAGCCCGAAGCAGCCAGGCCGGCCGAGTCCGAAACAGCGGCGCCTGCGACACCGGCCGAGCCGGCTAAAGCTACTGACCAGGCCGCAGGAGCGACCAATGAGCCCGCCGATGAGGGCAAGGGCGAAGCGACTGCCGGCGAAAGCGACAAGGCCGGGCCCCGTGGCAAAGACGAGGCCACCGGAAGTGCGGATGGCAAGGCCGAGCCCCAGATTCCGGTAACGCCAGGCCGTGCCTATAATGACCCGCGGGAAGTGCGCAAGCGCCGGAAGGCAGCGGAGACCGCCAGGAAGGCCGAGGCGTCTGAAGGCAACCGCTCTGCCGGGGACAGCGGCGGGGCTGACAGCTCCGAACAGTAAGCGTTGCAAGACTCACGGATACACCACGGGTGTATCCGTGATACCTCACCATGGCCTCGTGCCAGGAGCCGTTGAATGCTGAATAACGACGAAATCGAAGTACTGGAAGACATCCTCTTCGCAGAACCCTGGGGAGAGGAGTCACTGGACTTCTTCGGGCTGCATGGGGTGGTCTGCGCCAGTGTAGTGGGCCCCAGACCACTGGATACCCCCGAGATATTCCGCCTCGCCACCGGCCAGGAATCGGTGTCGCCGGCCGATGTGCCTGAGGCGTTCACTCGCCTCACCGAGCAGCTGTCCCGGGGACTCGCCCACTCCCTCGATATGGGACAGGCCCTGGAGCTCCCGGAGCCGGAAGATGGCGACCCCATGAATGCGCTGGAAAACTGGTGTGCCGGCTTTGTGGACAGTTTCCTCGAGTATGAAGATGAGTGGTTACAGGACGACGAAGCCGGCACAGCAGAACTGCTGGTGCCCATGCTGACCCTGTCTGGCCTGTTTGATGACGAGGACTTCCGCAAGGCCCGGGAGGACGAAAAGGTAGCGCAACAGATGGCTGAAGCGCTACCTGACGCACTTACGGACCTCTACCTTCACTTTCACGCCCCGGACTGACCAAAATCAGTAACGAGCCGCAAGGCCCATTACTGAGGGGGTGACCGGAACCGCTCCCAGACCGGCACAAGACCATCAGGCAGGGGCGGGATACGTCCCAGTTCGCACCAACTGGCACCGGGAAAGTGAAAATCACTGCCCTGAGATGCCAGTAGCGAATGCCTGCGGCACAGTTCGGCGAGAAAGCCAAGATCACCACTGGACTGACCGGAAGTTACCACCTCGATTGCTTCTCCCCCCGCATCCATGAAGTCAGCTACCAGGGCCCGCAACCGGGTCGCGGTCAGCTTGTATTTACGGGGATGGGCCAGTACTGCGATACCACCCGCCCCGGTAATCCACTGAACGACTTCTTCAAGCTCTGGCCAGAAGGCTTTGACGTCCCCTGGCTTGCCACTACCCAGATACTTGCGGAAAGCCTGGGCCTGGTCCTTCACCAGGCCCGCTTCCACCAGTGCCCGGGCAAAATGCGGCCGACCCGGGACATCGCCGCCGGCCAGCGTAGTCGCCTGGTCAAGAACCGTGCGTTCACAGCCAGCGACGTGCCTGACCAGCTTGTCCGCAATGGCCGCGGCCCGCTTCCACCGATTCGCCTGCTGGTTAGCTACCTTCGCAGCGAAGTCAGCGTCGCCCTCTCTCATGTCCAACCCAACCACGTGGATCGTATGCTTTCGCCAGACACAGGACAATTCGATACCGTTGATAAGGACGAGATTCTGCTGCAAAGCCGCCTCCCGGGCCTCGCCGGTTCCGTCCAGGGTGTCATGGTCGGTAAGTGCAAGGTGCGTGACCCCCTGCTCAACCGCGCGGGCAACCAGGTCCACCGGACTGAGGGCCCCATCAGAAGCGGTACTGTGACAATGGAGATCAATGCAATAGCGGCTGGCCTGGGGTATAGTCACGAATTATCCTGAGCGGGTTCAAAGCGTTGAACGCCAGTCTAACACGTTCCCGCAGACCTGGAATTCACGAGGACGACAACTCTATGTACTACGCCATCATTAGCGAAGACATCGAACACAGCCTGCCGTTGCGCGCCGAGGCTCGCCCGGCGCACCTGGCACGCCTGGAGTTCCTGCGGGATGAGGGCCGCCTGCTGGTCGCCGGCCCCCACCCGGCACTCGATACACCGGAACCCGGTGAAGCCGGATTTACTGGCAGCCTGGTGATCGCGGAGTTCGATTCCCTGGAGGATGCCAGGAACTGGGCCGACGCAGACCCCTACGTAGAGGCCGGTGTCTATCACAAAGTCACCGTCAAACCGTTCAAGGCCGTTCTGCCATGACTGCGGACCAGGTCGCGCCCCGGACTCCATGAGCATTTTGTAATAGCCAACGACTTGATCAACAGTAGCGATATGACAAAATTGCCGGCTAAGCGACCGAGGGCAGCTGATCGACTTCCGGACGATCACCTTATCGGCGGAACCACACTGATCCGGACCCCCAACTGCCAGGAATAACCCTGTGATGGCTCGAGCTGTAACTTCTTCCCGCGCATTCGTCGGTCTTCGACTGCTGGTACTACCTCTGGTGGTATTGCTGTTGGCCAGCAGCCTGGCCCACGCCAGAACTGTCTATATAGATGATACCCTTTACGCACCCGTGCGTAGCGGTCAGGGCACCCAGTTCCGCATTCTTCACAATGGCCTTCGCAGCGGAACCGCTGTAACCCTGCTGGAACAGTCCGAGGACTCCGGCTACAGCAAAATACGGACAAGTCAGGGTATCGAAGGCTGGGTACCCACTCGCTACCTCACCAACCAGCCCATCGCCAGGGATCGACTGGAGGCGGCCAACCGTGAGCTGGAGCAGGCCCGCAACCAGTTGCAGGAACTCCAGGATCGCATGAGCGAGGTCTCCGGGGAACGTGATGAACTGTCGTCCCGTGAGGAACAACTGCAGCAGCGTGTGGACGAAGTGACCACCGAACTGGAAGACATCCGTTCAGTATCCGCCAATGCCCTCAACCTCGACCGCCGCAACCGGGAACTTCAGGAGAGCAATCAGAAGCTGAAGAACGAAGTCGAAGTGCTCACTGCTGAAGTCGAACGCCTTGAAGCCCGCAAGGAGTCCGATTTCATGTTACTGGGCGCTGGTCTGCTGATTCTGGGTATGTTTCTCGCCGTTGTGTTGCCCTGGCTGAAACCCAGCAAGAAGAACGACACCTGGGCCTGATACATCTCACGCCATTATCCTCCCCCCGGATTCGGTCGTGTTACGTACAGTCTTCCAACGCACCAGATCTGGGGATCCGTTCACTCTCCCGGCACTAAATCTATGGTTCTATATGGTGGTTATGACGTCAGATTCTTTGACCAATCGACGCATAACCACTAAAAGGACTTACAGGGGGCTGACCAATCCACAGCCTTCGTGACCAGAGAGGGAAAGTTAGTCATGTCGATCACCATGAGGGATTACTCGGAAAAGCGCGATTTTCACCGGATGCAGGTAAACTCTGAAATCCAGATTACCGACGGTGAAGGTCGTTCATTCACGGGGATTTGCCGCGACCTTAGTGGCACAGGCATGCAACTGCAGGTCGCTGACTTTATTCCTGAAGGCGCAGTGCTGCACACCCTGTTGCCGGCTACCAGTGATCAGTTCCCGCCGTTCGAGACCGAGGTTCGGGTATTGCGCACGGAGCCTAGCGGAGATGCTTTCCTGCTCGGTGTCATAATCGAGAGGGTCAGCCACTGACAAGAAAGCCCCGATGGGAAACCACCGGGGCTTTCTTGAAGTCAGCAGTAACCGCGCTTAGCCCAGTTTTGTCTCTGATACAACGATGCCGTTGTTATCAGCATAGACGTACTGCCCGGGATGGAAGGTAACGCCCCCGAAGGTGACTGGCACGTTCAGGTCGCCAATGCCCTTCTTTTCAGTCTTGCGGGGATGTGTCCCCAGCGCCTGGACACCCAACTCAGTCTTGCCGATAACGTCCACATCACGGATACAACCGTAGATAATCAGCCCGGCCCAACCATTGGCAGCAGCTTTCTCGGCCAGCATATCGCCCAGCAGGGCCGCCCGCTTCGAACCACCACCGTCGACCACCATGACGCAGCCGTTACCTGGCTTGGCCACCTGCTCCTTGACGATGGAGTTGTCCTCGAAGCATTTCACTGTGACCACTTCACCGCCAAAAGCATCGACGCCGCCAAAGTTACGGAAGCCAGGCTCTACCACCTGGACTTCGGGATGATCATCACAAATATCGGGAGTTACGATGTCCACGTTGTCGGTCTCCTTAT
>Ga0098065_1000341_pt1 | contig 22994 bp, 20 predicted proteins | sample 25_taG_FD_75062 | JGI IMG/M metagenome (GOLD analysis project Ga0098065, IMG submission 75062) | Marine viral communities from Cariaco Basin, Caribbean Sea - 25_WHOI_OMZ | ecosystem: Environmental > Aquatic > Marine > Oceanic | place: Caribbean Sea: Cariaco Basin | collected 2014-11-08 | reverse complement strand
GGCTTTCATGATTTTACGCCCCTGTATGCAAACACCATCAGCACAAGACCGGCGATGATCATCGGCAGGGACAACAACTGCCCCATGGTGAGCCAGTCAAAGGCCAGGTAACCAAGCTGCGGATCCGGCTGACGGAAAAATTCGTTGATGACCCGGAAACACCCGTAAAGAGTCAGGAATAGTCCCGAGACTGCCATGGTTGGACGGGGTTTTGAAGAGAACAGCCACAGGACCACGAACAGGGCCACCCCTTCCAGGGCGAACTGATATAACTGGGAAGGGTGCCGGGCAAGGGCATCCGGTGCCTGTGGAAACACCATCCCCCAGGGTACATCCGTCGGTTTGCCCCACAGCTCCCCGTTTATGAAGTTGCCGATCCGTCCAGCACCAAGGCCAACGGGTACCAGGGGGGCGACAAAATCTGCAATGCGGAAGAACCCGCAGCCGATCTTGCGGCCATACCACCACATGGCAAACATCACGCCGATCAGGCCACCATGGAAAGACATGCCTCCTTCCCATACCCGCAACAGCCAGAGGGGGTCACCAAGGAACTGGTCAAAATTGTAGAACACGACGTAGCCGAACCGGCCACCCAGAATGACCCCCAGTGCGATATAGAACAGCAGGTCACCTACCTGCTGTTCGTTTACCGGCGTCCACTCCTTGCGGGCACGAACCTTGCCCAGCCACCAGCCGACTGCGAAGCCAACCAGGTAAGTGAGTCCGTACCAGTGGATCTTCAGCGGCCCCAGGGAAATGGCCACCGGATCAATTTGGGGGTGATTGAGCATGGAAAGACCTCAGAGAAGGAAACGGGCGCCGACGATCAGCAACAGCACGGCGAACAGTCGCTTGAGCAACTTTGCATCGAGGCGGTGGGCCAGGACGGCACCGAAGCGGGCGAACAACACGCTGGTCGCCACGATACCGATCAGCGCCGGCAAATACACGAACCCGACCGCATAATCGGGTAGTGCCGGGTGCCCCCATCCAGTCCACAAGTTGGTGGTAGCACCCGCAATGGCGATGGGCAGCCCGCAGGCCGCCGACGTCGCCACCGCCTGCTGCATGGGCACACTGCGCCAGCTCAGGAAAGGTACGGTCAGGGTCCCGCCCCCGATGCCGAAAATGGCGGACGCCCAGCCGATCACGCCGCCAGCACCGGTCAAGCCGCCCCGGCCTGGCACCGGTCGGGCGGTTTTGGGATTGATGTCCAGCAGCATTTTGATGCCCACCAGGATGACAAACACACCGATCACCAGTTCCAGCACCGGTCCGCTCAACAGGGAGGCCGTCCACGCCCCGAATGCTGCCCCGACGACGATACCCGCCACCATGGGCCGGAATACCTCCCAACGTACCGCACCTTTCAGGTGATGGGACCGAACGGAGCTAATGGACGTAAAAACTATTGTCGCCAGGGAAGTACCCACAGCCAGGTGAGCTGCAATTTCGCCACTGATACCCTGTAGCCCGAAGCTGAAAATCAGCACCGGTACGATGACCAGGCCACCGCCGATACCAAACAGGCCCGCCAGGGTCCCGGCCAGTGCGCCAAGGGCCAGGTAAAGCCCGAATACCATAAACAGGGACATGAACACCGCCGTCCGTTGAAAATCAAAGCGTGTATCATACACAAACGCCCATAGCCGTTCACCGGCCTCTTTCCGGCCCTGGAGGCTGGTGCCGGAATCGTCAACCGCCATTGCTGTCGCTGGAGCCGTATGTGCCTGATTCTTTTCGCTATTGACCAACACCCCGAATTCCCCCTGGTGATGGCCGCCAACCGGGACGAGTTCTATGACCGCCCCACGACGCCCATGCACTGGTGGTCGGGAGAACAATGCCTTGCTGGCCGGGACGACCGCTCCGGTGGTACCTGGCTCGCAGTGTCCCGGACAGGCATCATCACTGCGGTCACCAACGTCCGCGAAGGAAGTGGAGAGCCAGGACGGCTCACACGGGGCAAGCTGCCCCTGCTTGCACTGGAGCAGCCGACAGACAGGCTGAAACAGGACCTGGCCGATAACGGCAACCTCTATGCCGGTTTCAACCTGGTTCACCTGAGCGATCGGGAAGGCTGGTATTACAGCAACCGGGATGCGCACCCCGGTCGCACCCTCCACCGGGGGACATACGGACTCAGTAACCACTTGTTGCAAAGTCCCTGGCCCAAGCTCGTACGTCTGCGGGAGCAACTCAGGGCCACCCTGGCGACTTGCGACCCCCAACACCCGGACGCCCTGCACGAGGCGCTTCTCGAGCCCCTCGGCGACAGTACACCGGCGCCGGACAACCTGCTGCCGGACACCGGCGTCGGACTGGCGCAGGAGCGGTTTCTCTCTTCACCCTTTATCGCATCCGATTTCTATGGCACCCGTGCCAGTACCGTGGTCACCCTTGGCCGTAATGGCGAAATCCGGGTGACTGAGCAGCAGTGGGGTCGGGAAGGCACGCAAGGTGAACGCCAGCACTTCCGCTGGCAACGACCAACGACAGGGTAAGCCTGCGGTTCGAGGTTCGGCAGCGGTGATCGCTCTGTTATACTGCCGAACCTGAGACCAAGCGCAGCAACTCGTCACCGAGACGCCCAGACATTGCTTCGTGAACCTGACGGAGAGCCCCATGGCCGACACCCCGGACACCACATCCATCGCCGACTTTGAGAAATCCCTGGCCGAGCTCGAGGGCCTGGTGCGTGACCTGGAGCAGGGCGAGCTAACCCTGGAACAATCCCTCGGCGCCTTTGAACGTGGCGTCCGGCTGACGAGGGAGTGCCAGCAGGCACTGCGCCAGGCGGAGCAGCGGGTCCAGCAGTTGGTGGAGCGGGACGACGGCACCCTGGAAACCCGCCCGTTCAACCCGCCGGAAGACAGCGGGGAGACAGGCTGACCATGCGCCAAGCCTTCACTGAGGACTTTCTCTCTACCTGTGCCAAGCTGACTGACGAGGCACTTGCAAAACGGTTGCCTGCACCAGAGCAGCAACCGGGGCGACTCCATGAAGCCATGCGCTACAGCGTTCTCGGCGGCGGCAAGCGTATTCGCCCGGCCTTGGCCATGGCAGCCGCTTCGGCTGCCGGAGGCGAGCCAGGGCATGCCCTGGTGCCAGCCTGCTCACTGGAGTTGATCCATGCCTACTCACTGATACACGACGACCTGCCCGCCATGGATGACGATGACCTCCGCCGCGGGCGCCCCACCACCCACATCCGTTTCGACCAGGCCACCGCCATACTGGCCGGCGATGCCCTGCAGGCCCTGGCATTCGAATGGCTCGCTGGTGATTCTTCGTTACCCGCTGTCACACGCCTCGCCATGGTCCAGCAACTGGCTGCCGCCAGTGGCAGTGCCGGTATGGTCGGCGGACAGGCTATTGACCTGGGCGCGGTGGGACGGGAGCTGTCCCTTGAAGAGCTGGAACAGATGCACCGGCGCAAGACCGGTGCATTAATCGAAGCCAGTGTCCGGCTGGGTGTGCTGTCAGTACCTGCCGCAGCTGGCGAACGGTCAGGACAGGATTCCCTTGGCCACTACGCCCGCGCCATTGGCCTGGCGTTCCAGGTGCAGGACGACCTGCTGGATATCGAAGGTGATACCAGCGTCATCGGCAAGCGTCAGGGTTCGGACGCGGCCCGCAGTAAACCGACCTACCCTGCCCTGATGGGGGTTGACGGCGCCCGGGCCTACCTTGCCACACTGTTGGAACAGTGCCAGGACAACCTGTCAGGGTTTGGTCCCGAGGCGGACGCCCTCAGGGGCATGGCCGAGTTTGTGGTGTCACGACGCTACTGAAACGCCCTGCCCCATGACCTATAATGCCCCCTTATAGCCAGAAGGGCTGCCAGCCGGTGAACCATGCCGGACAGCCCTGAAGTCACCGACACAAGACCCGGACGGATGCAGGACACATATATTTTCAAGGAAATCCCCGCCCAGCGGCCCCACACCCCGCTGCTGGACCGCATTGATGCGCCCGACCAGCTCCGCCTGCTATCGGAAGAAGAGCTGCCAGCCCTGGCCCGGGAGCTACGGGCATTCCTGCTGTGGACCGTAGGCCAGACCGGCGGTCATTTCGGCGCCGGGCTCGGGGTACTGGAACTCACTGTCGCCCTGCACTATGTGTTCAACACCCCGGAAGACCGGCTGGTATGGGACGTGGGGCACCAGGCGTACCCGCACAAGATTCTCACCGGGCGAAGGGAGCAGATGGGCAGTATCCGCCAGAAAGGCGGGCTTGCCGGCTTCCCCAAGCGCTCAGAGAGTGAATACGACACCTTTGGTGTTGGCCATTCCAGTACATCCATCAGTGCCGCCCTCGGCATGGCCCTGGCCGCCCGTCAACAACAGACTGGCCGCCGCAGTATCGCGGTCATCGGAGACGGCGCCATGACCGCGGGCATGGCGTTTGAGGCCCTGAACCATGCAGGCCACCTGGACGCGGACATGCTGGTCATCCTCAATGACAACGATATGTCCATCTCCAAGAATGTAGGCGGCCTGTCCAATTACTTTGCCCGCCTGCTGTCCAGCCGCACCTACAACCAGGTCCGGGACAGCAGCAAACGGGTGCTGCAGGCAGCACCGCCGCTGATGGCCCTGGCCCGCAAGACCGAAGAGCACTTCAAGGGCATGATTGCCCCGGGCACCCTGTTCGAGGAGCTGGGCTTCAACTACATTGGTCCAATCGATGGGCATGACCTGCCATTACTGGTGGAAACCCTGGAGAACATTCGCGAGCTGAGCGGCCCTCAGTTCCTCCATGTGGTGACCCGTAAAGGCAAGGGCTTTGCTCCCGCGGAAGAGGATCCGATCGGTTACCACGCCATCAACAAGATAGAACCGGTACCAGCGAGCAAACCGGAGCCGGTAGTGCCCAAGCCGAAACAGCCGAAGTACGCCAATGTCTTCGGTCAGTGGCTCTGTGATGCTGCTGAACAGGATGAGCGAATAGTCGGAATTACCCCCGCCATGTGCGAAGGATCCGACTTGCTGGCGTTCTCGGAGCGCTTCCCGGACCGCTACCACGATGTGGCCATTGCAGAACAACATGCCGTAACCCTCGCCGCAGGGCTCGCCTGTGACGGCGCCAAGCCGGTAGTTGCCATCTACTCCACCTTCCTGCAGCGGGCCTATGACCAACTGATCCACGATGTGGCGATCCAGGACCTGGATGTACTCTTCGCCATCGACCGGGCCGGCCTGGTGGGCGAAGACGGGCCCACCCATGCCGGTTCCTTTGACCTGAGTTACCTGCGCTGCGTTCCGAACATGGTGGTCATGACACCGTCGGATGAAAATGAGACCCGCCAACTCCTGCAGACCGGGCTGATGTACCAGGGCCCTGCGGCAGTTCGTTATCCCCGGGGCACCGGGCCCGGGGCGGTCATCGAACAGCAGCTCCAGCCCCTGCCCATCGGTCGTGGTCGGGTCGTACGTGAAGGGGATTCCGTAGCCATCCTGAATTTCGGCACCCGCCTTTCAGCAGCCCTTGAGGCCGCTGACAGGCTTAATGCCACGGTTGCCGACATGCGCTTCGTGAAACCCCTGGACGAAGCCCTGATAACGGAACTGGTGAATGCCCACGATCTGGTGGTCACCCTCGAAGAGAACGCCATTGCCGGCGGTGCGGGGAGTGCGGTGACCGAATTCCTGAACCGGGAAGGTATAGCAACGGCGGTATTGCAACTGGGCTTACCGGACCGCTATGTGGATCACGGCAAGCACGGCGAGCTGTTGGCGGAAGTAGGGCTGGATGCTGCGGGTATTGAGGCGTCTATTCGCAAACGCCTCAGCGTGGGCAAACCTGGACTGAAAGCCGCCCCATAGCTATAACTGAAAAATCCCCCGACACCTGCCAAAACAAGCCTGTCAGCAAGCGGGCTGGTTATTCCGGATCATCGTCCTGGTGTGTTTCCAGCCAGTGGCCCAGCTTGCTCTGCTTGGTATTGAGGTAGTGCTCGTTGTGGGGGTTACGCCCCACATGGAGCGGAACCCTCTCAGCGATATCGATGCCCAGCGAACGCAACGCATCCACCTTGCGGGGATTGTTGGTCATCAGTTTCAGGCTACTGATGCCAAGATGACCCAGCATGTCCTTGCACATGGTGTAGTCCCGCAGGTCAGCGGCAAAGCCCAGGCGCTCATTGGCCTCCACCGTATCCGCCCCCTCATCCTGCAGCTTGTACGCCCGGATCTTGTTCAACAGACCGATACCCCGGCCTTCCTGGCGCAGGTACATGAGGATACCCCGACCTTCCCGGGCGATGCTCCGCAAGGCTTCCTCGAGTTGGTAACCGCAGTCACAACGCATGCTATACAGGGCGTCACCGGTCAGGCATTCAGAATGGGTACGGGCCAGCATGGGCTCGTCACTGTTCAGATCACCCAGGGTCAGGGCAATATGCTCCTTGCCGGTATCCGGTTCCTCGAAACCGTGCATGTCAAAAACACCGAAAGGGGTAGGCAGGCGACAGGTCTGGATGTAGCGAACAGCCACAGTGGTTCCTCATGAGTGCTGGTTCAGTAAGCGGGGCATTCTAGCAGATGGCGGCCACCCGGCGTAGTTCAAGATGACTTACGCGTCACGACGGCGTTCATGTGAGCGATCTGACACTTGGTCCTTTACGTTGACCAGGCTCTTTCAGATGTCCTGCTCCGATGATCGAGGCGGGTGCCGCGTAGCTGTTTTCGGGACCCTCAAAAAGAGGGACCTTTTTGAGGAGCCTCCAGGGACGGATTCACGGCGTGTCCCGAAAACAGCTACGCGGTGGCCGCCAGTCACTGAATTCCCGGTTTGCCCCAATGACCGAAGCACCTTGAAAGTTCGCGATCAACCAGCCTGCCAATGCCCACTGCGGCCGCCCTTCTTCTCCAGCAACCGCACCCCGGTAATCTCCATCCCCTTATCCACCGCCTTGCACATATCGTACAGCGTCAACGCCGCCACACTCACGGCGGTAAGGGCCTCCATCTCCACCCCGGTCTGACCGGACAGCCTGCACCTCGCCTCGATATGAACCGACGACGGCTCCTGCTGCGGTGTGAACGCCAACTTAACCGAGGACAGGTTCAGGGCATGACACAACGGAATCAGATCGTGGGTTTTCTTGGCTGCCATGATGCCCGCAACCCTCGCCACCGCCAGCACATCCCCCTTGGGATGTTCACCGTCCAGAATCATGTCAAGGGTTTTCCGGTCCATCAGGATACGACCTTCCGCAATCGCCTCCCGTTGCGTGACCGACTTGTCGCCCACATCCACCATACGGGCCGCGCCCTGGTCATCCAGGTGGGTCAGTTTGCTCATCATGCCTCCAGTTCGTTGTCGGGTGCCGGCCACCACCAGGAAATGCCGGCAATGCCCTGTCCGCCAGCCTGTAACGCCCGTTCCAGGTGCTCGGGCCCGGTGCCGCCGAGTGCGTAGACCGGAATCACCGCGTTACCGGCCAGCTCAGTAAAACGGTCCCAGCCAATACCCGGGTTGCCCGGATGAGAAGAAGTCGGCAGCACCGGCCCCAGGGTGGCATAGTCTGCACCGATGGCTGCCGCATGTGCCAGTTCAGCTCCACTATGGCAGGAAACGCCAAGCCAGCGGTCGTCCGGGACTGGTCGCTCCGCCAGCTCAGCGGCCCGGCGCCAGCTCAGGTGGACGCCGGCCACCGGCATGTCCGCGACCAACTCCGGTCGATCATGAACCATCAGAGACGCCTCCGGCAAATCCCGGAGACAATGCGCGACCGCCTCTGTGTATGCCTGAGGCGACAAGGAGGGTAATCGCAGAACGACCAACGGAGAGCGGGAATGAAGCTGGCCTGCTACCGTGCGTTCAACGGCATCTTTGAGTGACGTACTCTCACCGGTGATGGCAAGCTGGCGAGGCAACCGGATAGCCCCGATAATCGGCCGGTTGGCTGCGGGAAAGTCCCCGGCCAGCAAATCATCCGGCGACAGCCAGAACACCGGCTGACCTTCCAGTCCCCGGGGCTCCCCCGAGGAAACCCGGGCCTCCCACACATCGAGGAACACTTCCTTGTCGCCGTAGTCATGGCGAATACCAATCAGTGGTTGCAGGTCACCCGGACTTACCGTCACAGCCGTTTCCTCCAGCAGTTCCCGAACAAGGGCCTGCTGAACCGTCTCGCCGGGCTCCACCTTGCCCCCGGGGAATTCCAGCAGGCCGCCCTGGTGGGCCCCCTCCGGGCGCCGGGCGATAAGCACCCGCCCTCCACGCCAGATTACCCCGACGGCCACATGGATCAACGTGCGCCCTGGAGCGATCATTTCAGGTACGGTACTCGGCATTGATGGTGACGTAGTCATGGGAGAAGTCACAGGTCCATACCCGCTCTTTGATACGGCCACGTTTCAGGTCAATGTGAATGGTAATCTCCTGCTGGTCCATCACCGCCTGTCCACGCTCTTCGGTGTAATCGTCAGCACGGCCGCCGTTCCTCACCAGGCACACATCCCCCAGGAATATCTCAATGGCCTCAAGGTCCAGCCCCTCGACGCCCGCACGTCCAACCGCCGCGAGAATACGGCCCCAGTTAGGGTCAGAGGCAAACAGGGCCGTCTTCACCAGGGGAGAGTGAGCAACGGTATAGGCAACATCCAGTGCCTCTTTCTGACCGGCAGCGCCGGCCACCTCGATGGTGACAAACTTGGTGGCACCCTCACCATCCTTGACGATGGCATGGGCCAGCTCCATGTATACCTCGCGCAATGCCTGCCTTAGCAATGGATAGTGTTCACTTTCGACCGTCGCCACACCGGCGCCAGCCTCTCCGGTGGCAATAAGCATGCAGGCGTCATTGGTGGACGTATCGCCATCAATGGTAATGCGATTGAAGGATTCCTCTCCGAGCTCACTGGCAAGCTTTTGCAATACGCCCGGAGCGACCGACGCATCCGTGGCAATAAAGCCCAGCATGGTGGCCATATTGGGACGAATCATCCCCGCCCCCTTACTGATACCCGATATGTTGATGTGCTTGCCATCAATCTCGATCTGGCGTGTGGCTCCCTTGGGGCGGGTGTCCGTAGTCATGATGCCAGCTGCCGCCTCTGCCCAGTGCCCCTCAGACAGGTCCGCCAACGCCGCAGGCAGCGCGTTGACAATCTTTTCCACCGGCAGGGGCTCACCAATAACCCCGGTGGAGAAAGGCAGCACCGAGTGGGCGCGGGTGTCTGCCTCGCGAGCCAGGGCCTCGCAACAGGCATTCGCATCGCGCATGCCGCGCTCACCGGTTCCGGCGTTGGCATTACCGGTATTGATCAACAGGTAACGGGGATCCCCCTCCCCCAGGTGGCGACGAGCCACATGAACCGGTGCGGCACAGAACTGATTGGTGGTAAAAATGCCGGCCACTCGGCTGCCCTTCGACAGCTCGATGACGACCACATCCTTACGTCCGGGTTTCTTGATGCCGGCGCTGGCAATTCCCAGACGCACCCCGGCCACCGGAAAAAAACGCTCAGGCAATGTCGCAGGACCAACCGCCATATTCTCCTCCTTGGGCGGCACCCGCGGGAACCGCCGAAACTCAAGATTCAGGATAAAAAAACCCGCAGCCCCGTCTTCACGGAGGTGCGGGCTTGTCGCTTGTTGCGCTACGGTGGCTTCAGGCGACCTTGCCGCAGCACTGCTTGTACTTCTTGCCAGACCCGCACGGACAGAGCTCATTACGCCCTACCTTACGCTCCTGGCGGACGAAGGTTTCAGGCGTTTGACCCTGCCGGCCCTCACCATCCCCCTGCTCGCCCTGCTCCGCTTCCGCGGCACTGGTCTGGTCATGGCGCAAGCGGGCCGCAGCCAGCTCCTTCTCCAGCTGCTCACGGCGCTGTCGCTCCACCTCTTCCATCTCTTCGCGGGTCTGGACCTTGACGTGGCACAGCACCCGGGTGATGTCCCGCTTCATGGTGTCGAGCATGGATTCAAACAGGTTGAACGCCTCACGCTTGTATTCCTGTTTGGGGTTCTTCTGGGCGTAGCCACGCAGATGAATACCACGACGCAGGTGGTCCATGTTCGAAAGGTGTTCCTTCCACAGGGTATCGAGTACCTGGAGGAATACCTGCTTCTCGAACTTGCGCATGGACTCCGCGCCCACAACCTCTTCCTTCGCACGGTAGGCGGCAACCACCTCTTCAAGGATACGCTCGCGGAGCTTTTCCTCGTAAAGCTTCTTGTCCTCGTCCAACCATTGCTGGATGGGCAGTTCAATGGCCATTTCCGATGCCAGCTGCGATTCCAGGCCAGCAACATCCCATTGTTCCGGCATGCTCTGGGGCGGGATGAACTCGCTGACGGTTTCTTCCACGACGTCAGCACGGATGCCGTCGATGATCTCGGAGATATTCTCCGACGCCATGACTTCGTTGCGCTGTTCGTAGATAACGGTACGCTGGTCGTTGGCCACATCATCGTATTCCAGCAACGTCTTCCGCATATCAAAGTTGCGGCCTTCAACCTTGCGCTGGGACTTTTCGATGGCATTGGTCACCATCCGGTGCTCAATGGCCTCGCCCTTCTTCATGCCCATGGCCTGCATCAGCTTCTTCACCCGGTCCGGGGCGAAAATCCGCATGAGATTGTCTTCCAGGGAGAGGAAGAAACGGGACGACCCGGGATCCCCCTGACGACCGGCACGACCCCGCAACTGGTTGTCGATACGTCGGGATTCATGGCGCTCGGTACCGATAATGTGCAACCCGCCAGAGGCAAGCACCTGTTGGTGGCGCTCGTCCCACTCGGCCTTGATGGCATCAACCTGTTCCTGGGTGGGGTTCTCCAGGGCAGCGACTTCCGTTTCCCAGTTGCCGCCCAGCATGATGTCGGTACCACGACCCGCCATGTTTGTGGCGATGGTGACTGCTCCGGGACGACCAGCCTGGGCAATCACCTGGGCTTCACTTTCGTGGTGCTTGGCGTTGAGTATCTTGTGGTCGATCCGTGCCTTTTTCAGCAGCGATGACAGCAATTCTGACGCTTCAACCGACGCCGTCCCCACCAGTACCGGACGGTTCTCAGCCGTTACATCCTTGATCTCGTCGATAATCGCGTGGAATTTCTCTTCCTGGGTAAGGTAAATCAGGTCGTTATAGTCGATCCGCTGGATCGGCTTGTTGGGTGGAATAACGACCACGTCGAGACCGTAGATCTGACGAAATTCGAAGGCTTCGGTATCGGCCGTACCGGTCATACCGGCCAGCTTGTCATACATGCGGAAGTAGTTCTGGAAGGTGGTGGAAGCCAGGGTCTGGCTCTCGGCCTTGATCTCGACACCTTCCTTCGCCTCGATAGCCTGGTGCAAGCCTTCGCTCCAGCGGCGGCCGGGCATGGTACGTCCGGTGTGCTCGTCAACTATGACCACCTGCCCGTTCTGCACCAGATAGTCCACCTCACGGTGGAACAGGTGATGGGCGCGGAGACCGGAATGAACATGGTGCAGCAGCGCCAGGTTGGCCGCTGAATACAGGTTCTCGCCCTCCTTCAGCAGGCCCCGGCTAAGCAGCAGTTGTTCCACCTTTTCATGGCCGGCTTCGGTGAGTTCCACCTGGCGGGACTTTTCATCGATGGTGAAGTCGCCACTGGGCTCACCGTCCTCCTCAGACACCTCGCCCTTTTCCAGGGAAGGAATCAGCGTGTTGATTTCCCGATAGAGCTTCGAGCTGTCTTCCGCCGCACCGGAAATGATGAGCGGCGTGCGCGCCTCGTCAATGAGGATGGAGTCCACCTCGTCCACAATGGCGTAGTTCAGCGGACGCTGAACCTTGTCCTGCATACTGAACGCCATGTTGTCACGCAGGTAGTCAAAGCCGAACTCGTTATTGGTACCGTAGGTAATATCCGCCTGATAGGCAGCCCGCTTCTCTTCCGCCGGTTGACCAGAGACCACGACACCCACGCTCATGCCGAGAAAACGGTAGAGCTTGCCCATCCATTCGGAGTCACGACGGGCCAGGTAGTCGTTAACGGTAACCACGTGCACACCACGGCCAGCCAGGGCATTCAGGTACACCGCTGCCGTCGCCACCAGGGTCTTGCCCTCGCCAGTCTTCATTTCAGCGATGTGGCCTTCATGGAGGGTCATGGCACCAATGAGCTGCACATCAAAATGACGCATGCCCATTACCCGTCGGCTCGCCTCGCGGACGGTGGCAAAGGCGTCGGGAAGCAGCTGATCCAGGGTTTCGCCCTTCTCGAGGCGGTCACGGAACTCGGTGGTCCTGGCCTGCAACTGTTCGTCAGTCAACGCGATGAGCGACTCTTCGAGCTCATTGATGCGATTAACAACTTTTCGCATCCTTTTGATCTCTCGAGCGTTTTTACTGCCGAACATCTTCGTTGCAAGCTTCGTGAACATAGACCACTGCTTCTTTGATTAAACGGAGGAAGCCGGCATTCTAACCTTATTTTGCAAGAGGACAAAAGGCAGTACGGCTTTGCCGGCCATGTTAAAGCCCCGGAAACCGGGGCTGGGTCACACAGACAGGGAGGGGAGCGGGCCCCCGCGAACCCCCGGGCCCTTCAGAAAGCGCCGGTTAACGCCTGAGGATCAGCGGGAAGCGCGCTGGATATAGCGCACCGGATCCTTGGCCTTGCCACCCTGAATCACTTCGAAGTGCACATGGGGACCCGTAGAGCGCCCGGTGGACCCCATCCGGGCGATAACCTGCCCCTTCTGGACGACCTGGCCTACTTCTACTTCCACTGACTTGGCGTGGGCGTACCGGGTGACAAGCCCCTCACCGTGGTCAATTTCCACCAGGTTGCCATAACCCTGACGGTCGCCTGCGAAGGTCACCACACCGGCGGCCACCGATATAATCTCACTGTCTTCCTTGCCAGCCAGGTCTACGCCGTTATGCCAGGTCCGTTTTCCAGAAAACGGATCAGAGCGATAACCGAACCGGGACGACAGCCAGCCCCAGGTAATGGGTCGGCCCGCCACAAACCGCTCGTCTTCAAGACGGCGACTGGAAATCAGGGTGTCGAGCAGGCGCAACTGCTGCTCACGATCCCGGATTTTCCGGTCCAGTTCATCGATCATGGCAGTAAGCTGTGGTGTACTGAAGGACTCGGCAGCGTCCGCTTCGTCTTCCGGGCCACCAACCGCCGGCGCCTCATCAAAGTTGAACTCGTCGCTGGCGACAGCGCCACTTTCTATAAACCGCTGTCCAAGGGCGTCAAGCCTGAGCAACCGCCCCTGCATCTCACCAAGGCGAAGGGTCATGGCATCCACCTGCTCCCGTGCATCGCGCTCAAGACGGGCCAGGGCCTGCTGCTGGTCGTCAAGGGTGCCGTGCCATTGCTCGAGGAGGAATGGGGGGACCACGGGCCGATCAGCCACCTGGGCCATTGCCGCACGGTAGCCAGCCCACGTACAAAGGGCCACCAGCGCCAGGGCGAAAAGCCCGGCAATGACCATTCCGGGGGCATGAAGCGTAAAGACTCGGGAGCGACCGTGTTTTCGACCTACAAGGATGATATTCATAATATCTGACCAAATTGACTGTGACAGACATCCCTGTCCCTGCGATCGACATCCTGTGGAGGACGGAGGAATACAATGCTCCGGAGTGGCAACGGCCCGATCATAAACCGGTGCGCACCATTAAAAGGAGACGGACTTCTTCCTTTTTGCCCACAGGCTGTTACGCTTTGTTAAAACCGCAACCGATTCTGTTACGGTTACGGAGTCCTTCTCCACCGCTGTAGTGCGATACTGGCCAATCGGCAGCGCAGTCCAGGCGCGGTGAATAGAAAATGCCGGGACGGCTAGCGATGGAAGTTGACGAGTGTATAAAATTCCTACCCATCTAGTCGAGTTACAAGCCCATTGCATCCGGTAAACCCATGAAGACCCGCCCCTCACTTTCCCTGTCTGCTGATAACCGCGACCAGCCCAGGCACCTGCGGGACCTGATGGCACGCGCAGCTCTACACCACCAGGCAGAGCAGCACATCCTGAAGGCTATGCCCGAACGGCTCGCTTCCAATGTCCGTTTTGTCAGCTACCACGATGGCGAACTGGTTCTGCAGTGCGATAACGCCACCCAGGCCAGCCAACTGAGATATCAACAGCGGGAGATCATGGCTAAGCTGCGGGAAGAGGAAGCATTCGAATTTGTCTGGAAACTGAAGGTCAAGGTACAGCCCCGGCGTTACTCCCTTAAAAAGCCGCCCGAACCCATGACGCTCAGCAAAGAAAATGCCCGGCTCCTCGAAGAGGAAGCCGGGCACACGAAGGATAAAGCTTTACGCGAGGTTCTCGAAAAACTCGCCAGTCATGCCAGCGACCAATCGGACTAAGGTTTCCTGCCTCAGGCCGGTGCCGCCAGTACAGGCTTCATATAGGAGATAGGAGCCGTGGCCTCATCATCAAAGGTCACCACTTCCCACGCATCCTCTTCAGCCCGCAGCTTGCGCAACAGCTTGTTGTTCAGGTCGTGACCGGATTTAACTCCACGGAATTCGCCGATCAGACTGTTCCCCAGCAGATACAGGTCGCCGATAGCATCCAGCACCTTGTGCTTGACGAACTCGTCATCGTAGCGCAGACCATCCTCATTCAGGATCTTGTAGTCATCCACCACGATCGCATTGTCGACACTGCCCCCCAGAGCCAGGTTCATGGCACGCAGCTTCTCGATGTCACGCATGAAACCGAAAGTACGGGCCCGGCTGACTTCCTTCACAAACGAGGTGCTGGAAAAGTCCACCGTAGCGGTCTGGGCACGACCCTTGAATACAGGGTGATCGAAGTCGATGCCGAAACTGACCTTGAAGCCCTCGAAAGGCAGGAAGGTTGCTTTCTTGTCGCCTTCTTCCAGGGTGACTTCGCGCTTGATACGGATAAAGCGCTTGGGTGCATCCTGCTCCGCGATACCTGCTGACTGCAGCAGGAACACGAAAGGACCGGCGCTGCCGTCCATGATGGGCACTTCAGCGGCACTAAGTTCCACGAAACAGTTGTCGATACCGAGGCCAGCCATGGCCGAGAGCAGGTGCTCGATCGTTGCAACCCGGACGCCATCCTTGACCAGTGTTGTCGACAGCATGGTTTCGCCCACATTTTCCGCACAGGCACGGATCTCGACCACCGGGTCAAGGTCGGTACGACGGAAAACGATCCCCGTTTCCACCGGAGCGGGCTTCAGGGTGAGATACACCTTTTCACCGGAGTGAAGGCCGACGCCAGTGGCACGAATGGTGTTTTTGAGCGTCCGTTGTCTGATCATCGGTACATATATCCGTCACAAAAGAACGATATCATCATGCAAAAAACTGCGCGGATGATACCAAAAAACGAAAGTGAATACCATTTAACCAATGGCCTCGTGACATAATCGTCATGTCTTTCGTCGTTCATGTGTATCAGGTCACAGGGCGGGCCGAAGCCCGCACCCTGCCAACCGCATTTGCAACAGATTATCAGTCAGCCTGGCGACGCAGGAATGCGGGAATATCGAGATAGTCCACGTCCTGCTCGGCTGAATCACGGCGCTGATCCACTGCCACATTGACCTGAAATACAGCGCGACGACGCAGTACCGCCGGGCGGTCAAGCTGGTTGTAATCCGTGGTGCCGTCCAGGGTACGGGTATTGTCCACCACTTTGGTCGGCTTTTCGCGATCGCCACCCAGGCCAGTTGCAACGACGGTCACCTTCAGCTCATCGGTCATTTCCGGATCGATCACGGTACCGACAACAACCGTCGCGGAATCAGAGGCAAATTCGCGAACGATATCACCCACTTCGGAGAACTCGCCCAGGTTGAGATCCATACCCGCGGTTATGTTGACCAGGATACCCTTCGCGCCCTGCAGGTTGATGTCTTCGAGCAGCGGGCTGCGAATAGCCGCTTCCGCAGCCTCACGGGCGCGATTCTCGCCAGTGGCACGGGCTGTACCCATCATGGCCATGCCCATCTCTGACATGACCGTCTTCACGTCGGCGAAGTCAACGTTGATCATGCCGTTACGGGTGATCAGGTCGGCGATACCCTGAACCGCACCAAGCAGCACATCGTTAGCGGAACCGAACGCATCCAGCAGGCTTGTTTTCTTGCCCAGCACTGCCAGCAGCTTTTCGTTCGGGATGGTAATCAGTGAGTCAACGCTTTCTTCCAGGTCCTTGAGCCCGGATTCGGCGACGCTCATGCGCTTGCCGCCTTCGAACTGGAACGGCTTGGTCACGACCGCCACGGTCAGAATGCCCATTTCGCGGGCTACCTCGGCAACGATGGGCGCTGCGCCGGTACCGGTACCGCCGCCCATGCCTGCAGTAATAAAGACCATGTCCGCGCCCTTGATGGCATCGGCGATACGGTCACGGTCTTCCATGGCGGCCTGGCGTCCGATCTCCGGGTTCGCTCCGGCACCAAGACCCTTGGTAATGTTACCGCCGAGCTGGATCACCTGCTTGGCATCCAGGTTGTGAAGTGCCTGCGCGTCCGTGTTGGCGCAGATGAATTCAACCCCTTCCACATCGCTGTTGAGCATGTGCCGCACGGCATTACCGCCGCCACCGCCAACACCGATTACCTTGATCACAGCGTTTTGCTGGACATTATCGACTAGTTCAAACATTCCCCTTCTCCTTCGTGCTGTATTCAGCCAGTTCCCGGCTGATTATTTTCTCGAGATACCTTCGTGTGATGCGTCGTTATTCAGAAATGCCCGGTGAACCAGGCTTTCATTCGCTCCAGCAAGGAGGGCGCATCTTCCCCCTTGAGAACGGGCCCCTGTCCCAGATCCATCTGGCGGAAGCCATGGATCAGCAACCCGACGCCAGTAGCGTATATCGGGTTGTTGACCACCTCCGTCATGCCGGAGACGGCCTGCGGCGATGCAAGCCGTACTGGCATGTGGAAGATCTCCTCGGCCAGCTCCACCACCCCTTCCATGGTGGAGGAGCCACCGGTGACAACGATGCCCGCCGGCACCAGGTCCTCGAATCCACTGCGGCGCAGCTCCGACTGCACCAGGGTGAACAGCTCCTCGTATCGAGGCTCCACCACTTCCGCCAGCGCCTGGCGAGACAGATTTCGGGGCGCGCGGTCACCCACGCTGGGTACCTTGATGGTTTCTTCCGCCCCGGCCAGCTGGGTCAGGGCGCAGGCATACTTGGTCTTGATGTCTTCGGCATTCTGGGTGGGCGTGCGCAGCGCCATGGCGATGTCGTTGGTCACCTGGTCACCGGCGATGGGGATGACCGAGGTATGCCGGATCGCACCGCCAGTAAAGACCGCGATATCGGTAGTACCACCGCCGATGTCGACCATGCACACGCCCAGTTCCTTTTCGTCTTCCGTCAGAACCGAGTGCGCTGAGGCCAGTTGTTCAAGGATGATGTCATCCACTTCGAGGCCGCAGCGGCGGATGCACTTCTCAATGTTCTGGGCGGCGTTAACGGCACAGGTCACCAGGTGCACCTTGGCTTCCAGGCGAACACCGGACATGCCCAGGGGTTCCTTGATGCCTTCCTGGTTATCGATTACGAACTCCTGGGGCAGGATATGCAGGATCTTCTGGTCCGCGGGGATTGCCACTGCCTGGGCGGCGTCAATAACCCGGTCGATATCCGCCTGAGTCACTTCCCGGTCACGGATAGCCACAATGCCGTGGGAGTTGAGGCTCTTGATGTGACTGCCTGCAATACCGGCGTAGACGGAATGGATGCGGCAGCCGGCCATCAATTCGGCCTCTTCCACGGCACGCTGTATGGCCTGCACAGTGGTTTCGATATTGACCACCACGCCGCGCTTAAGCCCGCGGGAGGCATGGGAGCCAATGCCGACCACTTCGATGGTTCCGTCCAGCTTCCGCTTGCCGACAATGGCAACGACCTTGGAGGTGCCAATATCCAGTCCGACAATCATGTTTTCCGTATCAACCGATGACATGCAGTTCACCAATAGCCATTCTATGAATTGTTGTCGGAGGCCCCGGCCAGGGGCTTCCACCGCACCGCCACGCCGTTGGTATAGCGGGCATCAATCCTTTCCACCTGGTCCGCGCGGGTCGCCAGCTGCTCGCCGTAGACCGTGAGAAAGCGCTCGAACCGTTGTTCAACCTGGTCCCGCCCCAGCGCCACCTCGATACCGTTAGCCAGGGTCAACGTCCAGGCACCACGTTCTTCAAGGGTGATACCCGCAAAGCCGATTCCGTGGACGTCCAGGGTGTTCGCCATATGGCGGCCCATATCGATGACCTCCCGGGCCCGGCCTTCCGGCCCTCTCAACCTCGGCAGTTGCCCCGCCACCTCCCGGTTAGGCGGTGAGAACACTTCGCCAGTGCGGCTGATCAACTGGGTATCATTCCAGTAGGCCAGCGGCTTGTGTTCACGCACTTCAACCACCAGGCCGTCAGGCCAGGCCCGCCTGACCGCCGCACTTTCCACCCAGGGGCGCTGTTCCACAGAACGCTTGATATCAGCCAGGTCAGTGGTAAAGAAGCTTTCACCCAGCCAGCGGGCTGCATGACGCTCCAGCGAGTTGCGGCTCTCTCCCTTGAGCGCACCCTGTACTTCCACATGCATGAACTGACGATCCATTGCCCCCAGTAACTGACTGGTGCCCCAGGGCAACAACGCTGCGGCGAAAAGGATCACAGCACCGATCCCCAACTTTCCCCATGGCACGCTGCCCAGGACCTGTGCAAGCACGTCCAGCAGATTCTGCTCAGGCTCGGACGAGGTCGCCCCGCGCCGCCGTGGCGGCTCGGACGGTACAAACCGGCCTCTTAGCAGCATCTGCTCAAACATCGGCGCCCTCCCCGGCTGGTAGCGTGTCCTGCAGGATTCTCACCACCAGCTCTGACATTCCGATGCCGGCGGCCTGGGCAGCCATGGGTACCAGGCTGTGGTCGGTCATGCCGGGTACGGTGTTGACCTCAAGCAACCAAAAACGACCTTCCCGGTCTTCCATGATGTCCACCCGCCCCCAGGTACGGCCGCCAATGACCCGAAAGGCTTCCACCGCCAGGTTCTGGATCAGCGCCTCCTGCCATTCGTCAAGGCCACAGGGCACCTGGTAGCGGGTATCGTCCGCCAGGTACTTGGCGTCATAGTCATAGAAATCGTGGTCCGTACTCAGGCCGATCACCGGCAGCGCCTTGTCCTGCAGGATGCTCACCGTGTATTCAGGCCCCTCAATCCATTCTTCGACGAGCACCAGGGGATCATGGCTCGCCGCGTCGCGGTAGGCGGCGATCAGTTCATCCCGGGTATGCACCTTGCGAACACCGATGCTTGAACCTTCCCGGGAGGGCTTAACGCTGAGCGGAAACCTGAGGTCAGCAACGATGGCCCCTGCCTCGTCTTCGCGATTCATTGCCCTGAATGCCGGTGTTGGCAGGCCGCAGCCAGCAAACACGAATTTGGTGCGCAACTTGTCCATGGCCAGCGCCGACGCCAGCATTTCACTACCGGTATAGGGAATGCCAGCCTGGGAAAGGATTGCCTGGAGTGTGCCGTCCTCACCGCCACGGCCGTGAAGGGCAATGAAAACCCTGTCGTAATCCGGATTCTTTACGGTGTCCAGCAGGCAGCCGGAGACGTCGCGGGCAAAGGCATCCACGCCGGCTTCCTGGAGGGCGCGGGTCACCGCCTGGCCACTCTTGAGGGAAACTTCACGCTCCGCGGAATCGCCTCCCATAAACACAGCCACGCGGCCCAGCGCCTCCCGGGTTTGCGGGTCTACCTGATATGTCCGGTTTCTGGCCTCAGCCACGTCCAATTACTCCGTTTGCTGCAAGTTTCGCTGCCAGACCGCCGATATCACCGGCGCCCTGGGTCATCAGGAGGTCCCCCTCCTGCAGAATGTTGGCCAGCAGGGCCTCGAGGGTGTCGGCGTCCTCCACGAACACCGGATCAACCTGGCCGCGCTGCCGAATACTGCGGCACAGTGCACGACCGTCTGCCCCCGGCACTGGTGCCTCTCCGGCCGGGTATACGTCCATCAGCAGGAGCGTGTCGACCTCGGACAATACCCGTACAAAATCCTCGTATAGATCGCGGGTACGGGAGTAACGATGGGGCTGGTAGAGCATCACCAGCCGGCGCCCTGGCCAGGCATCCCTTGCGGCACGGATCACAGCTTCCACCTCGGTGGGGTGGTGGCCATAATCGTCCACCAGGGTCACGGAACCCTCGCCAACGGGATAGTCGCCATAGACCTGGAAGCGGCGACCGACGCCCGCAAACCCGGCCAGCCCCCGGCAAATAGCGGCATCCTCGACACCTTCGTCGGTCGCGACTGCAATTGCGGCCAAGGCGTTCAGTACGTTGTGACGCCCGGGCATCCTCAGTTCTACCGGGAGGTCACTACGGCCACCGGGCCGCTTGACTGTGAATCGGGTACGCAGACCGTCGGACTGGATATCTTCGGCCCGGTAATCGGCATCGTTCCGCTCAATTCCGTAGGTGATAATCGCCCGTGAAATACGCGGCAGGATTTCCGTGACATAGGGGTCGTCCAGACACATAACCGCCACACCGTAGAAAGGCAGGTTGTGAAGGAATTCCACAAAGGTTTTCTTCAACTGGGCCACGTCACCGCCGTAGGTGTCCATGTGGTCTGCTTCGATATTGGTGACCACTGAAATGACCGGTGTCAGATGAAGGAAGGAAGCATCACTTTCATCGGCCTCCGCTACCAGGTACCGGGAACCACCAAGCTGGGCGTTGGTACCGGCACTATTGAGCTTGCCACCAATGACAAAGGTTGGATCGAGCCCGGCCTCGCCAAGTATCGATGCAATCAGGCTGGTGGTAGTGGTTTTGCCGTGGGTGCCGGCAACGGCTATTCCGTGGCGGTAACGCATGATCTCCGCCAGCATCTCTGCCCTGGGCACAATCGGCACACGCCTGGCCCGGGCCGAGGCGACCTCGGGGTTATCCGGGTTGACAGCGGAGGAGACCACCACCACATCGGCCGCGTCGCTGTTACTCTCCCGATGACCAATATGAATGGTCACGCCCAGTCCCTTGAGGCGGTCAGTCACGGGACTCTCTTTCAGGTCGGACCCTGACACCTGGTATCCCTGGTTCTTGAGGACTTCGGCAATGCCGCACATCCCGGCACCCCCGATACCCACAAAGTGAATGTGGCGGATACGGCGCATCTCGGGCACCTGGTATACCAGTGGCGGATTGGTCAGTTCAGACATGGGCAGCCTCCAGACAGTAATTCACGACTCTCTCCGTTGCATCGGGGCGCGCCAGCGTACGGGCTGCACCCGCCATGTCAACCAGACGCTGCGGGTTCGCCAGCAGGTCCGCCAGGGTATCCGCCAGCAGGGTTTCAGTCAGTTTGTGTTGCGGCATCAACAGCGCCGCACCGGCCCGGACCATGTAATCCGCGTTCCGGGTCTGATGGTCATCTACCGCGTGGGGGAACGGCACCAGCAACGCACCGACACCGGCGGCGCAAAGCTCGGAAATCGTCAGCGCCCCCGCCCTGCAGATCACCAGGTCCGCCCAGCCATAGGCCTCGGCCATGTCCTTGATGAATGGCTCAACGGAGGCAGTGACCCCCGCTGTTTCGTAGGCCTGCATTGCCGACTCATGGTTTCGCTCGCCACACTGATGGCGAATCTCGGGCCGCAACTCATCCGGCAACTGGGCCACCGCAGCCGGCACTTTCTCGTTGATGGCGGTGGCGCCCAGGCTGCCACCGAGCACCAACAGGCGCCGGGGACTGCCGCGGTCCGCCATCCGCTGCTCCGGCGCCGGCAAGGCAGCGACATCCGCACGCACGGGATTACCTGTGCAACGGGTAATGACCCCGGGCCCGAAGCTGCCCGGGAAGGCCTCCATAACGGTCTCGGCAAACCGGGCCAGGATACGGTTGGTCATGCCCGCGATGGCGTTCTGCTCATGGACCAGCAATGGTCGACGTGTCAGCCAGGCAGCCATGCCACCCGGACCGGTTACAAAGCCACCCATTCCAATGACGCAGTCTGGCTTGACACGGTTAACCACCCGCAACGCCTGCCAAAGCGCCCGCACCAGGCGGAACGGCGCCAGCAACAGGGCCAGGCGGCCCTTGCCACGGAGGCCGGAAACGCTGACCGTAGACAGGGGAATGTCGGTATCGCCAATCAACCGTTCCTCCATGCCACCGGCAGATCCCAGCCAGTACACTTCGTGCCCCTTTTCCTGGAGCTTGCGGGCGGTAGCCAGCGCCGGAAAGACATGCCCGCCGGTCCCCCCGGCCATGACCATGAACCGTTTCATCATGATGCCCCCCTTGCCTGGCTGGAGGCGACCTGATCCGGGTTGTCGGCAGCCAGTTGCTGCTGCCGCTCCATTTCGATCCGGACCAGAATCCCGATGCTGACACACACCACCAGAAGACTGGAGCCGCCATAGCTCATCAACGGCAGTGTCAGGCCCTTGGTTGGTAACAGCCCGGTGTTCACAGCCATGTTTATCATCGCCTGCAGACCGAGCAGGAGGGTCAGACCGTAGGCAAAGCAGGCCGCAAAGCCCATTCCCTGACGTTCCGCGTTGCGGGCAATGACGAAGCCTGACAGCACCAGGACAGTGAACAGCGCAAGGATGATCATCGACCCAAGCAGGCCGAACTCCTCGGCGGTAATGGCAAAGATGAAGTCCGTATGGGCTTCCGGTAGATAGAACAGCTTCTGGATGGAGTTCCCCAGGCCAACACCGGCCCACTCACCTCGCCCAAAGGCAATCAATGACTGGGTAAGTTGATAGCCCGTGTTGTATTGATCCTGCCAGGGATCCAGGTAGCTCACCACGCGCTTGAGCCGGTAAGGCTGGGTAATAATCAGCACAGCCCCGAGAACCACGCACACAGCAATCAGTGGCATGAAGCGGGTAAGCCGAACACCACTGAGGAAGATCATCCCCAGGGCAGCCGTCATAAGCACAACGGTGGCCCCGAAATCCGGCTGGGTCACCAGCAGTGCCGATGCAACGCCCAGTACCAGGACCGGCTTGATACGCGCGCTCT
>Ga0098065_1000340_pt1 | contig 23051 bp, 21 predicted proteins | sample 25_taG_FD_75062 | JGI IMG/M metagenome (GOLD analysis project Ga0098065, IMG submission 75062) | Marine viral communities from Cariaco Basin, Caribbean Sea - 25_WHOI_OMZ | ecosystem: Environmental > Aquatic > Marine > Oceanic | place: Caribbean Sea: Cariaco Basin | collected 2014-11-08 | reverse complement strand
TCGATGATAATAATCACGACCATAGCGATATCGTAAACGAGCTTAGGCTTACTGGGTTTGGTAGGCTTATCACCAATAGGCTTAGGGTCAGCAGGCTTAGGGTCAGACGAGTCGGAGGGCGGCACAGCGGCCACCTCAGTAACAGACATATAGAGGCGCTCAATAGGAGTGGCTAAGGGAAATTAGGGTAGGGAAGTTACGGCATTGATTCAGTAGGTATAGTGAATTGACTCACAAAAAAAATCAAGAGATTGCGTAGTTTGATTGCTCAACGAGGGGCTAATGCTTTCGGCGTATTTAACCAGTGACTCGCCGTGTGCTAGTTTTAAACAGGGTTGACTATAGCCGCCTTTAAAAGGTTAAAAGCTAAAAAGCAGCATCACTCTATTTAAGAGAACACTTATTAAGAGGACACTGCATTTACTATTTATTAATCATTAGCTGCCCATTACTACCTACCAATGCGTATTAAAAGCTGCTTAGCTGAGCATCGTTCTAGTAGCGATTAATCTGCTTTTGGCGTAGCAAATTCTGCCAGCATAGTGTCGATGAGAGCATCTTTTTGCGCCCAAACATCATCCAACCAAGTAAACATTTCGGCCTTAACCTCAGCGTCTTTCTCATAATTACCCGCCACAATAGCGTCAAATAACGGCTTAGGCATATCGATATGGCGGACGTCTACACCAAGACGGGTGATATCACCTTTCCAGAGGTCAGCATAGTTAGGCTTACCGTCTGGATAGACGATAGTCATGTCTAAAATACCATCAATTTGGCTACCTAACGCCCCAATGGCTAAGGATAAACCGCCGGCTTTAGGTTTTAGTAAATGCTTATAAGGAGAGTCTTGTTTGGCCTTCTTTTCTGGGGTGAAGCGCGTGCCTTCTAAGTAGTTCAGCAGTGTAAAAGGCTTGTCTCTTAACAATTCGCAAGCGCGTTTGGCCTCTATAATATCTTGGTCTTTAAGCTCAGGGTTTTTCGCGATGGCTTCTTTAGAATGACGACGCATCATCGGGAAATCTAAGAAATAAAAGGCTTGGCCGACGATAGGAATATAAATCAGCTCAAATTTCGTAAAAAAGCGTGTTAATGGCAAACGGTCTTCGCTGATATATTGCACGATGCTGGTATCCACCCAAGATTGGTGGTTTGAAATTAAGAGGTACTGGCCATCAGGGCGCACATCATCAGGCAAATTAATCCGCCAGTCTTTTTTGGGCAATAGGTGATTAATGACCGCATTATTACTGCGAATCCAGTGGTCGGCAATGCGAATCACCGTGTCATCAGCGATTTTGGCACCCGTTAATATTTTTGTAGCGCCCATTAACCAAAGTGGGATACCACCACCAAAACTGTTGGCTAAAATGACCCCAGTGGCAGCGCTGAATAAAACGGCTTTACCAAGCTTCGGTTTTTTATTATGAAGACGTTGAATTAAAGAAGCGGCACGCATAATTATCCTTGCAAATTAATGACATTTTCTAAGCCAGTTTATAAGACGCGGGCTAGCACACTAAAAGGGCATACAAAATAAATGTAGCATAATAGCTAGCGATAATAGTGGCTGATATTTATTATTAAACGGCTTGCTGAAAATCAGCTAATGCTCTGATATTAAATGAATATTTAGTTCAATGCACCCAATAGCTAATTATTAAAAGCGCTGATTAAAAACAGGAGTTAGCAACGCTCAGTCAATCGGGCGATTAAAGTAGGAATAGAGCTGTAATAATTTATTATATCAGTGCACGCCTGTTGTACCAGTGCTTAGTATGAACGCCATAGGTCTACACTTGTGAGCGTATTTATCGGGGTGCGCAGCTTGGCAAAATAGGCTTATTTATATATCAGAGCTAAAGAGACTAAGCGCACTACTTATACAGAGATGTGACAAAATATTACACACAGTTAGATTACACTTGGGATAATAAGAAACGATAAAGACGACTTATTTATCTTAAAAAAACAACACTTAAAAGCTGATTTTGCCCAGACTGAGACTTTATGTTAGCAGTTATCTAGTGGTGAGCGGCTTGTCACAAAATATGAGGAATATATTATGCGTAACCAACTTATGATCGCTGCTGTGGCTTCTAGCATGATGCTAGCCGGTTGTGCTACTGACCCAATGACTGGTCAAACACAAATCAATAAAGGCGCTCTTGGTGCTCTAGCTGGTGGTTTAGGCGGTGCAGCTATTTCTAAAGCAACGGGCGGCGACAAAACTGGCCGTGATGCTGCCATTGGTGCTGCTGTTGGTGGTGGTATTGGTCTGTATATGCAGAACCAAGCCAATAAGCTTAAGCAACAAATGCAAGGTACTGGCGTTTCTGTACAACAGAACCGAAATGGTAACATCGACCTAGTAATGCCAGGCAGCATCACTTTCTCTTTTGATGATGCTACGCTAAACAACTCTTTCAAACCAACTTTAGACAAATTGGCTTCTACGCTAGTTGAGTACAACCAAAACACTATCACTATCGCGGGTCATACCGATAGTAAAGGTGATGCTGGTTACAACATGAACCTGTCTCAGCAACGTGCAAACGCAGTAGCCAGCTACTTAAGCCAACGTGGCGTTTCTTATAACCGTATCCAAGTTATCCCATACGGTGAGTCACGTCCAGTAGCTACTAACGATACAGAAGCGGGTCGTCAGCAAAACCGTCGTGTTGAGCTAACGCTTAATGCTCCACAAAGTGTTAACTAGAATCAACTAACTTGGTAGAGAACTTCTTTATTTATTTGAGAGAAAGTCTCTATTTGGTAGCCTGTTAAAAAACAAATGTGATCTGTTTTTGAGTAAGTTAGAAAAAGCCAGCCTTAGGGTTGGCTTTTTTGTGGGCAAAATTTAATTTGATAATCGTTCTCAATAACACTATAATTACCGTTATTCATGAATTTTACTTGAATTATTTGTTACTTTATTGATTAAAATTATTAACTTACTATTTATTCGTCTTTAAGGATTTGCATGCAAAATCATTCGTCTACGACCACTAGTATGACCAATCGACCCTCTAAAGCGTTGCCGATGGCAGTAGCTCTCGCTCTCGCAGGACTGTTAAGCATCACGGGCTGTACGAAAAAGGCGGATGAAGAGGCAGTAACAGCAGACAATGCGCAAGCCGTAGAGACAACCGACAGTCAAGCGGTCACCGCCTCAGCTAGCGATGCGCATATCGACCGTCTCGCGGTCAGCTATGCCAATATGGCACAAGCGGCCTATGAAGATTCCTTAGCCGAAGCCAAGAAATTGCAAGCGGCTATCGACACCTTTGTAGCAACGCCAACTGAAGAAAACTTAGCAGTAGCAAAGGCGGCTTATAAAGCGGCGCGTCAGCCTTACTCCCAAACTGAAGTTTTCCGTTTTGATGAAGGCTTTGTCACTGCAGATGATAAACGTAAAATTGGCAGCATCGATGGTTGGGAGGGGCAATTGAATGCTTGGCCATTGGATGAAGCGTTAATCGATTACGTAAGCGACAGCTACGAAGGTGAATATAACGCTAAAGACAACATCATCAATAGCGATAGTATTAAAGTCGGCAGTGTGAGCCAAGATACTAAGCAAATCACGCCTGAGCTATTGGCTGAGATGAATGAGATTGGCGGTAGTGAAGCCAACGTAACGACTGGCTACCATGCCATTGAGTTTCTATTATGGGGTCAAGACCTGAATGGTACAGGGCCTGGTGCTGGCGAGCGTCCGGTCAGTGATTATCTGACGGAAGAGGGTAAATGCACCAGCGGTGATACGGTCAATGAAGGCGTGACGATTTGTGAGCGTCGTGGCACCTATCTAAAAGCCGCTGCTACCTTATTGGTGAATGATTTAACCGATATGGTCGCTGAATGGCAGCCTGACAGTACCAATACCTTGCGCAGTGATTTTATGACCCGCAAAAACAGCAATGCTTTGCGCCAAATTATGTACCAAATGGGCAGCTTATCGTTAGGTGAGTTGGCCTCTGAGCGCATGCAGGTGGCCTTTGTCACGGGCTCTACCGAAGATGAGCACGAGTGCTTTAGTGATTTGACCCATCTAAGCTATGCCAACAATGCACGCGGTATCGACAACGTCTTTAATGGCAGCTACAAAACGGTAGCAGGGGAGTCTATTGGCGGCTACGGTATCAAACAGTACTTGATGGACAGTGGTCATAAAGCTGAAGCGGATAAACTAGCCGCTGACTTTAATAAAGTGGCTGATAGCTTCAACACTATCGTGACTAAAGGCGAAAAAGACGGTATTAAAGTGGATCAAATGATTGCTACCGTCGGTCAAGCCAGTAAGCATGGTATCTCTGCTGAAGAGCAAACGCAGCGCCGTAGTTGGATGGAAGCGGCTATCAATGACTTAAAACAAGTGACTGTAGGCATTGAAAATGCGGCTAAAGCCGTTGGTATTGATAATTTAGATGCTGATGCAGGGTCAATGTTTTAGGCGGTTCTAAGCAGTTTTAAGGGTTTTTAACCCATATTGCTTTAACAGCTACTCTTAATAGTCATTAGCGGCTTTATCCCCACACTGTCAGAGCATTCTGGCGGTGTGTTTGCGTTTTTATCGTCTCACAGGTTTTCACCGTTCCCCAGTTTTAACCTATTATAGGTTTTCACTATTATCTAAGTTTAGCAATCGGTTTTTTAAAAGTGCGATTTAGATAAAAGCAGGGTCACAAAAAGTGCTGTTTAGGTAAAGGGTGATTCAGGTAAAATAACGCTAGTGATTAGCGCCTTTATTATGGTGATAGTCAGACATAGCGATAGGAAGTAAAGGGTCAGGGACGAATTAAGGTGAGTTGGGCCATAGGCCAAGCTGCATGAGAGCAAGTTATGTCTTATCATTAGTACCCTAAAGGAACTAGAATTAAATGGTTATAACGTCTCGTGATAAAGTAAAAGCAGCTACACCTTTGCGCCTTAATGGGACTGTGCTGAGCGGTATGTTGTGCAGCTTGTTAACCTTAACAGCCTGTTCGCCGGCTAATACTGACCAAGATAAAACCGCAGACGCTGAGTTAAATACTTGCGAACAAACCCTTGAGCAATTGGCTGGAGTGCCTTATAAGACGCTGCTCACCTTTGATCCGCAAGAGGTCAAACAGGGCGGCGACACCGGCATTACTATCACCACCAGTGAGAGCTACTCCAAACCTTCCTCAAATATTCCTGCCTCGCGTAAAGGCGATTTCTTTATTGGCAATGCTTTTTTTCGGCAGCCTTGGGTGGTAGCGCCCGCCAGTACAGACAGCCGTGATGGGCTAGGGCCATTATTTAACGTGGCCGCTTGCCAGTCTTGTCATATTAAAGATGGCCGTGGCCATGCGCCTATGAGCGCGGAAGACGATGCAGACAGCTTGCTCATTCGATTGGCGATGCCCGCGACCACGCCTGAGCAGCAACAGCAATTACAAAACTCTTTAGTCGAAAAAATTCCGCATGCGGTCTATGGCGGCCAGCTACAAGACCGCGGGATTCAAGGCGTTGCGGCAGAAGCCCGCGTCCAAGTAAAATGGACCCCTGTACCGGTAAAATTTGCCGATGGTCACGTTGAGACTTTACGTCGGCCTACTTATACCTTGAGCAATCCCGGTTATGGCGAGTTTGACCCTGAGCTGATGGTTTCGCCTAGAATAGCGCTGCCGATGATTGGTCTAGGGCTATTAGAGCAAATTCCGGATGCTGATATTCAGCGTCAGGCGGATGCGAAAGATAAAGATGGCAATGGGGTTACCGGTAAATACAACTGGGTGCTCGACCCACAGACGGGTAAGACGGCGCTAGGTCGCTTTGGTTGGAAGGCTGGACAGACACGCTTATTAACCCAAAACCAGAGTGCCTTTAACGAAGATATGGGGCTGACCTCGAGAATTCGCCCAATAGAATCCTGCACGAAAAATCAGCCCGATTGCCTAAAAGCGCCTACCGGTGCTGATGAGCAGGGCGATGGCGGTCCTCCGGTTGAGGTCAGCAATGATGTCGCCAAGTTTGTAGAGTTCTATACGCGTAACTTAGCGGTACCGCACCGCCGTAATGCTGATGACCCGGTCGTACTGGCCGGTAAAAAACAGTTTTACGATATGGGCTGTGTGCAATGCCATACCCCACGCTATAAGCTGCCGACCACCGATGATGACCGCTTAGAGCAACACGGACAAATTATCTACCCTTATACCGATATGCTCTTGCATGATATGGGCGATGATTTAGCCGATCGGACTATCGCTGGTAAGCTACCGCCTAAGAGTGCGCAAGTTGAGTTTTTGGCCAATTCTTTTGAATGGCGTACCCCAGCGTTATGGGGTATCGGCTTGGCGCAAACGGTTGATTCCCAAGCGACTTTCTTACACGATGGCCGCGCGCGCACTCCGATGGAAGCGGTGCTGTGGCATGGCGGCGAGGCTGAGCAACAAAAACAGCAAGTTCTCAAGCTTGACAAAAAAGGCCGAGAAGCGCTCAATGCTTTTCTACTGTCTTTATAACGATTTACTGTATTTATAACCTACTCAATTTTTATAATTAGTCATGATGTTTTACGCTAGCCCTAAAAGAAGATTTTATACAATTGACTGTCCTATTCATTAGGCTGTCGCCCAGCTCTCGATTATAGGGCTGGCGCAGCGATAATGGGTGCAATACACCGTAAGACTCCGATAACGAGACCTTTATGAAAAAACATCACGCCATTGCTATGGCCATCTCTGCGCTGAGCGCTGGTCTATTAATCAGCTGCGCCAAACCCAATGATGACGCTGTGTCTACTGATACAGCGGCCAGCGAAAGTGAAGTCAGTAATGAGTCGGCAGCACAACAGACGCCAGCCACCGATACAGCAAGTACTAGCAAAATTACCCCGGTAACGATTTCAGCAGACACGCAAAAGGCCTACCTTACGCACGTGGCTGATGACATCGTAGTCCCCGCTTATAGCGATGCCGCTGCACAAAGCCAAGCGCTACACGATTTAGCCAGTAAGCATTGTGCGAGTGGTAGTGTACAAGGTGCACCGCTAACGGAGCTGCGCGAGCAGTGGCTCAAATTGGCGCAAGCTTGGGCCGGTGCTGAGATGATTAATTTTGGTCCAGCGACCCAAAGCATGAGCAATCTTTATATCAACTACTATCCTGATGAGCGCGGCCTAGTGCATAGCGGAGTCGCTGATCTAATCGCTGCCAATCCGAATCTGACTCCTGCACAACTGGCGCAAGAGAGTGCTATCGTGCAAGGTGTGCCGGGCTTGGAAGAAGCGCTTTATGCTAATGACCGTTTAGAGGCTGCGCAGTGTGCTTACGTCATTAGTGCCAGTGAAGCTTTGACCACCCGTCTTAAAGATATCGAAGCGACTTGGCAGAAAGAGTCAGTGAGTCTGTTAGCTATTGATCAGACTGCCAGCTCAGACCAAGGTCTCAATCAATGGGTCAACTCCTTGTTATCGCTGATTGAGACTATGAAGTCGAGCGCTATCGAGCAGCCATTAGGCTTAAACGGTAAGAGTAAAGGCCATGTGCCCGCTATGACGGCAGGGCAGAGCCGCGCTATTATCAACGCCAAGCTTGCTACCCTGAATCAAGCCTTTACTGATCCGGTATTAACCGCCATTTTAAGCCGCGATAATACTGATTCTGCAGTCGGCGATAAGCTATCGACCGCACTAGCCGATACCAGCACGCTGTTGGCACAAATGCCAGAAGATATCAGCCAAGCGGATAAAGCGACGCAACAGAAGCTTTATGACCACTTGACGACGGTGACGCAAATTATCAAACGCGAACTGATTCCTACCTTAGGTATCCGCGTCGGCTTTAATAGCACCGATGGCGATTAAGCCATGACTAGCCCAGTGCAACAAACGGCAAAAACGCTCGCTTGGTCGACTTTAGGGACCGCCGCGATTGTGGCCGTACACCATCGCTACCGCAGCCAGTCTATTAAGAGTGCGCGGTTAGCCGACTATCCCGCAGGCGTAAAAAGCGAGCTGTTCAAGCTAGCACGGGCGTGTCAAATCGGGGCACAAGCCTTTATTAAAGCCTATCAAGACAGCGAGTTTGCGTTAGAAACAGCGTCTCAAGACCTTGCTCAAACTCATTATTTAGCGACCAGCCGTCAGTCAGATACAGCTGTTGATAGGGTGCAATGGGTCAGTGGGGTAGCGGCATTAGTTGAAGGCGGTTATGGGGTCGTCGGGGTAGATAGCGAGCGCCAGATTGTTTGGCAAACGCCCATGTCTGAGCGGGTCCACGATATCGTGGTACAACCTGCTGCAGATGGCATCAATACTAAAATAGGCGCCACAACATACACTAGAACAGACGCTACGACTGCTACTAAAATGCGCGAAGTGGTGGTCATGGGTCGCCGCCCAAGCGAGCACTTTTGGGTGTTGGATACTACGGACGGTGAGCTGCGTCATACTATAAAAGCACAAAGCGACCGTCATTTTTATGGCCATGCTTGCTTTAGTCTCGATGGGGATTATCTCTATGTCACCGAAAATGACACGGTCAGCCTAGCCGGTAAAATTGGTGTGTATGACGCGAGGCAAGGCTACCAAAAGGTCAAGGAATTTGACTCGCATGGTATCGGCCCTCATGAGCTAGTTATGCATCCGGATGGTGAAACCCTAGTCATTGCCAATGGTGGTATCAAAACTGAAAAGGCCTCTCGCGATGAGCTAAATCTCGACAGTATGCGCCCGTCTTTGGCCTACCTTAATCGGCATGATGGCATGCTATTAGAGCAGGTCGTTCCTCAGCACCCGCAGATGAGTGTGCGCCATTTAGATATTCACCGCGATGGTACGGTCATGATTGGTATTCAGTTCCAAGGGCCTAAACATATTAATGTACCATTGGTATTAACCCATCAGCGCGGAGATATAGACTTTACCCCATTGCAAATGCCCCAAAATCAGTGGCAGTGTTTCCATCAATATATTGCCAGTGTGGCGGTGGACGACGAGCACAATTTGCTGTGTGTGACCACGCCTATTGGCGGCTGTGCTGCCATTTACGACTTGACCACTCGTCAGCTTATTGACGTGGTCACTTTGCCCGATTGTGCCGGCGCGTCGGTCATTAAGACCGCCGCGGCTGAGCCTAAACAGGCAGGTTTTATCGTCAGTGATGGTCAAGGCAGTATCACAGCATTAACGCTAAGTCGAAAGACAGCTGCCTCACAAAAAATAAGTGAGCAAACTTTGGATTCCGCTACTGATAATAGCTGGCAAGTAAGCGTTACAGCGGTCTATCACAAGATGTCATTTGACAATCATCTGCAGGCGTTATAAAACTGCAGTATCTCTTTGTTTTGAGCAGCTGTCTTGTCATCCTCTCCTATTTCCGAACATACCTTACCTCAATCTCCAACACTGCCCGCCACTTATCGAGACCTACAACAGGTCTTGCTAGCCGCGGGTATTCAACTGCAGCTACAACGTAAGCGCGTCAAAAATATTAATTTTCGTCTAAAGCCGCAGCTATTAGCGGTGTCTGCGCCTGCGCGATTAAGCCATGAGCGCATTGCTCAGTCTATTGAACAGCGCTTAGAGTGGATATTGACCCAGCACCCTAAAATTGTAGCGGCGCAGCAAGCCCGCGAGCAAGTGCAACAGGGTGGCGAGGCGCGCCAAGCACTGAGGCTGTGGGGCGTGGCACAAGAGGGCGTTATGAGTGAGCCGCAGCGGCTAGCTTGGTATCGACAAGAGTTAGCGGCAATGATGCCCACATTGTTTGCTAAATGGCAACCTATCGTAGGCCAGTCAGCCCATGAGCAGCGTATCAAAAAGATGACCACGCGTTGGGGCAGTTGTAATGTGCGGGCGCGACGGGTTTGGTTGTCCGTTTATCTGCCTGCCTATCCTATCGAATGCACAGAATACGTCATCGTGCATGAGCTCTGTCATCTGCATCATGCCAATCACAGCCAGGCTTTTTGGCAGGAGGTGGCAAAGGCGATGCCGGCGTATCAGCAGTGGCATGATATGTTGGCCGGGAAGGGTGATGGCTTTCTGGACAATCGCGAGATAGATTAGCTAAAATTGGTTAAATATAAGATACTTATACTAGGTGATGACCATAAGGTAATCAAAGCTAACAAGGAATGAGTCATGGATGAAGGCAGTGCAGTAGATATCTCTGGTTTACAACCCGGACAACGGGTGAAGGTAGATGCAGACTTTTGGCAAGAGCGTTATGAGGCCGGCCAGTTAGGTTGGGATATGGGGCAAGTGTCACCACCGATTCAAGCTTATATCGACCAATTACCCGCAGCAGATAAAACCAAAGCCATTATGGTCGCTGGCGCAGGCAACGCCTATGAGGTCGGCTATTTGCACGAGCAGGGCTTCACCCAAGTGACTGTCTTTGACATCGTTACCCCGCCATTAGAGGGCTTTGCGCGTCGCTATCCTGACTTTCCCAAAGACCACTTGGTCTGTGCTGACTTTTTTGCGCTAGCGCCTGAGCAGTACCAGTTTGACTTGGCTATCGAGCAGACTTTCTTTTGCGCTATTGATCCCAATATGCGTCCCGACTATGTCAAGCAAATGCATACTTTGCTCAAGCCGGGCGGCAAATTGGTGGGACTGTTATTTGATAAAGACTTTGGTAGGCCTACGCCACCATTTGGTGGCACAGAAGCGGAGTATCGCGAATTGTTTGCCCCTTATTTCGATATCGAAGTGATGGAGCACTGCCGTAATTCGCATCCAGCACGCCAGGGTAGCGAGCTGTTTATTATCCTTAAGGCTAAGCCTTAAAGGGCTAAGTTTTTAACGACTAAGCTTTAAATGGCTAACTGCCTAGCCCAGCTAAGCGTTAAACCGCTGTTAGAGTCTTTATAGCATCTGCAGTTCTCGCGCTATATTGGCTCTAGCAGACTCCTCAAACTGCGTGTAAAACTGCTCTGTCATATACAAGCTAGGATGGTCTAGTAGGTGTTGTAAAACAGTAGTGCGTCCTAGTCGATAGGCCTCTAGTGGCACGTGTTGATACTCATAACGCACTGCGTCCGCATAGTTCTGATAGGTCAGCCAAGACGCTCCTAATACACTTAAGTCTAAATCTAATAGGTAAGCGGCATCGCTATCTGCAGCATCGCTCAGCTGATGAGTTTCCGTAAGTAAAATCAACTCATAGATACGCTGAATCTGTACAGGATTGAGCCAGCCCCTAAGCTGATTTGCGGCATGGTCTGCACTTAACGCCTCATTGCTCTTGGTAACGGTAGTCGCAGCTGTCTTATCCCCTACATTATAAATGACATCGTGATAAAACAGCGCCATTGCTACTAGATGCGGTTGACGCAATGACTCGCTAATATCAGCAAACTGCGCAAAGATAAACTCAAGATGGGCGAGGGTATGATAGGCTCGCTGCGGCTCTGCATAGCGCTGCTCGATATCTTGCCAAAGCGGCTCTATAGTTGCCGCCGCTAGGTTTGGCGACAAGGCCCGTAAATGCTGAATAAAACGGTTTTTAAGCGTTGCAGTCATCTCTTTCGTCCTCTCTCTTGCCGCTGCTGCCGTGCCTTACCTATGCGCCATAAATGAGCTGTCTTAAGCCGTGTGCTCACTATTTTTCTTAGCGTCTTTATCGGCATGCAGCGCTTCACCAAACACTTCCCCCAATAGATTGACATCATCTACCCGCGCATAATTTAAGCGGGTAACAAAGGCAATATGACGATGCGGTCCAGCTTCAGCTAACGGAATAGCGACAGCATTTTGATTTTGTAGATGCAACTGATCCAAAGCCATATCAGGGACTAAAGTCGTGCCCATATTGGCCAATGCCATTTGAATCAAAGTGTTCAGACTAGCTTCTGAAAAGTTTGATTTCATCTCATTCTTATCAAAATGGCACACCGATAGCGCTTGGTCGGTCAAGCAGTGGCCTTCGCCAAGGAGCATTAAATTAGCCGTAGCCAGCTCATCCGCATTGATAGTCTCTAGTTTGGCATGCACATCATCACTGGGGAAGACGGCAAAGAAATTCTCTGACCAAAAGTCAAAAGTATGCAGCCCTTCAACCGGATACGGTAGAGCAATGATAGCGGTATCGATATGACCATAGCGCACTTGTTCTAACAGGCGCTCAGTTTGGTTTTCTACAATAGTCATGCGAAAGTTAGGGTACTGGCTTTTCATAGCCGGGAGTACTTTAGGCAGCAGATAAGGCGCGATAGTGGGAATAATGCCCACGGTCATCGGATAAGCCAGCGGGGTCTGATGGCTATGCGCGCGCGTCGTCAAATCGTGTACTTCAGAAAATACACGCTGCGCTCGGGTCAAAATTTCTTCGCCAATGGGAGTAATCAATACTTGCTTGTTATTACGCTCAAATATTTGCGTGTCCAACTGTTTTTCTAGCTCAGCAATACCCAAGCTTAACGCCGATTGCGAGATGCTACACTCTTCAGCAGCCCGCTTAAAGTGACGGTGTTTGGCGACGGCTAGGGCAAATTCTAATTGACGTAGGGTGATCATAGCGGCTCTCTTAAAATATTTTAAGGGTTATAGAGGGTGGTATCTAGCTTATAAGCTATGACTTAGCGCAGGCCTGGATTGTACGATAAGGATGTCCACACCAAAAGCACAGTATTCAGTGTTGGATAGGTGATGTAAAGTCTTCTAATTAAAAAAGGTTTCGTTAACAATTCACACGGATATCTAACACAGCTATTCGTGAATCCTTGTTATATTATTAACTCGCTTAAGGCTAGAAATCTACCTATAGTATGGCTATAACAAAGCAGTCGCTAAGCTATTGCCAAGAAATTTAAGCGGCTATAGAATGGACAAATATTGTAGCAAGTTTTATAAAACAAATCATCATATTAAAAACTTTTAATTAGATTAATTATAGATTTAGCGTATAGTTAATCTTGTTCTCAACCACTACTAGAGATAACTAAGTCACTAAGCTGACATAAGCATCTGATACTCTTACTACTATAAGCAAATACTATCTAATAAATGAGTATTGTGATTAGCGGTAATAGGAGCCGATGCGGCTAAAGTGATGACCCTCTCTTTATTTAATTCATAACTAAACCTTAACTAAAAAGGAGCCAATCATGGCAGCTATTATCAATCAAGAAATCCCAGAATTTTCAACTGAAGCTTTTGTAAATGGTGAGTTCAAAACCATCACGTCTGAAGACGTCAAAGGCAGCTGGGCGATCTTTATGTTCTACCCACATGACTTCACGTTTGTATGCCCTACAGAACTAGAAGACATGGCCAACCATTACGAAGAATTAAAAGGCCTAGGCGTTGAAGTTTACGCTGTGTCTACTGACACCCATTTCGTGCATAAAGCATGGCATGACTCTTCAGAAGCTATCGGCAAAGTGACTTACCCAATGCTAGGCGATGGCACTGGTAAAATCACTCGCGGTTTCAACATTATGATCGAAGAAGACAACGCCGCACTACGCGGTACTTTCTTAGTCGATCCAGATGGCCTAATCAAAGTAGCTGAAATTCATGACCTAGGCATCGGCCGTAGCGCTAAAGATATGGTTCGTAAAGTTAAAGCTGCTCAGTACGTTCGTGAAAACGATGGCGAAGTATGCCCAGCCGCTTGGGAACAAGGTAACGCTACTCTAAAGCCAAGCCTAGATTTAGTTGGTAAAATCTAAGCTAGCCTTTAATCAGTAAGTTGTGGCTCTTTCTTAGAGTCTACAATATAAAAACCCCATCTGCGTGAGTAGGTGGGGTTTTTATTATGCATAATTCGACTGGGAGGTTAGTGCATTGCTGCTGACCTAGCACCGCCAAATTATGGTAGGTTAGTAAATAACGTCAATAAGTAGCGCTGATCAGGCGTGTTAATAAATAACCAAGTAAGCGCAGCTAAAGGTAACTGTTATAGACCCAAATTATTAAGAGTCAGCTAGTAAGAGCCAACTAGTAAGACTCAGCGCTGTGGTAGAGGGCTAAAGTTATGCCTTACTGTGTTTTTCTACGGTTCGATAGATTTCATCTTTGAGTTGGAGCTTGCGGCGTTTTTTGACTTCGATCTCTTCATCTCGACTGGCGTGCTTGACGACATCATTTGCTAATTTGCCAATTTCCATATCCAGTTGGCTGTGCTCATCACACATTTTGGCAAAATGGGCATCAGACTGTTTAAGTTCATTAATCAAATCAGTATTTTCATGCAACATAATACTTTCCTTGTATAAATAAATAATATAGTGACTCGAGCCATAGACGGCCCGCTTTGATACCAAGGAAGCAATCTTGGACACTGGCAGGAAAACCCCGTAACTCATGAAACATCACGTCTATTCGCCTGGCAGTATGATCATACTATTGCGTAGATATCCCTATGAGTGTATCTAATAACAGCGTCTTTCTCCAATGAAATTATTAAGCAATAACACAAAGTATTATTTCCGTTAGTATTTGTTTTTCAAAACAATTATTAGATAATGATTGGTTTTTTAAAAGTCGTAGATTGAGTTTCTCAGATTGCAGTTCAGGTGGGGAAGACTGATAATAGTCCCATCTTATTCAAACACTTAAATAAACACTAATTAGAAAGATGAGGAAATGACTATGTTGGACCAAGGTTTATTAGATGCCGTCAAAAGCTATAGCGAAAATATGACGCGTTCAATCACTTTTGTATTGGGTCAAGGTGAGCATGAAAAACGTGCAGAGCTTATTGATTTTCTAAGCAAAATAGCAGGCACTAGCCATAAAATTAACTTTAATGAAGCGGATAGCGATAGCACTTTGCCAAGCCCCATCAGCTTTAAAGTTATGACAGAAGGTCAGGACACCGGTATCGTCTTTAGCGGTATCCCAGGGGGCCATGAGTTCACTTCACTAATCCTAGCTATCTTACAAGCAGGTGGTCATACCCTAAAGCTAGATGATGGTATTCAAAAACTGGTAAAACGCTTCAATGAGCCCATGCAGTTCCAGACTTACGTGTCGCTGTCTTGCCACAGCTGCCCAGACGTGGTGCAAGCGTTAAACCAATTTGCTTTGCTAAACGACGGCATTAGCAATGAGATGATTGATGGCGCCTTATTTCAAGAGCAAGTGGAAGCCAATAACATCCAAGGCGTCCCTGCAGTGTTCTTAAACGGCAAGCCCTTCATCAATGGTAAAGTCGACACCGCGCGTATCTTAGACAAGCTACAAGAGCAGTATCCTGACCTATTATCAGGTGGCAGTGCTAGCGATGAAGAGCAGCTTGAGCAGCAAGACGTCACCGTGATTGGTGGTGGCCCAGCAGGCGTTGCAGCCGCAATTTATACCGCTCGTAAAGGCTTAAAAGTGACGCTTATCGCGGATCGTATCGGTGGTCAGGTCAAAGACACGCAAGATATCGAAAACTTAATTTCTATCCCATTGACCAATGGTACCGAGCTGTCAGCTAACTTTTATAAGCATTTAAAAGAATATGACGTCACCTTGAAAGAGCACGTTGTGGTCAGAGAAATCACGGAAACCGTGGAAGAAAACTACGCTATCCACCTAAATACAGGTGAGCAGTTTGAAACCCGCAGTATCATCCTAGCGACTGGCGCACAATGGCGTAAGCTGAACGTCCCTGGCGAAGAAGAGAACATCGGTAACGGCGTAGCGTATTGCCCACACTGTGATGGTCCATTCTTTAAAGGCAAAGACGTAGCGGTCATCGGTGGTGGTAACTCGGGTATCGAAGCAGCGCTTGATTTGGCAGGTATCGTTAGCCATGTGACCGTATTTGAGTTTGCAGATAACTTAAAAGCGGATCAGGTGCTTATCAACAAGGCAAACTCTAAAGATAATATCGATATCATGACATCGGTAGCGACTAAAGAAGTTAAAGCTACCAACGGTAAAGTAAGTTCAATTGTCTATGAAGACCGCAACAGCGGTGAGACTAAAGAGCTTGATTTATCAGCAGTGTTTGTGCAGATCGGTCTAGTGCCAAACTCGGAATTTGTGAAAGGCTTTGTCGATATGAACCGCTTTGGTGAGATTGAAATCGATGAGCGCTGCCAAACAGATCGCAAAGGCATTTTTGCTTGTGGTGATGTGACTACGGTGCCTTTTAAACAGATTAATATTGCTATGGGCGAGGGTTCTAAAGCAGCTCTAAGTGCTTTTGAATATTTGGTAATGCAGTAATCTTAACCACCTAAAAACGTCTAAGTAAATAAACAAGCCATCTCACTGATGTAAATTGGTGAGGTGGCTTTTTTTATTCTAGGGCTCATGTTATGTGCAGCTAATAAATAGTTTATAGTAATAACACTGCTCAATATTTAAACCCTAACTTTTAAGAAGACTGATATGAGTGTGAGATTATATTCGGCTAAATCGCTGGTTTTCGGTATGATTTTAAGCACCTGTTTTTATGCCAGCGCGGTCACTGCGGCTACCGTTGATGAAGTGCTAAAACAATATTATCCACTTTATAACTCAGCCAATCAGTGTCAAGGCGCGATAGCTCATTCTGGTTCTGTAAATGGGCTAACAGACGAGCCCTATTTGACGGGCTATTGTATGAGTATTGACCGACAAGTTGAGGTTAAAACTCCTAATGGAAAGCGCTTATATGTGCTCGTAACAGGGGACAATAGATTTGATGAAAATGGCGATAAATCACTTAGTGGCCATGCCTATAGCGGTCATGTAGGTATGTTTGTATTAAAGCCACAAAATAAAGGTTGGCAAATCGAGTCTGCCAATAACAACCTGAATGCTGGAGCTTCAGGACAAGGTCTACAGGGCTGGAAGTTGATAGCGGTTGCCCCTACTAAATGGGGCTTCGTCAATGAGCATAGTGATGTTCATCAAGGTTATCTTGAGTCTAGCCTTATTGTCTTAGTACCTGTGGGCAATAGTATTGTTGAGAGCATGATAAACAGTCAGTTTAACGATGCAGCTACGGGTCAGTGTGGTGAGTCTAATCAACCTAAGTGTGAAGATATCACTGCAAAACTATATCAAGTAGATACTGGCGAATTGATTAATGGCTTTCATCCCTTAAAGCTAATGGTTAATGGTAATAAAGACGGCAAGACTTATAAAAATAAAGTTTATACCAGTTATTATAAATCCGGTAAGGGCTACCAAATGCCAGATGGTTATCCTTTAAAAAATGAGTGGGATTAAATAATAGCGTTACGACATCAATAAAAATTATAGGACGGTTTATTTTGATTGGCCAAACCGTCCGTACTAAGACTCTATTAAAATTGCTAACCGTATAATCATAATAAAAAGCCCGATATCATCACAATATCGGGCTTTTTTCATGGTCTAAAACCTTACTGACTTATAAATGATTAGTCATCTAGTAAGTCCATTTGCTTAGCAGTCTCGTAAAGACCGTTTGAGCGGTTACCCGTGCGGCAAAACATCAGAATAGGCTGCTCGGCTTGATTAAAGAAATCGGCGAATTCTTCTACACGTTGCTGGGTTAAGGCATTACCGGCAAAGGTAATTTCTTTATATGTCACGCCCGCCGCAGCTGCAGCCGCAGCGATATCAGCATTTAGCGGTTGGTTGGCTTCTTCCCCGTCTGGACGATTATTAATGATGGTTTTAAAGCCATCGTCAGCGACAGCTTGAACTTGGTCAGGGGTGATTTGTCCGGCAAAACTAACTTGATGACTCATACTGATTCTCCTTATTATATTATTCAAGGGTAAAGGGTAGTGCGGCTGGGCAAGTATAGGGGACGTGCATACTGGCTATATAAATATAAAAGCTATAAATATAGGGATAATACTGGGGGCTACAAGCCCCAGTCGTCTTATAGCAACCCTTGCATCAAGGCGCTTTGATACAGCAGCTTAGCACGGCTACCAGAGCCACAAAACAGCATGATAGGCTTAGGCAACTCATGATAGTACGTCGCAAAGCTCTCAATCGTTGCTAGACTCAGACGCTCACAGTCAAAAGGCAGGTAGACATAAGCTAAGCTTGCATCGTTAGCCGCTTGTTTTAGGGCATCACTACTGGGCTGCTGCTCGGTCTCGGCATCGGGACGAATGTTAATCAAAGAGCGATAGCCTAGGGCAGACAGTTGCGGACACTGCTGCGGATAAATTTGCTTATAGATGGTAATAGTGTCGGTCATGTTGGGTCAATAAACTTATGAAAGTTAAATGAAACCCTATGATAACGACAATCGATGAATTACACCATGCTCTGTTAAAAAAACTTCGCTATCTTATTACACAGACTGCCTAATTCGCTAACTAAAGCTTAACTTATCCAAGCTGTTTTATGCCTCATCTTCGGTTAAAGTTTTTACTGCCTGCATCGTGCTTAAAAAGACTTGTCCGGATAAGTCCTGAATGATGGGCGTATCCTCAATGACATCCATGACAGGGCCTTTAATAAAGCTAAAGTGTAGGCGCTTATTTTGACTAACGAGCGTTTGGTTAAGGCTGAGTAGCATCTCTTGCGCGGTCAAATCAATATGGTTGACCGCCGACATAATTAGCACCAGTTCGCTGGCTTCTGGATAGCGCTCGATAGCCAACTGCAGTTGCCGATAGACTGACTCACTATTGCCAAAAAATAAACTCTCATCCACGCGCACAATGAGCAGGTTATGGTAAGTGACCACATCGTGACGGTTAATATTACGAAAGTGCCCGCTGCCCGCCAATTGGCCAACGACGGCAATATGCGGCTTACTCGATTGCCAAATCAGCCCAGCAAAAGAGGTGATCAGGCCAATCACCAGCCCAGTATTTAGACCAAAGGCTAATACCCCTAAAAACGCCGCGCCAAAGCTAAAGGCATCCAAACGGTCGGTCCGCCAAGCCGATTTAAAAGTGGTGACATCGACCAAGCTGACAATCGAGGCCATAATCATAGCGCCTAGTAAAGCATAGGGTAGGGGCGCAATAAGGTCGCCCAATACTAACAGTGCAGCAATCATAACGGCAACGGTAACTAGGCTAGCCAGTGGTGATTTGGCCCCTGAGTCGACGTTGATGGCGGTACGAGAAAAGCCGCCGGCGACCGGGAAGCTCTGGAAGAAACCCCCAGCCATATTGGCCAAGCCTAAACCTCTGAGCTCATCGTTGGCCTCAAAACGCTCCCCGCGCAGGCGGGCGTAAGTGCTGGCGACCGAGCTGCTAGAGACAAAGACAATCAACGCCATCAAGGCTGCGGTGGGAATCAACTGCAATATCGCCTCTACGCTCGGTAAGGGGCTAGGTATGGGCAGTTGCAAGCTAGGCAAGCCGCTGGGCACTTCGCCAATCACATGGATGCCTAGTGCCCCCCAATGACCTAGCATGCTCGCGACGATGGCGGCGACCACTAAAATAAGGGGAAATAAGCGCGCAGCCCATTTAGCGGAGGACATGGGCAGCCAGCTTTCCCACAGCCATTTACCGCCATAGCGGTTGATTAAAAATAAGCCTAGGGTCACGCCGCCTACCAGGAATGTTGGCAAATGAATGGTGTTGAGGTTGTGAGTAAGAGAGCTGATATATTGAATAAGGGTGTTGCCGGACATTGAGGCGCCCAACAAGTACTTCAGCTGGCTGACGAAAATCAGGACGGCTGCGCCACTGACGAAGCCTGCTGCCACCCCGCGACTGATAAATTGCATTACCCAACCGAGTTTTAATTTACCGGCTACCCACAGCATCAGCCCCATCATGACGGCCAATAGGCTGGCCATTAAGGCATAAGTCGCCGCGCCTGCCTCGGCATAGCCATGCAAACTACTGGCTGTCATAATGGCTGTGATAGCGACGGGACCTACGGCTTGCACATTACTAGCACCGACCCAAGCGTAGACCAATACGGGCACTATGGCCGCATAAAGGCCATAGACGGGCGGCAAGCCGGCAAGCACTGCATAGCCAAGACTCTGCGGAATGACCAACACCCCAACCACTAAACCGGCAATAATATCAGCGGGTAAACGGGCAGGCGTATAGCTGCGGACCCAAGCGGGTAGCAACCAATGTAGAAGATTATGTGAGGTTTTTTGCCCGGTCATTACTGGTCTCGCCCTTACTGGTGCCGTCTCAATTTGCTGGTCACGGGTTTATCAGCGGCTGGTCGTTTGCTTGCCCTGCACAGCCGCCTAGTAAAGAAACCCAACGTATACTTTGCTCAAAGCCCCTATAGCGTCTATTATTCATAGTAACGACAGCTAGGGAAAGCGACAGACTTGAGAGGTCCTACAAAAAAAATGGCTTGAATGGGTTGAAGTTTTCTTTTAAAGTACAATATACATTATTATATAATATTTTATCTTATAATATTATTAACATAATTATAATGCTATTAATATGATAAGCAACTTCTTTCGCTAATGAGGCAATTATGGATGTTTATTCCTTTTTACACAACGATACCGAGACTTATACCCATGTGCTAGTAGATGCTAGTAGCCAACAATGTGCGGTTATTGACCCGGTATTGGATTTTGATAATAAGTCGGGCCATACCAGTACCGAAAGTATTGATGAGGTCATCGACTTTGTCAAAGAGCATGGGTGGGAGACCGTCTATATTATTGAGACCCATGCGCATGCCGATCATCTGTCTGCAGCGCCGGATGTCAAAGCTGCGCTCGGCGGCCAGCTGGTGATTGGTAAATACATCACGCAAGTGCAAGAAATTTTTAAGAAGGTCTTTAACTTTGACGCGGCGTTTAAAGCCGATGCCAGCCAGTTTGATATTTTGACCGAAGAGGGTAGTGAGCTGCTCTTAGGTAATATCGTGCTTACCGCTATGCATGTACCGGGTCATACCCCAGCGGATATGGCTTATATTGCGCGTGCTACGGGTGTAGAAGGTGCGGAAAAGACCGCTGTATTTGTAGGGGATACGCTATTTGCTCCAGACGTGGGTACGGCTCGTTGCGACTTCCCAGGGGGTGATGCTGCGCAGTTATACCAGTCGATTCAAAAAATCCTAGCGTTGCCAGAAGACACGATGATTTATCTGTGTCACGACTATCCTGGGGAAGGTCGCAAGTATTGCCCAACCACGACGGTCAAAGCGCAGAAGATGAGCAATATCCATGTGAAAGATGGTATTAGCGAAGCAGAGTTTGTGCAGATGCGCGAGCGCCGTGATGCGACCTTAGAGATGCCGCGCCTGATTATCCCTGCGGTACAGGTCAATATCGATGCCGGCAAGCTGCCCGAGCCAGAAGACAATGGCGTGCGCTATTTGAAGGTACCGTTAAACCATTTGGGCAGTTAGAGAGAAGCGCTGCATAATAAGTTTTTGCTACTATTTTATAATTAGGAAGGCCTGATATGAGCAACACTAACCTTGACTCCTTGCATCTCGTCTGTCCGCAGTGTCAGGCGACCAACCGTATTCCAGCCTCGCGTCTGAGCGAGCAGCCAATTTGTGGTAAATGTCAGCAGGCATTATTGACCGCAGCACCAGTTGAGCTGACCCAGCAGACGGTGAGTAAAACTATTCAGAAAAATGACGTGCTCACCATCGTCGATTTCTGGGCGAGTTGGTGCCAGCCTTGTCTAATGATGGCACCGCAGTTTGCTACGGCAGCTCAGCAACTGCCACAGGTGGTGTTTGCTAAGCTACAGACCGATAAATATGAGCAGGCTGCTGCTCCTTATGGCATTCGTAGCTTGCCGACTATGGTAGCTTTCCGTGGTGGTAAAGAAATCGCTCGTCAGTCAGGGGCGCTACCGAGCAGTCAGATTGCTCAATGGGTACAGAGTTTAGGCTAGGAGCTGCTGAATAGCATGTTGCTTAATTTAGTTTAAGTTAGCTAATGGCAGACCATAAAAAAGCTGAACAGCGTATGTTCAGCTTTTTTTATGCGTGCCCTAACTTAAACCAGAAAGCCAAGCCACTAAGTCAGCGGTTGCCAAGTTTAAGTTACGTAATACGCTTATTCGCCGTAGATTTTTAAGCCACTAGCAAAGTCGCACTGTTTTAAGCGGGCTGATTGCACCACGGCATCACGTTCGCCATAAAGTCTAGATAACTTCGCATCACGCGCTTGCGTGTTGCCACTTTTGCCCAAGCCAAAGCTAATGTTTGGCGAGATACCCCAACGGCCGGCTGAGACCCCTACGCCAACTCCCGTAGTCGATAGGGTAGACTGCTGCTGTTGGGCTTGCTTAACATAAGTATTGATGCGGTTATATTCTTGGCCAAGCGCGCTACAGTTATAGCTTTGATAATTGCTAGGCGGAATATACTGCGGGCTAATATTACCCGTACTGGCACAGCTGGACAGTAGCGCTGCGCTTGCCGTAAGGGCTAGGAGGGCAGATAGACGTGAGGTAATAGGGCGCATAATAACTCCAATACAGCGGGCTAGAAAAAATTAGCAGGTTTGGCTACAGCAAGGAACACGATACCTGCATAGGCTGCCGCAGCGATGAGGACACCGGCCTTGGTTTGCGCAGGAGTAGCGGTGGCTCTGAATGCTTTTATACTAGCACTAATTGCCGCTATGAGCAGTACAATCTTCGCTACCACCCATTGTACAGGGGCGTTGACCGACATCAATTGCATCAGCATCCAGCCACCCGATATGATGATTAGAGCATAAGTAATATGAGTGGAGATTTTGACGACTTTAGGTGCCGGCTGGCGGGTCGTTAGTGCGACAAAGCTTTGATAAATAAATAGCACAATGACGATGACGGCCATCAGCATATGTAAGTGTTTCATAGGGATCCTTAGCGGGTGATATTACTCAGCAGTCTGAAGACAAGCGGCACACTTTTCTAGACTGCAGGTGAGGTAATAAGACTGGCAATATTTAGTAATCGAAGCTCTAGCGGCTATAGCAAAATATCAGCGTACAACATAAGCGCTTATCAGCGACTTATTTGTTTTTACCTGCACATAACGGGCTGTGCGGTGCCGCCTCGGTCGCTGCCCACTCATCAGGCGTATAGGCGTGAATGGCTAGCGCATGGATTGTGCCGCCAGCACTGGTCAATAGCGGTCCTGCTAAAGCATACACTTGCTGATGACGGGCGACTGGGCGCTTACCCATAAAAGCGTCACTGACAATGGTCAGCTTAAAGTGGCTTTCTTTGCCTTCAAAATA
>Ga0098065_1000339_pt1 | contig 23083 bp, 17 predicted proteins | sample 25_taG_FD_75062 | JGI IMG/M metagenome (GOLD analysis project Ga0098065, IMG submission 75062) | Marine viral communities from Cariaco Basin, Caribbean Sea - 25_WHOI_OMZ | ecosystem: Environmental > Aquatic > Marine > Oceanic | place: Caribbean Sea: Cariaco Basin | collected 2014-11-08 | reverse complement strand
GCAAAACGATAGGTGTGGTGGTCAATGGCCGTGGTCTCCCGGATAAACAGCCCGTCGTACTCCGGCAGGCGCATGTAATCCCGGCGGGTGATTCGCTCCACATTGATACCCAGCTTGCGCCCGGCCTTCTCGAAGCGGCCCAGGGCCACTTCGTCACTGGGGGGCATGTCTTCTTCCGGGTTGACCAGCATCGCCAGGTCGAAACGGTATCGCCTGCGGGTGCGGGGCTTGCGCCAGACGATACTACTGAACCGGTCCAGGGCTGCGGCGAAGGCATCCTGCTGGGCTTCCGTCAGGTCCGCCGGGGCACCCGGCTTCATGGCATCAATCTGCCAACCCTTGCCTTTGCGGTACCGGAAGGACACTTCAAGGATCGGGCATGGAAAACGTTCAAAAAGGGCCCGCGCCACTGGCTTGAGATCGGGCACCTCGGCCTGGCCAAAGAAGGTGCGCACCCTTACATTACGGCCACCCTTGCTGTCCGGCACCTCATCCCTCGCTGCCTGGTCCAGCCACTGGATCACTGAGGGATCCAACTCTTCCAGTTGCAGCGAGAACAAACCCTTGCGCCCCAGGTCATTCAGGGTCATGACCGAGGGCACCACGTGGTGGCCCCGGGCCTCTGCCAGCAGGGAACAGTAGTACCCCTGACTCAGGTAGCGGGCACTCTGGCAGAGGTTGATGACCCGTACCCGGCTGTGTGCCGGCGCTGAAAACTGCAGGTACTGATCGAAGGTCAGCAGATCCTCACTGGGATAGTACGGCGCCCAGTCCCTGGCATGGTCCACAACAAGCAGCAATCGTGACATCAGAAGAGGCCTCCCGGCCAGCACAGGCAAAGGCGTTCACCCGTGAACGCAATGTTGGCTACAGTAGTACCAGTAACCGGTTTCGGCAATCGTCACCGGATGCGTGCTTTTACGCATGACAGGGCGCTATCCGGTACGAGCCCTGTCACCCATAATAGCGGCGTTTCCACCCTCTGCTGGCGGCTGTCACTATGACCAGGACTACTTTCCGTAACGCCTCACTGGCCGATATCGATGCCCTCGTCGCGCTGGAGAACCGGTGTTTCCGGGACGATCGTATTTCCCGCCGCAGTTTCCGCCGCTTTATCGATATGCCCCGTGATCGCCTGGTCCTGGCGGAACAGGGAGGAGAGCTGGCCGGCTACAGCCTGGTATTGATGAAAGCCAACACCCGCCTGGCCAGGATCTATTCCATTGCGGTGGCCCCGGAACGACGCGGCGAAGGTCTGGGCGAAGCCCTGGTGCGGGAATCGGAGCGACAGGCTGCTGACGTCGGGCGTATTCTGATGCGCCTGGAAGTGCGCACCGATAACCATGGCGCGATCGCACTGTATGAGCGCCTGGGCTATCGTCAGTTCGGCACGCTGCGGGATTACTACGAGGATCACGGCGATGCGCTGCGGTTTGAGAGACGAATCCTGTTCTATGAGCCGTCTGCAGAATTCCCGGAGGTACCCTACTACCCCCAGACCACGGACTTTACCTGTGGCCCCGCATCACTGTTGATGGCGATGGCGGCGGTAGCCCATGACCAATCCCTGACTACCCTGGAAGAGCTTCGCATCTGGCGGGAGGCCACTACCATCTTCATGCTCGCCGGGCACGGCGGTTGTGGCCCCCACGGCCTGGCCCTGGCCGCCTGGAATCGCGGTTACAACGCCACGGCATGGATCAGCCAGGAAGGCCCCCTGTTCCGGGAAACGGTGCGCAATGATGACAAGAAACGGGTTCTGGAGCTGGTCCATGAGGGTTTCCTGCACGACATCGGTCAGACCGGTATCGAGCTGCACCACGACCCCCTGACCCTTGAAGAAATCGAACGGGCCCTGCGAGAAGGCCAGGTACCGGTGATACTGATCAGCACCTGGCAACTGAACCGCAGCCGGGTGCCCCACTGGGTAACCGTCTGCGCCGTCGACGAGCAGTTCGTCTATCTCCATGACCCGGAAGTGGACGTCGAGGAAGGCGAAACCATCGCTGACAACCAGTATCTGCCTGTTGACCGCCGGATCTTCGACCGCATGTCCCGGTACGGGCGTAACCAGCCCCTGCAAGCGGCAGTCATCGTCGGCCCCAAACGCACCGGCGATGCCCGCATCAGCGGGACGTCAGCTTGATCTCGATGCGCCGGTTCTGGCGGAGAGCCTCTTCGGTACGGCCTTCCGCCACCGGGAAGAATTCACCGAAACCAGCGGCGGCCATGCGACCCTCCGGCACGCCCTTGTCCGCCAGGTAGCGCACAACCGCCACCGCCCTGGCCGTGGACAGCTCCCAGTTGGAGGGGAACTCTGCGGTATTGATGGGAATCCGGTCGGTATGGCCATCAATTCGAAGAATCCAGTCGATATCGTCTGGTATGCGCCCAGCCACGTCGAGCAGCACGTTTGCCAGCTTGTCCAGCTCAGCCCGGCCGGATGGCCCCAGGTCTGCCGAACCGGAGCCAAACAGCAGCTCCGAGGGCAACAGGAAGCGGTCACCCACCACCCGGATGTTCTCATTATCCTGCAGGATTTCCCGCAGGCGCCCGAAGAATTCAGACTGGTAACGCTGCAACTGGTTGACCCGCTCCGCCAGCAGGGTATTCAGCCGCTGGCTGACTTCCTGCAATTCCGCCTCTTTCTCAGCCGTCTCAACCTCCTGCATCTCCAGTGCAGTGGCGATCTGCTGTAACTGGGCCTGTAGTTGGCCAATACGGTTGGACAGCTGCTGCAACATGGCCCGCTGGGTGGCCGAAAGCAGCTCCTTCTCGTCCAGCTGTTTACGGGCCCGGGCCACTGAATCCTCCAGCTCTGCGATCTGCATGGACTGGGCCTCGATATCATTGAGCCGCCCCAGCGACTCGTCCCGGGCCTCTTCCAGCTCCACTTCCAGTTCATCATTCAGGGCCAGTGACGCCCCGAGCTGGTCCTGGACCCGCTGCATCTCCCGCTCAAGTGCCTCGGTTCGGCCCTGTTCCAGGCCCAGTAACGCAGAAATTTCCTGCAAGCGGCTGTTGAGGCGGGCCAACTCCGTGTCCCGGTCAGACAGGGTCTGGGAGAGGTAAAGCTGGCTGACCACATACACCAGCAACATGAAGATAACCAGCATCAGCAGGGACGAGAGGGCGTCAACAAAGCCCGGCCAGATATTGACCGCACTGCGGTTGCGGCGTCGATAGCCGATCATGGGCGCTTACTCCCGGTCCGCCAACTGGTCTCTGAGCCGCTGGTTTTCGACGGCCAGTCGCTCCAGGTCATCAGACGCCCGGGCCGGCTGGGCCTCCATGCTGTCGACACCACCCACCAGGTCGGTCACCCCGGTAAGCCACTCTTCCAGGTTGTCGTAAAACCGGTTCTGGGCATGCCCGGCCTGGATATCAAGGAACCCCAGGATGAGGGAGCCTCCAAGACCCAGCAGCGAGGAACTGAACGCGGTCCCCATGCCTTTGAGTGGCTCCTGCAAACCACCCTGGAGGTTTGCAAACACGGCACCAAAATCGCCCTGATCCATATTGAGGTCGCCAATCACCGCTCCAACCGCGTTAATCGTGCCAAGCAGGCCCCAGAAGGTACCAAGCAGGCCGAGAAAGACCAACAGGCTGATGAAATACCGGGTAATTTCCCGCTGCTCGTCCATCCGGCTGTGGATGCCATCGAGCACCGTCCGCAGGGACAGGGTGGACAAGCGGAACTGGTCGCGCTTGGTGTCTTCTCCCAACTGCCGGGCCAGTGGCTTCAGCAAGCGAGGCTCCTGGAGCACGGAGAGCCCGGAATGCCCGGTCCGAAACTGGGCTACCCAGCGCAGCTCGGGGAACAACACGAGCACCTGGCGATAAGTGAGCACAATACCGACAAGGAGAACGAGGAGGATCAGCAGGTTGAATACCCAGTTCGCCATGAAGGCTGTCTGCAGCGGCCGGTAGATTGCCGCGCATACTGCCACCACAATGGCCAGGAAAAGGGACATCCAGAAAAGCGTGTGCTTCAGGTTACTCATGCAGGAATACCGCGTGAAAGGTGGATGAGCCGGGTGCGCGACTGCGCATGCTTCCTAAGACTGGCAAGCCGCCCCCGGGAATGCAAGGCCTATAACGGCCATCCGGCGCGACGTCAATCTCAACCCAGACGAACGGCCGCCTCCTTCAGCTCCGAGATCTCGTCACGGATACGCGCCGCAGTCTCGAAGTCCAGGTCTGAAGCCGCCTTGTACATGTCGTCCTCCAGCCGGGTAATCTCCCTGAGCAGCTCCTCCGGTGATTTGCCCTTGGCCTTCACCTGGTATTTCTCGGCCTCCTCGGCGGCCTTCTGACCCGGCCGTTCGGCCCTGCGGCGACCACGTCCACCGCCTCCGGCGGCGCCCTCCATGATATCGGCGATCTTCTTGTTGAGGCCCTGCGGGGTAATACCGTGCTCCTCGTTAAACGCCGCCTGCTTCGCCCGGCGACGCTCGGTTTCGTCGATAGCCTTCTGCATGGACCCGGTGATCACATCACCATAGAGAATGGCCTTGCCATGAACGTTCCGTGCCGCCCGGCCGATGGTCTGGATCAGCGACCGCTCCGACCGCAGGAAGCCCTCCTTGTCGGCATCCAGGATAGTGACCAGGGAAACCTCTGGCATATCCAGCCCTTCCCGCAACAGGTTGATACCCACCAGCACATCAAACTCACCCCGTCTCAGGTCACGGATGATCTCCACGCGCTCTACCGTGTCGATATCCGAGTGCAGGTAACGTACCCGCACGTCATGCTCCATCAGGAAGTCAGTGAGATCTTCCGCCATGCGCTTGGTAAGGGTGGTAACCAGCACCCGTTCGTTAACGGCTACCCGTTCGCGGATCTCCCCGAGCAGGTCGTCCACCTGGGTGGAGGCAGGGCGTACCTCGATCTCGGGGTCCAGCAGACCGGTGGGGCGTACCACCTGCTCCACCACCTGTCCGGCATGTTCTTCCTCGTACTTGGCCGGGGTGGCCGACACGAATATCATCTGGGGCGCAATCCGCTCCCACTCGTCGAATCGCATGGGCCGGTTATCCAGCGCCGACGGCAGGCGGAAACCATATTCAACCAGGGTTTCCTTGCGGGAGCGGTCACCCTTGTACATCGCACCAATCTGGGGAATGGTCACGTGGGACTCGTCCACCACCAAGAGGGCATTGGGCGGAATGTAGTCGAATAATGTGGGCGGCGCTTCTCCGGGATTGCGGCCGGAGAGATAGCGACTGTAGTTCTCGATGCCGTTGCAATAACCCAGCTCCAGCATCATTTCGATATCGTAGCGGGTGCGCTCCTCCAGCCGCTGGGCTTCCACCAGGCGATTGTTGTCCCGCAACTGTTTAAGCCGTTCATCCAGCTCTACCTTGATCTGCTCGATAGCACCCAACACCGTTTCCCTGGGGGTGACATAGTGTGTCTTGGGGTAAATGGTTACCCTCGGCACACGCCTTAACACTTCCCCCGTCAGCGGGTCGAAGTAGCTGAGGTTGTCCACCTCGTCGTCGAACAGCTCGATGCGGATGGCCTCTTTCTCGGATTCGGCCGGAAATACATCGATGACATCACCGCGCACGCGGTAGTTGGCCCGGTGGAATTCCACATCATTGCGGGTGTACTGCAACTCTGCCAGTCGCCGAAGGATGGTGCGATGGTCAACCTGGTCGCCCCGGTCCAGGTGCAACATCATCTTCAGGTACGACTGGGGGTCACCCAGGCCGTAGATGGAGGATACCGTCGCAACGATAATCGCATCTTCCCGCTCCAGCAGAGCCTTGGTTGCAGAGAGGCGCATCTGCTCAATGTGCTCGTTCACCGATGCATCCTTCTCGATAAACGTGTCGGAGGACGGGACATAGGCCTCAGGCTGGTAGTAGTCGTAGTAGGACACGAAGTACTCAACCGCATTGTCCGGAAAAAATTCCCGGAACTCCCCATACAATTGCGCCGCCAGGGTCTTGTTGTGCGCCATGACAATAGTTGGCCGCTGCACCCGCTCGATGACGTTGGCGATGGTGAAGGTCTTCCCCGAACCGGTCACCCCCAGCAGCGTCTGGTGGGCCAGCCCCGACTCGATGCCATCCACCAGGCCCTCGATGGCCTTCGGCTGGTCACCGGCCGGCTTGTAGGGAGAATCCACTCTGAACCTGGACACTGATTTACCTCCACCCTTGCGGGAAACTTATCGTTGCGAATCTCTCATGGTAACATCCACGGGTTAAACAGCCCGTGTTGACGGCTCTGTGCCGCCACATGCCCGCTGCAGCCCTCTCAGACGCATCTTTAAGGAGCGCAAGTTTGGACCTTCAACTTTCCACCCGTGTACAGGCCATCAAGCCATCCCCAACCCTCGCTGTCACCAACAAGGCAGCGGAACTCAAGGCCGCAGGCCAGGACATCATCGGCCTGGGTGCCGGGGAACCGGATTTCGATACCCCTGACCACATCAAGGAAGCGGCCATCGAGGCCATACGTAACGGTCAGACCAAATACACTGCAGTGGATGGTACTCCCGCGCTGAAGAAAGCGATCATCGCCAAGTTCAAGCGGGACAACGGTCTGGACTACGAGCCGAACCAGGTACTGGTATCCAGTGGTGGCAAGCAGAGCTTTTTCAACCTGGCACTTGCCACACTGAACCCCGGCGACGAAGCCATTATCCCTGCCCCCTACTGGGTTTCCTACCCGGACATGGTGCTGGTGGCGGAAGGCAAGCCGGTCATTATTGAAACCAGCGCTGACACCCGGTTCAAGATCACCCCGGAGCAGCTCGAAAACGCCATTACCGACCGCACCCGTCTGTTCGTTATCAACAGTCCCTCCAACCCCAGCGGTATGGCGTACTCCATGGAAGAGCTGCAGGCCATTGGTGAGGTGCTGAAGAAGCACCCGAACATCATGGTCGCCACCGACGACATGTACGAGCCGATCCTGTGGACCGGCAAGCCTTTCTGCAACATCCTTAACGCCACACCGGAGCTGTACGACCGCACCTTCGTACTCAACGGGGTGTCCAAGGCTTACTCCATGACCGGCTGGCGGATCGGTTACGCCGCAGGGCCTGCCAAGGTTATCGGCGCCATGAAGAAAATCCAGTCCCAGAGCACCTCCAACCCGGCGTCCATCTCTCAGGCTGCGGCCCAGGCAGCACTGGATGGCGACCAGGCCTGTGTCGGCGAAATGGTGAAAGCTTTCCGGGAACGTCATGATTACCTGGTAAAGGCCCTGAACGAGCTGCCAGGCGTCGAGTGCCTGGAGGGTGACGGCACCTTCTACGTGTTCCCGAGCTTCCAGGGCGCCATCGAGAAAACCCCGAACGTTTCCGACGATGTGGAAATGGCGGAGGTTCTGCTCAAGGGCGCCGGCGTGGCACTGGTTCCAGGCTCGGCATTCGGTTGCCCGGGCCATATGCGGCTGAGCTTCGCCACCAGCATGGATGTTCTGAAGGAGGCGGTTGCCCGCCTGAAGAAAGCGCTATCATAGGCGTTGACGATTGGCTTTCGGTGCCCGCATGGGGAATCTTCAGCGGGCACCAAAAAGTCTTTTGAAAGGGTTGACGAGGGGGTACCGGCTCTTTAATATACGCGCCTCGTCGACATCGACTGTTCCCCGATAGCTCAGTTGGTAGAGCAACGGACTGTTAATCCGTTTGTCCCTGGTTCGAGCCCAGGTCGGGGAGCCACTAATTCCGGAAAGCCGCCTCTGCTTTGCAGACGCGGCTTTTTTCGTTCTCAGGTATTCGGGAATCTGCCTTAGGTGATTGACCTGGCAGCCTTCAGATTTGGTGCCGGGAGCGGCAGGCCGATAACGTTTTTCGGGAGACGCCTCGCAAGTACGTCCCACGGAAAAGGGTATCGACCTGAGCCCTCCGGCACGGCTTATCAGACTACACGGCCAGTCACAGAAGCCAGATCAAGAAATCTCAGCGACAATGGCCCGCAGGGAAGCCAGAGGATCAGCAGCCTGAGTAATCGGCCGCCCAACCACAAGGTAATCGCTACCGGCCGCAATGGCCGCAGAAGGCGTCATAACCCGCTGCTGATCACCCCGCTCAGCGGAAGCCGGCCGGATACCCGGCGTTACCAGTCTGAATTCCGCGCCCTGATCACGCTTGAGCGCGGTCGCCTCCTGGGCCGAGCACACCACCCCATCGAGACCACAGTTGCGAGTCAGCGTCGCCAGGCGATTCACCTGGTCCGCCGGTGAGTCGGTAATGCCGATACCGGCAAGATCCTCAGCACCCATACTCGTCAGTACCGTCACCGCGATCAACAAAGGCCGATCCGCCCCAAAGGATTCCAGTCGCTCCCGGCAGGCAACCATCATCTTTTCACCCCCGGAGGCATGCACGTTGACCATCCACACACCCAACTCCGCGGCAGCGGCTACCGCCGCCGACGTCGTGTTCGGAATATCGTGGAATTTCAGATCCAGAAACACATCGAAACCACGATCCTGGAGCTTTCGAACCAGCTCCGGACCAGAGCGAGTAAACAGCTCCTTGCCGACTTTCAGGCGGCACAGGGTGGGATCAAGGGTATCTACCAGGGCGAGGGCCGGGGCCTCGGAGGGAAAATCAAGGGCAACGATGATGCGTGGGCCGAGTGAATCCTGCATGGGGAGAGACTCCTGTGTCCGAACGGGGGAATCCGGCTTTGCCGGAGGCGATCGGGCGGGGATTATGGCAGAAAACGCCCTACTCTGCCTCTACACCCTGAATCGGACGTACGGTTTCCCACTCCTTGCAGCTGGGGCACAGCCAGTGCAGCTGTTGACCGGAGAACCCACAGCTGACACAACGATATACCGGACGGTTGGTGAGAATGAGCTGACCGATCCGACTGACCAGGCGGCCTTCACCGGTAGCGAGCCCCCGTTCATAGCCCGACAGCTCTACCAGCCTTAAAAGCCCCCCGACGCTGGGACGGGTTTCCAGTTCGTTACGCAGCAGCTCAATGGCGGCCTGGCGCCCGGACACGTGCTCCACCGCCTCTGCCAGGGCGAGCAGGAGGCTGGTTCCGGGATGCTGCTCATAGAGCTTGCGAAGTTTTTTCGCATTGCGTCCGACATCACCATGGGAGCGCTCCAGCTTCATGAAACGATCCACGGCCTCGGGTCCAAACTCGGGATTCTGGTCGAACACTTTCAGGCACTGATTAGCCGCCTCCCGGTAGTTCCCCTGACGGGCCTGCAGGGTAGACAGAATAAAGCTGGCGCGGACACAGTTAGCATCGATGGAAAGCGCCTCCCTGACCAGTTTCTGGGTACCCCAACGGTCATCCCGATGCAGGCAATCGTCTGCAAGCTCACAGGTGATATACGCCAGTTGCCGTGCCAGTTGAGGATCAAGGCGACTCTTCATCAGGGTGCGGGCAACCTGGGCGGCCTTGCCCCACTCCTTTTCCTGCTGGTACAGCTCGATAAGCTCGGCTGCAGCCCGCTCACCATAACCCCGATCATCCATTAACTGGTGAAAGAGCGCCTCGGCACGATCAAGGAGGCCTGCGGCCAGGTAGTCCCGGGCCAGCTCGAAGGTAACCTGGGGCGAGAAATGCCCGGGCAATTCCGGGCGAGCAAGGAGGTTCTGATGAATCAGGATGGCGCGGTCGGTTTCACCCTTGTTGCGAAAATGCGCACCGATGGAGAGGTGCAGGCCAACCGTCTCCCTGTTGACCGCGAGTGACTGAACAAAGTTTTCGACAGCCTGGTCAGAATAATTGGTAAACAGGAACTGGAGCCGTTCGCGGACCGAAGACTCATCGGATATGTCCCTGACCGAACTGCGCTCAGCCCGGAAATAGCGCCCCACAAACCAGCCAGCGGCAACCGCAGCTGTCAGCAGCAGCCACTGAAAAAGCATATCCATCTAGATAGCCCGGTCTTCAGGGGTTTTATTCTGCTCCAGGGCTTTTTCAGCCTTATCGAGGCGCTTGCGCAGCTGACGGCGAGAGACGGATACACGAACCGTCGCCATCAGCGTAAGTATAACTCCCAGCAGAATGCCAAAGACGAAGCCCAGGATCAGCCAGACGGCGACCCCGCGAGGCTGGGTCTCAAAAAACAGGAAATTGAGCGATACCGCCATCTGGTTGTTCATGGAAAACACCAGCACCATAATAGCTACCAGTATGACCACCAGAAGGATGATGATCTTCTGAAACCCTGCCATAGCACCCCTGCTCCAGGAATAGGGAATTGACTTGCCAATGACGCTCATTGTAACCCGCAGCGGAGTCCGGGCTTTCTGAGCAGAATCAATCCGGAAGCGCTCAGTAGCCCTTCTTCATGCTGTCATTGACCTGCTCACGCAATTCCTTGCCCGGTTTGAAATGTGGCACATACTTGGCCGGCAGTTGCACCGCCTCCCCAGTCTTCGGATTTCGTCCGGTACGCGCTGCACGATAATGGAGAGAAAAACTGCCAAACCCTCGGATCTCGATCCGCTGGCCGTCCGCAAGGGACTGCGACATGTGTTCGATAATGGTTTTAACTGCCAGTTCCACGTCTTTCACAGACAGCTGAGTCTGTTTCGAAGCAATCAGTTCGACCAGTTCAGACTTTGTCATGAGGCCCATCCCTTTTCGTTTTTATTACCAAGCCCTGGCCATCGTTGTGCACGTTGCCAACGCGGGACTGCGAAGCAGACTGCACAGACGCCGGGATTCGGCTACTCAACTCCCCGTCCGCGCCGGTCCTTCAGATTCCAGCTAACCCGAGCGGCGGCTGATCCAGACAACGAGGACACTGCTAGTTTAGCCAAAACTGAAAAAAAGACAAAAAAAACGGGCTCTTAGAGCCCGTTTTTTTGCCTTCAAGAGGAATGAATCACTCTTTGTTGGCGTTCTGCTGCTGCATCTGCTCCTTGATGAGATCACCAATGGTGGTCGCACCAGAAGATTCAGCGGCCTTGCTGCGTACGCTTTCCAGCGCCTGCTTGTCGTCTTCAACGTCCTTGGACTTGACAGACAGGTTGATTACGCGGTTCTTGCGATCGATGCTGATGATCTTGGCCTCGACTTCTTCGCCTTCCTTCAGCGCGTTACGGGCGTCTTCCACCTTGTCACGGCTGATTTCAGAAGCTTTCAGTACCGCTTCAACCTCGTCGTTCAGGGCGATAGTGGCTGCCTTGGCGTCAACGGCGGACACAGTACCCTTGACGATGGAGCCCTTGTCGTTCAGCTGAACAAACTCGGCGAACGGATCGCTTTCCAGCTGCTTGATACCCAGGGAGATACGCTCACGCTCGGGATCAACAGACAGGATAACGGTTTCAACTTCGTCACCCTTCTTGTACTCACGGACGGCTTCTTCGCCTGTCTCGTTCCAGCTGATGTCAGACAGGTGCACCAGGCCGTCAATGCCGCCGTCCAGACCGATAAAGATACCGAAATCGGTGATGGACTTGATCTTGCCGGAAACCTTGTCGCCCTTGTTGTAGTTCGCAGAGAACTCTTCCCAGGGGTTGGGTACGCACTGCTTGATGCCCAGGGAGATACGTCGACGCTCTTCGTCAATATCCAGGATCATGACGCCAACTTCGTCACCTACCTGGACCACCTTGGACGGGTGGATGTTCTTGTTGGTCCAGTCCATTTCAGATACGTGAACCAGACCTTCAACACCTTCTTCCAGCTCAGCAAAGCAACCATAGTCAGTCAGGTTGGTTACGCGGGCGGTAACCTTGCTGCCTTCCGGATAGCGACCCTTGATGTCCACCCAGGGATCTTCGCCCAGCTGCTTCAGACCCAGGGATACGCGGTTACGCTCACGGTCAAACTTCAGGACCTTGACGGTGATCTCGTCACCCACGTTGACGATTTCACTCGGGTGCTTGATGCGCTTCCAGGCCATGTCAGTGATGTGCAGCAGGCCGTCAACGCCACCCAGGTCAACGAACGCACCGTAGTCGGTCAGGTTCTTGACGATACCCTGCAGGGTCATGCCCTCGGTCAGGGTTTCCAGCAGCGCTTCACGCTCGGCACTGTTCTCGGCTTCCAGAACGGCGCGGCGGGAAACCACCACGTTGTTACGCTTCTGGTCCAGCTTGATAACCTTGAATTCCAGTTCCTTGTTCTCCAGGTGCGCGGTGTCGCGAACCGGACGAACGTCTACCAGGGAGCCTGGCAGGAAGGCACGGATGCCAGCCAGGTCGACGGTGAAACCACCCTTGACCTTGCCATTGATCATGCCCTTGACAACCTCTTCCGCCTCGAAGGACTTCTCCAGTACCTTCCAGGCTTCGGCACGCTTGGCCTTTTCGCGGGACAGACGGGTTTCACCGAAACCGTCTTCAACCGCGTCGAGAGCTACATCGACAACATCGCCGACAGCAATTTCCAACTCGCCTTTTTCATTCAGGAACTGGGAGGCGGGGATAACGCCCTCGGACTTCAGTCCGGCGTTAACGGTGACCCAGTCGTTGTCGATATCCACCACGGTTCCCTGGACGATGGAACCCGGTTGCATGTCAATTTCTTTCAGGCTTTCTTCGAAAAGATCAGCAAAGCTCTCGCTCATTATGTGTCCTATGTGTTCAACGCAAGTTTCATCCGTGCGGCCAGCAGCACGGTCTATTAGTAGTAATCCGGTTATGGCAAGGGGCTGGCTTTCGCGCCATTGCCGGATCCTTCAACCACCATTTCCGCCGCAGAACTGCTCAAAAATACAGCAGAAATAGCAAAAAGGTGCAGTCAGGCCTGACCCACAAGAGCCATAACCTTCGATAGCACCTCCTCTATACTTAAACCCGTAGAATCAATGACTTGCGCATCATCTGCAGGTTTAAGCGGGGCCGCCGAACGATTCATATCACGGTCGTCGCGGGCCCGGATCTCGTCTAAAAGATTCTGAATATTAACATCCATACCCGCTTCCTTCAACTGAAGGTAGCGTCGCCGAGCCCTTTCCTCGGCGCTGGCGGTAAGGAAGACCTTGACCGGCGCATCGGGAAAAACCACCGTGCCCATGTCGCGGCCATCCGCCACCAGGCCAGGCGCCTGGCGGAAATCCCGCTGGCGCTGCAGTAACGCATCCCGCACCGCCTGGATCACCGCCACCCGGGAGGCACCGTCCCCGGTTTCCTCGGTACGGATTTCACGGGTGACATCATCGCCATGCAGGAACACCCGCACCGGCTCGCCCTCGGGTGTCGGCTGGAAGGAAACATCAAGGCCGGCCGCCACGCCCACCAGCCCGGCCTCATCTGCCAGGTCCACGCCTTGCCGACGGGCTGCAAGGGCGGTCAGCCGATAAAGTGCACCGCTATCGAGAAGGTGCCAGCCGAGCCGGCGCGCCAGCATCTGTGTCACCGTTCCCTTGCCGGAACCGCCTGGCCCGTCGACGGTAACCACGGGCACCGAGTTATCCGCCACCCCCTGCATCACTCACCCTCCTCGGACTGAATCCGGATACCCGTACGGGTTGCCAGCTCGACGAAGCCCGGGAACGAGGTCGCCACGTTGGCACAGTCGTTGACTACGATTTCGCCGGTGGCACACAGGGACGCCACGGCAAAAGACATGGCAATCCGGTGATCACCATGACTGTCTACCTCTCCCCCGGCAATGGCCTGGCCACCGTCAATGATGATGCCATCAGGCGTTACCGTGGTTTCCACCCCAACGGCCCTGAGACCGTCTGCCATCACCTGGATACGGTCGCTTTCCTTGACTCGCAGCTCTTCCGCACCGCGCAGAACCGTGCGCCCTTCGGCACAGGCGGCAGCAATGAACAGGACCGGGAACTCATCGATCGCCAGCGGGACCTGCTCCTCCGGTATATCAATGCCGCTCAGCTGTGCACTGCGTACCCGAAGATCAGCAACGGGCTCACCACCGATCTCTCTTTCGTTGGACACTTCGATATCCGCGCCCATCATCTTCAGGATATTGATGACCCCGGTTCGCGTGGGGTTCATGCCCACATGGCGCAGGGTCAGGTCGGAGCCTTCTGCGATGCTGGCGGCCACCAGGAAGAACGCTGCTGACGAGATGTCTGCAGGCACATCAATATGGCCAGCCGTCAACTTGCCGCCGCCGATAACACTGGCGGTAGCGGCATCACGGTGTACGTGGTAGCCAAAACCTTCCAGCATCCGCTCGGTATGGTCACGGGTCGGGGCGGGCTCATGCACCGACGTCATACCTTCTGCATACAGGCCAGCCAGCAGCAGACAGGATTTGACCTGGGCACTGGCTACCGGCATGTCATAGTGGATACCGGATAGCTTACGTCCGCCACGGATCTTCAGGGGCGGCCTGCCGCCTTCAGCGGTATCGATGACTGCACCCATGGCCCTCAGGGGGTCTGCCACCCGATTCATGGGGCGGCGGGACAGGCTGTCGTCACCTGTCAGCTCGGAATCGAAGGGCTGTGCTGCGAGCAGACCGGAGAACAAGCGCATGGCGGTGCCGGAGTTGCCCAGGTAAAGCGGGCCACGGGGTGCCTGCAGGCCGCCCATACCGACCCCGTGAATGCGAACATGGCCGTCATCCGGGCCTTCGATGGTAACGCCCATGTCCCGGAAGGCCTGCAGGGTGGCCAGGCTGTCTTCCCCCTCCAGGAACCCATCAACCTCAGTCACCCCTTCAGCGAGCGCGCCGAGCATAATCGACCGATGGGAGATGGATTTGTCGCCGGGTACCCGGATATCGCCATTAATACTGCCACCCGGCTGCAGCCGGAACCTCACGGGTTTCTGACTCATGTCTGTCACGTACGCCTGTCCTGATAGCATTTTGGAAAAATGATTGCGTGCCGCCCTGGCACGTGTAAATACCCGCAGTAACGCGGCGCCATCCTGTGCTTCGATGGCCTGTCGCAAACCGGCCAGGTCCTCGGTGAAATGGTCAATCACCCGCAGTACCGCTTCCCGGTTTGACAGGAAGATGTCATGCCACATGACCGGGTCACTGGCGGCTATCCGGGTGAAATCCCGGAACCCCCCCGCCGCATAGCGGAAGATCTCCATATTCTGATCTTCGCCGGCCAGGGTATCCACCAGCGAGAACGCGATCAGGTGGGGAAGGTGGCTGGTGGCGGCGAGTACTTCGTCATGTCGGTTAACCTCCATGGTCAGCACCGTAGCGCCGCAGGCAGTCCAGAGCCTGGCCAGTTGCTCCAGTGCTGCCTCGTCAACATTATCCGGAGGCGTAAGGATCACCTTGTGATCTTCAAACAGGTCTCCGCGGGCCGCCCTCACCCCACTTTTTTCCGAGCCGGCGATAGGGTGGCCGGGAATGACCCTGGGGCCCAAATCGCCGAAGACCTCCTGCACCGCCTTGACGAAACTACCCTTGGTACTGCCCACGTCGGTCAGAATGGCGGTCGGTGCCAGGTGAGGCTGAAGGGCCTTAAGCACAGCTACCGTAGCCCTTACCGGCACCGCGATTACGACCAACTCAGCGCCGGCCACGATCTCGCTTACGGGCCCGTATCCATCTATGACACCAAGCTCCACGCCCAGGGCCAGCTCTTCATCGCTGCGATCTGCCGCCAGGACTTCCCCGACCAGGCCGGACCGCTTCGCAGCCAGGGCCAGGGATCCACCGATCAGCCCCAACCCGATGACCGCGACCCGCCTGAACAGAGGTTTGCGAGCGGATGGCTGCGCCTGCATGTCAGGCTTCACGGCGTTCCAGTACCCGCTTCAGGGCCTCAAGGAATCGCTCGTTCTCTTCCGCCAGCCCCACGGAAACCCTCAGATGGCGAGGCATACCGTAACCGGCAACGGGTCGGACTATCACTCCCTGTTCCAGCAGCCCCTGGAATATTTCCTGGGCGTTGTCACCCACATCCACCGCCACGAAGTTGCCCGCCGAGGGTATCCACTCCAGGCCCAGATCGGCAAAACCGGCCGTCAGTTGTTCAAGCCCTTTACGATTGACCTCCCTCGACCGCTCCAGGTATTCCAGGTCGCCCAGCACTGCAGTGGCCGCTGCCTGGGCAACGGTATCCACATTGAACGGCTGGCGGACGCGGTTAAGGATATCGGCAATGGAGGGAGATGAAACTGCATAGCCTACCCGCAAAGCCGCCAGCCCCCAGGCCTTCGAGAAGGTTCGTGTAACCACCAGGTTCGGATAGTCGCGCAGCAGGCTGATTCCGTCTACGTCATCGTCGGTACCCGCGAGGTACTCGCAATAGGCTTCATCCAACACCACCAGCACCCGCTCAGGCACCCGGTCCAGGAAAGCCCGGATGGCGGTTTCACCCTCCACAGTGCCGGTAGGATTATTGGGGTTCGCAATAAAGACAAGCCGGGTTCGATCGGAGATGGCATCCGCCATGGCAGGCAAGTCATGGCCCCAGTCCTTTGCTGGCACTTCAACGCCCTTCGCGCCGATGGCAAGGGTTACCAGGGGATAGACCGCAAAGGCATGCTGGGCATAGACAACCTCATCACCCGGACCGGCAAAACAGCGGGCAATGACTTCCAGTACATCGTTTGAACCATTACCCAGGGTGAGCTGGCTGGGCGCCACCTGGAGATAGCGGGCCAGTGCCTGCTTCAGGGTAAAGGCATTGCCGTCCGGGTAACGGCACATTTCTTCAAGGGCCTCACGGGCAGCCTCCATAGCCACCGGGCTGGGCCCCAGGGGATTCTCGTTGCTGGCCAGCTTTACGATTTCATCCGGCTCCAGGCCATACTCCCGGGCCAGCTCCTCGATGGGCTTGCCGGGCTGGTAAGGTGTCAGACTACGAACACCCTCAACCGCCAGTGACTGATAGTCGATAGACATAAACCAAAAACCTCCTGGTTGATCGCCGGGACAGACAACCGCTGCACTCCTGACCGTCAGAGCACGCCGGCCGGATAGGACCCCAGGCGCTTGAGTTCAACGGCGTCTTCTTCCAGGTCTTCCAGCAATTTACTGATATTGGTGTCGTCCATGTGGCCCTCGAAATCAATATAGAAGACATAGGCCCAGGTGCCGCTGGGAGAAGGACGGGTTTCAATACGGGTCAGGCTGATGCCGGAACGATGAAACGGCTCCAGCAATTGATACAGCGCCCCTGGCCGGTTACGCATGGATACCAGGATGGATGTCTTGTCCTGACCACTGGGGCCGACAGATTCACGCCCCACAATGAGGAACCGGGTGGTGTTATCCGGCCGGTCCTCGATCTTGCCTGCCATGATCTCCAGACCGTAAAGTTCCGCTGCCATATCACCGGCGATGGCCGCCGTGCCCGGCTCACTGGCTGCCCGGCGGGCGGCTTCCGCGTTACTGCTGACGGTAACCCGTTCGACGCCATATTGATGGGCATCCAGCCATTGCCGACACTGGGCAAAGGACTGCTGGTGGGAATAGATGCGGCTCAGGGGCTGGTCGCCGCTTTGGGGGGAGCGCATCAGGTGATGGTGAATGCGCAGCTGTACCTCTCCGCAGATCTTCAGCGGCGAGGAGATAAACATGTCGAGGGTGTGATTGATCATACCCTCGGTGGAATTTTCCACCGGCACCACGCCGTACTGTGCGGCGCCGGACTCCACTTCCCGGAACACCGCATCAATTGCGGGCATGGGAACAGAAATCACCGAGTGCCCGAAGTGCTTAAGCGCTGCGGCCTGGGTAAAGGTTCCGGCCGGTCCAAGGAAGGCGATGCGCATGGGCTGTTCGAGCGCCAGGCAGGCCGACATGATCTCCCGGAACAGCCGGGCCATTTCCTCATCTGCCAGCGGTCCCGGGTTGGCCTCCTTGATTCTGCGCAGTACCTGGGCTTCCCGCTCCGGACGATAGAAAAACACATCTTCCCCCGGGTTGGCGGCCATCTTCACGTGGGCCACTTCCTGGGCACAACGGGCACGGGCGCTGATCAGGTCCATGATCTGCTGATCCAGGCTGTCGATCTGGTCCCGCAGTTCCCCCAGACGGATCTGCTCGTCACTCATGGTCAGCCATGCTCCTTCGCAAATCCGGCCATATAGTCGATCAGGGCATCGACGCCGGCCTCGGGCATGGCATTGTAGATACTGGCGCGCATGCCACCCACACTACGGTGCCCTTTCAGGTTCAGCAGTCCACGCTCGTCTGCCCCCTTCAGGAAGGTGCCGTTCAGGGCGTCATCTGCCAGCGTAAACGGCACGTTCATCCAGGAACGGAAGCGGGGATCAATGGGATTGGCATAGAAGTCATTGCCATCAATAAACTCATAGAGCTTGGTGGCCTTGCGACGATTCACCGCCGCCATGGCATCGACACCACCCTGCTCTTTCAGCCACTTGAAAACCAGGCCCGCCAGGTACCAGGAATAGGTTGCCGGCGTGTTGTACATGGAACCGTTCTCGGCGATGACCTGGTAGTTCATCATGGTCGGGGTTTCCGACCGCGCCTTACCCAGCAGATCCTTGCGAATGATGACCACGACCAGCCCGGAAGGGCCGATATTCTTCTGGGCACCAGCGTAGATCAGGCCAAACCTGGACACATCCAGCGGACGGGACAGCATGGTGGAGGACATGTCGGCCACCAGCGGAACATTCCCGCTCTCGGGAATAAAGTCGTACTCCAGGCCACCAATGGTTTCGTTCGGCGTGTAATGAAGGTAGGCCGCATCCGGGCGGGTATTCCAGGTTTCCTGCAGGGGAACCGTGGTAAAGCCACTGGCCTCGCTTGAGGCAGCCACTTGAATGTCGCCGTACCGGCTCGCCTCGGCAATGGCTTTCTCTGACCAGATACCAGTGTTTACATAGTCAGCCCGACCATTTTCCCCCAACAGGTTCAAGGGTATGGTCGCAAACTGACTGGAAGCTCCACCCTGCATGAAGAGTACCGCGTAATCATCTGAAATACCGGCAAGTTCCCTCAGGTCTTGTTCGGCGGTTTCAGCGATCTCCACGAACTCGTCACTGCGATGGCTCATCTCCATCACCGACATGCCGGTACCCCGCCAGTCCAGCATTTCGTCCCTGGCCTGCCGGAGCACTGGCTCCGGCAGTGTGGCCGGGCCGGCGCAGAAATTGTACGCCCTACTCATCGGCTGACTCCCCGCTGTTATCGTCGCTACCGTTTTCCATCACGGAATCCTCGCCAGCTTCCGCCTGTTCGTCCTCATCGTCACTCTCGGCGATCCGCTCCACACCCACCAGGCGCTCATCTTCCTGGCTGAGACGGATCAACCGCACACCCTGGGTGTTACGGCTGAGAATCGAGACCTCATCGGTCCGGGTACGCACCAGGGTGCCCTTGTCAGAGATGAGCATCATTTCGTCACCGTCAAACAGCTGCAACGCAGTAACCAGGTTGCCATTACGCTCTGAACACTGCATGGCGATCACGCCCTGGCTGCCACGGCTGTATGTGGGGAACTCCTCAATGGCGGTGCGCTTGCCATAGCCGTGCTCACTGGCGGTCAGGATAACGCCGCCTTCCTGGGGAATGATCAGCGAGACCACATGGTAGCCTTCCGGCATACGGATACCACGAACCCCACGGGCAGTGCGGCTCATGGGACGCACTGCCTCCTCGTTGAAGCGAACAGCCTTGCCAGCGGTGGAGAACAGCATCACTTCCGCATCACCCTGGGTAATGGCGGCACCAATGAGGGTGTCACCTTCATCCAGGTTCAGGGCAATCAGTCCGTTGGACCGGGGCCGGGAGAAATTCGGCAACGGGGTTTTCTTGACCACACCGTTGGAGGTGGCCATCAATACATAGTGATCTTCCGGGTAATCCCGTACCGGCAGGAAGGTGGTGATCCGCTCACCCTCGTCCAGCGGCAGGATATTGACCATGGGCCGGCCACGGGAGCCACGACTGCCCCGGGGAATCTCGAAGACCCTCAGCCAGTAGACTTTGCCGTGGTTCGAGAAGCACAGAATGGTGTCGTGGGAGTTGGCGACCAGTAGTTTCTCGATAAAGTCTTCATCCTTCATCGAGGTAGCGGCCTTGCCCCGACCACCACGGCGCTGGGCCTGGTAATCTTCCACGGCCTGGGTCTTGGCGTAACCGCTGTGGGAGATGGTCACCACAAGGTCTTCTTCGTCGATCAGGTCCGCCACGGTCAGGTCACGGCGAGAGCTGACAATCTCGGTACGGCGCTCATCGCCATATTCGTCGACGATGGCGGCCAGCTCGTCACGGATAACCTGCAACAGGCGCTCCGGGTTACCCAGGATATCCAGCAGATCAGCGATCTTCTCGATAATCTCCTTGTACTCGTTCTGGAGCTTTTCAGTTTCCAGGCCGGTCAGGCGATGCAGGCGCAGGTCCAGGATGGCCTGGGCCTGCTCCGGTGACAGGTGATAGAGCCCGTCACGCAAGCCGTAGATTTCCGGCAGGTCGTCCGGACGACAGGCATCTTCACCGGCGCGTTCCAGCATGGCGAGCACGTCACCCGGCGCCCAGCCCTTGTCGATAAGCTTTTCCTTCGCTTCCGCCGCAGAGGGGGACGCCTTGATCAGCTCGATAATTTCATCAATGTTGGCCAGGGCAACCGTCAGGCCTTCGAGGATATGGCCCCGCTCCCGTGCCTTGCGCAATTCGTAGATAGTACGACGAGTCACCACTTCCCGGCGGTGGCGCACGAAGGCATCCAGCATTTCCTTCAGGTTCAGTGTCTTGGGTTCGCCGTTGAGCAACGCCACCATGTTGATGCCGAAGACGGTTTCCAGCTGGGTCTGGGCAAACAGGTTATTGACGATGACGTCCGGGTTCTCGCCCCGGCGCAGCTCGATGACCACCCGGATGCCTTCCTTGTTGGACTCGTCCCGCAGCTCGGTGATGCCTTCCAGGCGCTTCTCCTTCACCAGCTCGGCGATCTTCTCGATCAGGCGGGCCTTGTTCAGCTGGTAAGGCAGCTCAGTGATGATGACGGCATCACGGCCGGTCTTGTTGTCATGTTCGATCTCGTGACGGGCGCGGACGTAGATACGTCCGCGCCCGGTCCGGTAGGCCTCAACGATGCCGGCCCGGCCGTTGATGATACCCTGGGTGGGAAAGTCCGGCCCGGGGATGATATCCATCAGCTCATCAATGGTGGTATCGGGGTTGTCGATCAGGGCAAGGCACCCATTGACCACTTCCGTCAGGTTATGGGGCGGGATATTGGTCGCCATACCTACCGCAATACCGGAGGAACCATTCACCAGCAGATTGGGTACGCGGGTAGGCAGTACTTCCGGAATCCGTTCGGTACCGTCGTAGTTATCGACGTAGTCCACCGTTTCCTTGTCGAGGTCCGCCAGCAGGGAATGGGCAATCTTTTCCATGCGGATTTCGGTGTAACGCATGGCCGCCGCATTGTCACCGTCAATGGAACCGAAGTTGCCCTGCCCATCCACCAGCGGGTATCGCAGGGAGAACGGCTGGGCCATCCGAACGATGGTGTCGTAGACCGCAGAGTCGCCATGGGGGTGGTACTTACCGATAACATCACCCACCACACGGGCGGATTTCTTGTACGACTTGTTCCAGTCGTTGCCCAATTCGGACATGGCGAAGAGAACACGTCTGTGTACCGGCTTGAGGCCATCGCGGACATCGGGAAGCGCCCGGCCGATGATGACACTCATGGCATAGTCCAGGTAGGACTGCTTGAGCTCGTCTTCGATATTGACCGGCAGGATCTCTTTGGCTAACTCACCCATCGAGAATGGTTCCTTTGAATTTGCTGGAAGTCGTTTTGGTGGTTATAAACAAGCTATCGATGTTACCACATTCGGGTAACCGGCTCAGTCAAAAACCACCGTCTTGTTTTCATAGGTGATGACCCGGTCTTCCACATGGGCACGCAGTCCCCGGGCCAGCACATTCTTCTCCACATCCTTGCCGAGCCGGACCATATCCTCGATGGTGTCGCTGTGACTGATGCGGATCACGTCCTGCTCGATGATGGGCCCTTCGTCCAGGTCCTGGGTCACATAGTGGCAGGTGGCACCGATCAGCTTGACGCCACGACTGTAGGCCTGGTGGTAGGGACGAGCACCGGCGAAGGACGGCAGGAACGAGTGGTGGATATTGATCACCTTGCCGGCATACTTTTCGCACAGCTCCGCTGGCAGGATTTGCATGTACCGGGCCAGTACAATCACGTCAGCCTCATAGGTGTGGAATAACCCCTCAATCTCGGCGAACGCCTCGGCCTTGTTTTCCTTGCTGACCGGAATGCAGTGATAGGGAATCTCGTGCCACTCCACCATGCGGCGCAGGTCTTCATGGTTGGAGATAACCGCCGCAATATCCACGTTCAGCTCGCCACTGTGCCAGCGGTGCAGCAAGTCCGCGACGCAGTGGGACTCCTTGCTGCACATGAGCACCACCTTCTTGGGCCGGGCGGAATCGGCCACATGCCAGCTCATGTCGAATTCCCGGGCAATGGGCTCGAACGCGGTGCGGAACTGGTCCAGGCCGAACGGAATGGAGCTGGCCTTGATCTCGTGCCGCATGAAGAACCACCCGGCCTGGTTGTCCGAGTGGTGGCTGGCTTCGGTTATCCAGCCATTGTAGGTGGACAAGAAATTACTGACCTTTGCAACAATACCCACCCGGTCCGGGCAGGAAATCACCAGACGGTATGTGTGTTCCATGGACCTGTCCTGTAAAACGACTGGGAGATGCGCGACCGATGATTTACCGTTACCGGCCCCGCAACTGAAAATGACCGGCTATCATAGCTTAAACCGTTTCCGGAACGAAGGTGATGAACCCCGTTTCGCCATAAATCTCCCCGACACAGAAGGAGCACCCATGCCCGCCCTGCCCTGGTATCTGCGAATTTTCTGGTTGGCCCTGTTCAGCCTGTTAGCAGGCCTGGCCAATGCCCAGGCAATCCTTGAGGGAGAACGCCACCACCCCGTACCCGGAAACCATGGCATGGTGGCAACCAGCCACCCCCATGCTACCGCGGTAGCCCTGGAGGTGCTTCGCAACGGCGGCAATGCGGTGGACGCGGCGGTGACGGCGGGTTTCGCCCTGGCGGTCACCCAGCCCCGCTCAGGCAATATCGGGGGCGGCGGCTTCATGCTCTACGCACCCGGGGATGGCGGCGCGGTAAAGGCGATTGATTACCGTGAGACGGCCCCCGCATCCGCTACCGAAACCATGTACCAGAACGAGGATGGTGAGGTGGTGCCGGAGCGCAG
>Ga0098065_1000335_pt1 | contig 23198 bp, 22 predicted proteins | sample 25_taG_FD_75062 | JGI IMG/M metagenome (GOLD analysis project Ga0098065, IMG submission 75062) | Marine viral communities from Cariaco Basin, Caribbean Sea - 25_WHOI_OMZ | ecosystem: Environmental > Aquatic > Marine > Oceanic | place: Caribbean Sea: Cariaco Basin | collected 2014-11-08 | reverse complement strand
CGTCAACGAATACAAAAAGGGTTAGGATTTAAGTCACCTACTCAAGTATTCCAAGACTTTTACCGTCAGGCTGCCTGATGAAATCTACCAAATGTTTTTCTCCGTTGTTGACAGCAGAGGTCAATTGGTTAATGTGGCACGCGGCAAAGTGGTCGATAGTGAGGCATTGGCGCAGGCGGTAAGAGATGAACAAATACTTGGCTATGCCACTGACGTTTTTGAGCGAGAGCCTGCTGGCGAGGACGATCCAATTGTTCAACTGGCTAAAGAAGGTCATCCTCGCATTATCCTAACGCCACACATGGGGGCGGGAAGCCGAGCGTCGCAGGTTAAGCTTTGGAAGATTGTGACTCAGCAAATTAATGACTTTATTGAGAGTTATTAGAGTGTGAATTGGGATGATTTGTAGCTTTGTCTTATCCTAGTATCAAATAAGTATTCTTTAAGGAAGTAATAATATTTTAAATAAGATAAACTAAAATAACTACCTTGGAACTAATTGACCTGAAAATCTTAAAAACATTCAAAACCGATGGACATAAAAAGTGGCTAACAATCTTACCGAATCTGTAAATGATCGCCAAAACATACTTAATAACCGCTATGCGTTGCAAAAAGCGGAACAGCACCTGCAACTTGGTGGCGTTTTATTTGATGGCGAGCTTGTGTTTACCAAACAACAAGTTATGACTATTTATGATATAGGTGACGCCACTATAGAACGTTATTTAGCATCACATGATACTGAACTTAAGAATAATGGTTACCAAGTATTGAGAGGTTCTAAGCTCAAGAAATTTAAAGACTTAGCCTATGGTACCCTCATCAATGAGGGTACCAAAACCAGTGTGCTAGGTGTTTTTTCTTTTCGAGCGGTTTTAAACCTTGGCATGTTACTCACGGAGAGTGAGCCAGCTAGATTATTGCGTTCACGTTTGTTAGATATTGTGTTAGATGTCATGGCTGAGAAAGCGGGCGGTCACACCAAGTATATCAATCAGCGTGACGAAAACTTCTTATCTGCGTCGTTCCAAGAAGAGAGCTACCGTAAATTATTTACTGATGCATTAGATGACTATGTTGAAGGGAATCAATGGAAGTATAAAAATTTTACTAACCTCATTTACCAATGTATTTTTCAGGAAAACGCTAAAGAGTATCGCAAAATTCTTAAATTGGCTCAAAAAGAAAATATTCGAGACACGATGTACGCAGAAGTCTTAACGTTAATATCTAGTTTTGAGTCAGGTATTGCCCATGAATTTGAGCAAGCCAGTAATAAAAAAGGTGCAAAGCTGACCAATCAAGAAGCCAAAGACATTATCAGCCACTTTGAAAAGCACCCTTTATATAAACCTTACATCATAGACGCTCGTACCAAAATGGCGAGTCGCGATTTGTGCTTTAGAGATGCTTTGCATGAAAAATTAGAAGCTTATATTGAAGCCGTACCCGAAGCAGACTTTGAAAAATTTCTAGGAGAAAAGAGTCGTTCGTTAGAAGAGCAGTTAAGTGACCCAGAAACATTGGCTGTGTTTAAGCGTTTGAAAGATCGGTAAAGGGGGAGATAAATGATGGAAGACGAAGCCCCTACATTTCTTTATTTTGACGTTCGCCATGCTATTGATACCCATGATTGGATTATTGGGCATTCAGGTGGTTTGACAGGCATTAAAGATATTGGACAGATAGAAAGCCCAATAGAGCATATTAAAAATGATTGGTACTATCCAGAGCTAGAAGACAAGCTAACGCATTTAGTGTATAGCATTAATAAAAACCATGCCTTTAACGATGGCAATAAACGCTCGTCAATCGCTTTGGGTGCGTATTTTTTGGAGTTAAATGGTTTTGGTTATTTGGTGCATCATTTTGTTTTGGAAATGGAGAATATTGCCGTTTGGGTCGCTGATAATGTGATTGATAAAGACCTGTTGGCTAAGCTTATTTATTCTATCTTGTATGAAGATGATTACTCGGAGTCATTAAAGTTAGAATTATTTAGAGCGATACAGGGTTCGCAGAATTTAAGTTCTTGAGTAGCTATTGATACTTTTATTAATTTTTAGATAATTGAGTTATGATTAAACCTGATGCATTGCCTTTAATAGCACCTTTACCAGCTGGAGAAAGCTTTCCTCTGCCAATCGAATGGTTTAAGAATAATGATGAAAGAGGCATTATTGCTAGACTCATTTTAAATAAAGAATATTTTGGTGCTTGTTTTAGACAGTTTCATCCGATATTTTTTGAAACAGAAATTTATAAGGGTGTTGTTGTCAGTATGTTAGTAGCATCTCAAGAGTTGCACCCTGATCTCAGAAAGCCGGGTGATGTTGATATTTTAATCATTCCATACACAGATAAAAGTTTAGTATTCTCAGAAGCAATTGCTGTTGAAGCTAAAGTTATACGTGCATCTTATGCTAAACAAACTAAATCTCCAAACCAATATGGGTTTTCCCAAGCTAAAGGTTTATGGGATATTGGATTCCCATATGTAGCGGTAGCTCATTTTATTGTTTCCGATAAAAGCCCACGTAACCAATGGGTTAAAAAACTTCAGGCTACAATAGGTAAAAATGAAAGCATTGAAGATATAAGTGAAGTCGATGTTGATTATTTACCTGTCAATCTAAGAGAGAGTTTTGGGTAGACTATCTCACAATTGTACTAATAATAATTTCGGTCTATTGAGTAGTTATTTACCTGATATTGATAGTAAGTCATTGTTTTACCCTGATGGTAGAAAGTGTACAAAAAATACTGTTAAGAATAATAGTCTAATTAAAGGGTTAATAAATTACTATGCTCAAAATTATCAAAAATTTTTCAATATTCCGAGATACCCTCCAGAGCAATTTAAATAATTTCTTCACTAATGATGCGAAGGTTTTTGTTTAGTGTTCTCTAGCTGACACAAATATAAAGTATTTAAACAGTAGTAATTAATTACATTCAAACCATCCCCCGAACCCTTGCCATAATCCCACGACCAATCACCAGTCGTACATAACTCACCGCAATAAGTAACAGCACCCCCACCAACATCAAAGCACCGATACCGAAGCTGTCCCAAGGAATGCTAAAGCGTAAGTTAAACCAGTGCACAATGACTAAATAAGCAGCACCACTGGCCAATACTACGGCAAATACGCCTGCGCTAATCCCCAATAAGCCAATTTCTAACATATTAATCTTATATAAATCACTGGTTTGCATGCCCAGTAAACGGAACGACGCACTGTCACGTAAGCGATCTTGTGACGTCGATAATAGGGACGTGATCAGTACCATAATGCCGGTAATAATGGCGAGTAGGGTAAACACCTGTACCAGACGGCTCATCTGACTCACAAAGCCCTGTACTTGCTTGGCAATGGCGCCACCATCAATGGTAGTAATGGCTGGGAATTGACGGGCAAGATTAGTCTGTAATTGTGGAATACGATCGGCAGCGACTTTGGTAGTCGCAAACTGAATTTGCGGTGCGTCTTTCAATACCTTTGGCTCAAATAAGAAATAAAAGAAAGGACTAGGGCCACTCTCATAACGCTCGCGAATACTGGTAATCTGACCGACGATTTCAATACCTTGAATATTAAAGCGCACTTGGTCGCCCATACCCACATTAAGTAGCTCAGCAGCGGTATCCAATATCGATAACGGTACGACTGATTCTGAGGGTTCATTCGATTTTGAGTCATCGATTGGACTGTATAATTGATCCTTAGTGACTGATTCTTTAACAAACTCGGTATCCATTACCTTGTCTGCATAGCTCAAGTTAAATACCCGCGTCGGATCATCTTGAGTACTGCCAACAGGTTCAATCTCGCTAGCAGGGACGCCATTGGCCTCAGTGACACGGGCACGTACCACGGGGAAATAAGTGATAGGCTGTTTGACCACAGCCTCTAGCCCCTTATGTTGGTCGCTTTGAATGTCTAATAAAAATAAATTAGGCGCATCTTTAGGATAAGCCTGCACAAACTGCGTGTTAAGACTGTGATTGAGCAAAGTAATCATGGTCAATACCGCCACCGATAAGGCGAGGGTGACAAAAAATAGCCCTGATTGATTGCCTTTGCGAGACAGGTTATGCACAGCGGTACGGGCCATCCAACCGGTCTTTTTACCAAACAGTCCTTTGCTGGCAAGTTTGGCCAGTAGCCATAACCAACCTCGACCGATGAGCCAAAAGCCCGCAGCCAATAACAGCATAGCGCCCAGCACTTTTAGCCCAGTCAATAAGGAGCTAAATTCGTAAGCCATCAAACCAAAGCTTGCCAGCAGCACCAAGCCGTACCAATAAAGAGGCGGATGTTGACGGTGATTGTCTGTGGCCTGCTTTAATACCGCAGAAGGTTTGGTATGGGTCACCGCATAGAGGCTATGCTGTACTACTAATAAGGTAATGACCAAAGCCACCACACTGATTTTAAGAAAGCTTAACCACTGAATAGACAGGTCAATATGCGGCGGTAAAATGGCAGTAAGATATTGAGCCCCCACCTTTAACATACCCAAACTGAGTAAACCTGAAGCCAAACAAGCCAATACTGCCATGGCAATAAATAGCTGATAATAACTGCGTTTGATAGAACTCACTGACTCACCTAGCGCACGGCGTATGGCATTGGGATTTTGTTGTAAGCTGACGAAGGCTTTGACCACACTCAACAACGCCACTGCCGATAAAAATAGCACCGCTATCACCAATAACTTAAGAAACATCAGCACATTATCAGATACTTGGGTTACTGAAGTATCTGTCTCGTCAGCATCTGTGAGTTCAATCTCCGGCTGCGAGGCAGTGATTTTCTGTAGTTCAGCTCGCTGTTGGGCCATTAGCTCAGGGCTACCCGCCAGCTCAATACGGTAATCAACCCGGCTGCGTTGTTCCATTAAGTTGGTAGCCGCCAAGTCAGTATCAGACATAAGCACTCGAGCGCCGAAGCCAAACGCAGTCAAAGGACGGTCCGGCTCAGTGATTAGCTCATCGGAAATGGTAAAGACCGCATCACCGATTTTGACCTTATCACCAATTTTTAGATTTAGCCCAGTCAATACTTGAGCCTCTACCACCACTTGCTTGGGCTTCAACTTTTGCCATAGCGGTTGTCTCGATGCTAGCTCGACTTCGCCATATAAAGGATATTGGTTTGAAACTGCTTTGATTCGGGCCAGTAGGGTAGCGTCGTTTGACTTTGGCTGCTCATTAATTGCTTTATCAGACCCTCCATCTCCTGCCACGCTGGATACCATCGCATTAAACTGATAGTCGTAAACCACACCTTCTGGCTGTGTCTGTCTCGCCTTGGCTGTCTCTGACTCTAAAGGTTTTAATATCTGTAATAGCTCAGGTGTCCATGCTTCTTTGCTGCTCAATATTAAGTCACCACCCACCAACGCACGCTGATTATCAGAGACATAATCGCGTACCGACTGTTGAATAGAGTCGAGTGTTAAGTAAGTCGATAATGACAACACCATCGCCAATAAAAACAGCAACGGATATATCCAGTGACGCCACCAACTGCGCTGTAAGGATTTACTACCTAAATTTGAATAAGAGGTCGGACGAGTAGGAGAAGTATTTGTGGTCATAGTGGTGCAACGACTTGTCTTTTATTGGTAAGGTCTAGAGATATTAGTGGGCGTCTAGAAGGGAGGAGAATGATGGTATACCGTTTCACGGTTTATGTCAGTGGCTTTATATTAGCTAATAAATAGTTAAGGTTAATTAACTGTGTCCATTTGTTGAGTTAAATTCCAAAGTTTTGTTTGAGAACAAAGGACATACAACAAGTTTTTTAATTTTGACTCATCTAAGAGGTTTGAAAGCCCATAAATAAAAAGATAGAGCGATGTGCTATTTCATCAAAATCGGCTACCAGTCTATTGGCTTGCCTGCCCAATCGACAAAGCAGCCCGTATCCTCTGCCGTTAATTGGCTTAATACTGTCAGTAAATTATCGGCACATTGTTGAGGCTCAAACAGTCTATCTTTAGCTACATTGGCTTGGAAAGGTTTAGATAAAGGGGTGTTTACTGTACCCGGCTGCATCACTGCCACACAGACATTTTTTAGCGACCGTTGCCATTCGATAGCAAGGGTTTTCATGCCCATATTTAACGCCGCTTTACTCATGCGGTAGCTGTACCATCCGCCCAGCTTATTGTCACTGATACTACCGACTCGTGCTGAAATAGTGGCATAAATAGCAGGGTCAGTTTCACTGGGTTTGCCTGCTTTTAACCTTGCTTGTAATAACGGCTTTATATGTTTAGCTATCAATAAGCTGGGTAGGGCATTGACTTTCATATTGTCGATAAAAAACTCTGGATCCAGTTGTTTGACTGCTTTTTCGGGTTGATGACTGCCGTTGTGTAGCAGTCCAACCGCATTGATGGCCCAGTCGATATGATCAACGTGTTCGCTAATTTGCTCGATGGCTTGTTTTATACTTGGCTCAGAAGTCACATCCATCGCCAACCAGACAACTTTATCTTTAGTATCAGTATTTTCGGTATCGGTAGCTCTAGTATCTGTAGCTTTAGTGTCAGGCTCTTTGACGTCAGGATCTTCAGTATAAGGATGGTTGGTGATGGGTTGACGACGATGATAAGTGGCAAATATTTGCTCAACCTTATTATCCTCAAGCATTCGTTCAATCAACGCTTTGCCTATACCACTGGTGCCACCGATGAGTAAGACTTTTTTATTAGGTTTCATGGGACTCCATATAGGTGGCTTCATCTAAATGCTATTGAACTATCTGTTTTAAATAGTTACAAAGGAAATAGATGTATTATTGAATAGTTATTTATTAAATGTTTAGATTAATTAAATATTTTTTAGGTTTAGCATCTATAATTTCATTAAAAAGGAACTAATAATGAGTCAACATGAAAAACTAAATTATGTTGAGTTTGGCGCAACAGACTTATCCGCAACCAAAGCTTTCTTTAATGCCGTCTTTGGTTGGACATTTACCGACTATGGTGACCAATATATAGCGTTTGAAAATCAGGGTTTAGACGGCGGTTTTTACCAGTCGGATAAAGTAAGTACCGTCATAAATGGGGGCGCTTTGCTTGTCTTTTATAGTGATAGCTTGGCAACGACTTACGATAAGGTAGTGCATAATAATGGCACCATCGTTCGAGATACCTTTAAATTTCCTGGCGGCTATCGCTTTCACTTTACTGAACCAAGTGGCAATGAATTTTCGGTTTGGTCTAAGATCAATAGCTAATCAAGCCAACAGCTAGTCAAAAACTAAGGCTCTTAAATAACTAGCTTGGCTAAGGTCTATGCTGCCTCTACCTGCCCGTCATGAATGGTAATAACCTGATCGGCATGTTCCGTTAACGCAGGGTCGTGAGTAACAACCACTAAGGCCGTGCCAGATTGCTGCTGTAGCTCAAGCAATAAGTTCATGACTTGCTGCGCATTTTGCTCATCCAAATTACCAGTAGGTTCATCGGCAAAGATGATTTTAGGACGAGCCACTAATGCCCGAGCCAGTGCGGTGCGCTGTTGTTCACCACCAGAGAGTTGATGCGGTAGGCTATCACGGCGATGGGTTAACCCAACAGCCACTAACAGCTGTTCAACTCTATCTGGGTCAGGCTGACGAGCAATATCCAACGGGAAAGCGATATTTTCAGCCACAGTCAACGTCGGCAACAGATGAAATGACTGAAACACAAAGCCCATATCCTGCTGACGCTTTTGAGCTAGCTCATCTTCAGACAGTTGGGTTAAATTTTGACCATCAAGCCATACTTCACCACTATCCGGATAATCGAGACCTGCCAATAGGCCCAGTAACGTAGATTTACCGGACCCCGATTTGCCCATTATTACCGCAAACTCACTAGCATTAATGGTGACATTAATGCCTTTGATGATATCGGTTTTGGTATCGCCAATCATTACGCTTTTGCTGAGATTTTTGGCTCGTAATAGAGCTGATGAGTCAGCTGAGTTATGTGTCATTTGCAAAGTTTCTTCTAGTTGTGTTGGAGATGGTTTCTAATATCATCCCTACTATTATTGCGTGTCGTCTTTAGTGGCTATCTTAATAGATTATTGCCAGCTATCTGGCTTTGAAAGCCTAAATTGAAGACTTAAGGTAAAAGCTTAGATTCAATGCTTATGGCCTTATGGCTTCGGTTCATGGTCATAAGTCTGACCTTGTCTAAAAGGCTGTTTATTAATCTCACTAATCTCTTGCTGTAATTGTCTGTGTCTAAGCTTTAAATCTTCTGACATTTTTTGAGGTAACTCGTTTAGTTTCTTAAGTTTGAAGGCCATGTAAAGACTAAAGATACCCGTAGTGATAAATGCCAAGCCTGTCCAAATAACGATAGTCATACCTGCAAAAGCGGGATTCCAAATCATTATAATAGAGAAGATTAGGCCAATAACACCCAGTGCCATTAACGCACCCCAATCGCCAATCCCATAATCTTTTAAGTCTAAAGAGAAACTAAGGGCACTGATAGAGCGGAATAAAATTAAGAAGCCGACATAGAAGGTCAAAGTGGCCATCGACACTGCGGGGTTAGATAATAATAGCCCACCGATGACAGTCGTCAAAATACCAAAGGCCAGCACCCAGCCCCAGTTGTCCATTTCATTTCTATTGGTCAAAGAGAAAACAATCTCTGAGATACCAGAGAACAAGAAAGACAAGCTAAAAAGGATAGAGAGCGCCACATAGGAGGTGGCCGGAGAAGCGAAGGTGTAAATACCGACCACGATAAATATAGAGCCGACAATAGCGGGAATATACCAATGTTTAATGGTGTCATTAAAGGTTTTGAATATACTTTTTCTCATAATAGACCTCTTATTGTGGTTTTAAGTGAGTTGTATTTTTTTATAAAATAGAATCATTGTTTTGGTTATAAATAGAGCAATAAATATAGGTTTATAGTTATAGGGTTATCTAAAAGGTTATGTAAAAAGCCATTTAAATAGCTGTTTAAAAATTAATAGTCCTGCTTTAACCAATCTCACGACTGTTTGGGTTTATTTTATTTATTAGTTATTTATTTTGAGAGGCCGTTTCATGTTGCTTAACGAAGTCGTCAATAGCAGGGGTTAATACTGGCAAAATATTATTATTAACAATACGGGTGTAGCCTTCTTTAGTAGGGTGAATGGCGTCCGCTTGGTTCAAACTTCTATCACCGCCCACACCTTCTAAAAAGAACGGAATAAAAGCCACTCCGGTGTCTTTTGCTATTTTGGGATAAATAGCAGAGAAGGATTTGACATAATCATCGCCTAAGTTGTCATAAATCTGCATACCGCCCAACACCACCATGCTACCTTCATCTTGTAGACGCTTAATCGTGGTGCGAATGTTTTTATCGATGGTCGGCACTTCAATACCGCGCATGGCATCATTGGCACCTGTGGTTAAGATGGTAATATCTGGTTTGGTTTTTAACACCCAGTCAAGACGATTGACTAGCCCACTACTGGTTTCCCCGCTCAAGCCCGAGTTAATGACTTTGGCATTGACGTAGCCCGCTTGTTTCAACGCTGCTTCTAACTGGGCTGGATACGTCTCGTTTTCAGCCACGCCAAGACCTTCGGTAAGCGAATCACCGAGGGCTAAAATGGTAATGGGCTGTTCAATAACTTGCTGTGCAGATACTGTCGCGGGTGTCGAAGTTGAGGCATCTGTGTTAGTCGCCGTAGGAGCAGACTGAGCGGTAGTGGAAAGGCTGCTTTCGCTTGCTTCCTCATTGCCAGCAGCATTGCTATCAGTGCTTGAATTAGTATTGGGCTGGCAACCCATCAGCGCCAGACTGGTTAATAAAGTCAGTGCTAAAGGCTTTAGAATAGGACTAGAGATTAGGGAGGGGTAGGACATAGAGACAACCATATTGGTGATATATTACGTAATTTATACCCCTATGTTAGCAAGGTTGTCTGAGCTTTACTGTTCCAGATTGGTTATATATACGTTATGAATTACAACTTAAAAATCCCGATATATAACTATTAAATGTGTAGATCTTAAATCAGCGTTACTCTTCAAATAGCTTTAATTTTTAAATACTTCTAATCCTCAAAAACCAACGCCGTTAAAACATGATCCTGCCACTGCCCGTTAATCTTAAGATAAGATTTGGCATAGCCCTCTTCTTCAAAGCCAAGCTTATGCAGTAAGGCAGCACTGCGTTCATTATGGGGTAAGTGATTGGCCATAATACGATGTAAACCATAATGCTGCCGTACATAGTTTAGTGAGGCTTGCAGTACCTCGGCCATCATGCCTTGACCTTCAAAATCTTGATCTATTGAAAAGCCCACATAGCCTGCCTGAAATACCCCATACATAAACCCTGAGAAGTTTATACTACCGATAACTTGGGGTGAGTCTTTTGGGGTAAATAGCAGGTACAAACCACGTTTTAAGATAAAATCATTGTCCATGATTTCCATCTGCTCTTTGATATTAGTCAGCTCGTAATACTCAGGACGACGCAGTGGCTCAAGAGGTGCTAATCTTTGTTTATTCGCGATTAAATAGTCTTGATAAGGCTGAGCCAAACCTTTATCCACGAAGTACACATCGGCTCTTGTGGTCCTAAAAGCGATAGGTCGCTTCATGCCAGGCGTTTTTAGCACTGGCATTTTTTAACACTATTGTTTTTTAGCATTGTCTTTTAGCATGGTTATTCTTGACCACTTTTATTTTTGAATATTGTCATAAAGCTCGCGAACCACTTCGCCAATGACTTTAATACCGGCCTCTAACGTCTCATCACTGGCAGCAATACTCATGCGAATACATTGAAAGGCATGCGGGTAGTCAGTGGTATCGAGACCCGGATAGAAGTGTTCACTAGGCACAATCAAAGTCGCTTTTTGTTTTAAGCGCTCATACAGCTCAGTGGTGGTAATCGGTAAGTCTTTGAACCACACCCATAAGAAAATAGCCCCTTCCGGTTTATGGATAAGTACCGGATAGTCGCCCATTTCCGCTTTGATATGACCAATGGCAAGTTTGGCTTTGTTGGCATAAAACGGCTGAATGGTATCATCACAAAGCTGCTTTAAACTATCATCATTCAGCAGTGGAGTGGCAATAGCCGCTCCAAAACGCGTTGGCGCAAGGTTGACCACCGCATTCATGGCGCTGACAGTCTTCACCACCTCGGGTGCAGCGATAATAATACCAGTACGTGCCCCAGGTAAGCCGATTTTCGACAGACTAAAGCAAAGAATGGTATTGTCATCCCAGTTTAGATTGACGTCAGGATAAATAATATTGGGGAAAGGCTCACCGTAAGCATTGTCGATAATCAGCGGTACATCGTACTGTTTGGCAATTTGAGCCAAATGCGCCATTTCTTCATCGGTCAAGACATTACCGGTGGGGTTGGTCGGACGTGAGCAGCAAATCGCCCCGATCTCACCATTTTTAAGGGCAGGCAAGTTCTCTAAAGCTTTGAAGTCTACTTTATACTTAAAAAAGCCCTCTTCTCCGTCATGAGGGACTTCTTCGATTTCAGGCTTAATAGAGATAAAGTGTTTGCCATCAATTTGCACATCACTATAGCCAATATATTCTGGAGCCAACGGTAATAAAATCGATTTAGTGCTGACCTGACCATTTTCGTCTTCGAATTTACCACCAAATAAATTGAACAAGTAGAAGAAGGCGTTTTGTGAGCCATTGGTCAAAACAATATTGTCTGTCGTTAAATGCCAATCATAATGGCGGTTAAAGAAGGCTACCAAGGCTTCGATAAATTTGGCATCGCCTTGAGGGTTTGAGTAGTTGCCTACCGATTCGATAGCACCGCCCTCAATACCGCCTTCTTGTAGCGATTGATATACCTCAAAATAGGCTTGGTTCACTTTATCAATGCGGGCGGGATTGCCACCGCCTAACATGTTAACGGGAGTAGGGCTTTGCAGGGCATCGCCTAAGTCGTCCATTAATTGAGAGATTGCGCTGGTTTGGGTGAACTGTTGACCGTATTTCGAAAACTTCATAGAGGTACCATTTAAATTATTTTGTTGGTTAGAAATCTGTTAAAAAATTAGTTTTAATAAATAGAGCTTAAATACAGACTAAGAATAGTGCCTCACTAAGAATAGTGTCTAAGCAGGCTTGCCGTCAATCATTATAGGACGACTGGCGAGCCAAGCAATAATGACGTTGATCAGGGTAAGTATTAATATAAATAATAAGGGCCCATCCCAGCTATTGGTTTGTTCGTACAGCCAGCCTGCCCCAAAAGGACCTGCAAAAGCGACCAAATAAGCGATGGTCTGTGCCATACCTGATAACTTGCTAGCTTGGTTTGGGGTATAGGTACGCAGTGAAAACAGCATGATGCATAAGGTAAATATAACCGCACAGCCTAAGCCCATGATAGAAGTCCACAGCCACGCTAAGTCAGGTGACAGATAAGCAATACCGATCAGACCTATGACGTTCAGTAAAGTGGAGCCAATGGCCACAAATTGTATTTTCATACCTCGGCGGATCAGCCAGGTCATACCGATGATGGCAATAGGCGCCATAAACTGGAAAATAGAGCCCATACTACCGGCTTCTACCTCGGTCAATCCTTTGCTAATCCATATCGAGGGCAAAAAAGCGGCTACGGTATAAAATAGTAACGACTGCAAACCCATAAAGATCGCCAACTGCCACGCTAAGGCTGATTTCCAGATAGAAGTCGATTCTTGGGTTACCTCATCTGCTGTCAAATCAGCAGTAGGCACTTTGTGCGAAGAGCCAAGCTTAAGACGCAATACAATCCAAGCGATCAGAGCCGCAATGCCCAATATCGCCCAGCCGCCTAACGCCCATTGCCAGCCTACCTGTTCGGTTAACGGATAGACCACCCCAGAGATGACCCCAGACATCACTGACATGGTTAAGCTAAATAAGCCCGTTACCAAAGCGATATTATCAGGGGTACGCTGTTTAATTACAGGAGCGACTAAAGTATTGGCAAAGCCGATGGCAAGCGATAATAAAATAGTGCCGATTAAGAACCCATGCCAACTCACCCAAGTCGAGCGCATAATAATACCAGCAGTCAGTACCATTACTACCCCGATTAAGGTGTTTTCTAAGCCATAGCGTTTACCGATACTCGGAGATATTAAAGCGCCTAACGCAAACATCAGCATTGGAATGGCACCGAGCCAACCAATATGCGTGGCATTCAGGTTTAAGGCGTCCTGTACCACTGGAGCAATAGAACCTAACGCCACAATAGGCGAGCGCATATTACTGGCCATTAGTAATATGGCGATGACCACCAACCAAAAGACAGCGCGTGGTGTTTGTGCCGAAGGTGTAGAGCTTGAGGCAGCAGAGGGGGAAGTAGGGTTAGACATATCGAAGCACTTACTAATAACAAAAGGGTGGAAGTTAAGTTGCATAAAAAAACCACCGCCTAAGCGATGGTTTTACTATAACAGAAATACTCTACTCAGCCTAAGTAGCCAAAGGTAACTGTGCTAGATATTTAATTTAATAGTTAAATATCAATGACTTACTTCACTAAGATCTGGCTTAAATTATCGACAGATTGAGGTTGTTTGCAGACTAAACTGCAGATTTACCGAGTTCAGAGGCTTTTTTGGCATTAAGCTTGGTGTCTTCATTAATTTTGTCACACTTGTTGGGATCGTCACCACAAAACTGACAGGTTTCATCCCCCATCAGATTGGCGACACGACCACATGAGCCGCGTAATGGTTCTTTTTTGACCATGTATCCGATACCCATCATTAAAAAGAATAGGACGAATACGGCAAAAGTAATACCGAATATGGGAAGCAGTTGCTCGAGCATAATACCCTCACTTAGTTGAGAAGCGGGTGCTTGAGACGATAAGGTTAATTTTCTGTGACCCTCAGCACAAGCTGTCGCTGTTATTTATTCATTGGTATCTATTGTAACATATTCAGGCTAACTCGACGTTTGTTGGCAGTATCAATGCTGTAACCGTCAATGTTGTAACCGTCACCGTTTAGATTTAGTTTTGAGTTTTATTTAAAGCTTAGCAGTAAAGACTGCTAAATGCTTATTTAGTATGACCTGCTCGCAAGGCTTTCATAGCTGGGGTTTCAACGATTTCCCAATACGCTAGAGGATCTGCTTTGTTGTCGGCCAACTCACGGACAGAAGGCACTTCATCGTGGATTTTGCCATCTTTGGGGATGACAAATAATACCGCTAGATTTTTATCCTTAGCAGTAGCCAAAGCTTTTTCGTAAGTCATTGCGGTTAAGGCCGTGGCCCAAGCGTCAGCTAAAGATACGGTGTCGGCCGCAACCGTGACCGAAGGTGCGCCGCCCGCAATAGGTTGACCGGTAGTAGGGTCAATAGTATGGCTATAACGGCGACCGTTAAAAATGACAGAGTTTCGGTAGTTACCCGAGGTGGCCAAATGCATTTTATTGGAGGAGCTTGGCTGGCGTATCGCTGCCAATGTGAGGCGCTCGCTGACCGTACTGTCAATGATGGGTGCATCGATCGCTATCTGCCAAGGTTTTGCACTTTGATTGACCCCAGAAGTCGCCACTTCACCGCCAATCTCGACCATATAATTGTTAATTTTATAGTCTTTGTGCAGTACTTCAGCGATGACATCCACCCCATACCCTTTAGCGATAGCAGAAAAATCTAACTGAACTTTTTCTTTGTCTTTAGAGACTGTATTGCCCGAAAGCTTAATACCTTCAAAGTCTAAAAGTGATTTAGTTGCCTCTATCTCATCCGCGCTAGGTGGATTTTGTAATCTATCCGCGGTCATGACACTGCCGAAGCCCCATAAATTGACCAGAGGCATAACAGTCGGATCAAACGCACCACCAGATTGGGTATAAACTTGCTTAGAGTCTTGCAGTACCTTAATAAAATCAGGCTCGACGGTGATAGATTCACCCGCACCCAGACGGTTAAATTTAGAGATGGTTGAGTCTTTTATGTAAGTCGACATACTCGCATTGATCTCAAGTAAGCGTTTATCAATCGCCTGCTTAATCTCCTGCTCATCGACTCCCTTCGGATTTTGAAAGGTGATGTGATAGCTGGTGCCCATCGTTTCGCCACTAATATAATCATAGGTCGGCGACTGCTGACATCCGCTGCCAAGCAATGACCCAGATAAAATTATGCCACCGATGAATAAGGAAGCGTACTTTTTAGGGGCAGTGGCTCCAATAGAGTGACCAACCTGATTAGAATGATAAGACTGATTAGCAGGACGAGAGGAAGATAAGCGTTTCATAGGCGTCGTTTTATAATAAAAGAAGGAAGGGCCGATATAGGAGGTGATCTATATCAGAAGTAGGGGCACTATTTTACCGCTATTGCGAAGGCTTGTGGACCGCTTTGCTATTTTACTTTTACTTTACGAATAATTTTATAAAGGTGGGTAGGTGAGAGGCGATTGATAAAAGTCGCTAGTTTTTCTTTTTGACCGGCCACGATAATATACTCTTCTCCCGCCACTAAAGCTTGGACCACTTGTTTGGCAAACGCCTCAGCGCTGAGTCCTTTTCCAGTGGCCTCATCCATAGTGCCTTGGGTAGTGCCATCACCCACCAAGGCGTTGATAGAGACGTTGGTGTTAACGAAACCAGGAAAAATGGTTGCCACTTCAATATTTTTATTGCTTAATTCAGCACGCAAGCTGTTGGCCCACATGTGGATGGCAGCTTTTGCTGCGCCATACGCCCCGCGATATTGAGTGCCCAAAAGTCCTGCCACACTAGACACCATAACAATCTTACCACCGCCTTGGGCGATCATCTCCGGCAGTACCAAACGCGACAATCGGGTTTGAGAGAAGTAGTTAATTTCCATAAGTTGACGTTCTACTTGCTCACTGGTGTCCATAATCAAAGAGCGTTGACTGACACCAGCATTGTTAATCAGCCAGTCTATTTTTAAATCATTATCTGTCAAATATGTTTTTACCTGGCGATAAGCTTGAATAGTTTGCTCATTATCTAAGATATCAAAAGCAACAGTAAAGTGCTTGTGACTGTCGTTACATTTTTGCTTTACCGCTTCTAATTTTTCTGAATTTCTACCACTGAGGATTAAGGTAGCACCGTGCTTTGCAAACTCTATAGCCAACGCTTCACCGAGTCCACTGGAAGCACCGGTAATCCAAAGGGTTAACGTATCGAGCTTTACGGTCTGAGAACGTGCGGTTTTATTTTTAACTGAATAGGTCATAAGAATCCTTTCTTAAGAAGTCATTACCTTGACGGGGTTGCGAGTTGCATAATAGATAGCTCTTTAAAGATTCGCTAGTTATAGAGCAAATAGTAGAGTAGGGGTTAGAGTAGCATTTTAGCGTTATATTCGCCCATAAAAAAAGAGCCTCAATAGAGACTCTTTTATTTTAGGTAAAAACAATACTAGGGTGTACATTAAGATTCAACGACTGTTAAATCAGGGTCAAATGAGACCTTAACCACCGAAATCATCAAGTAAGATGTTTTCGTCTTCAACGCCTAGGTTGTGCAGCATATCAATAACCGCTGCGTTCATAACCGGTGGCCCACACATGTAGTATTCACAGTCTTCTGGGTTTGGATGGTCTTTGAGATACTCTTCATACAATACGTTATGAATGAATCCCGTATAACCTTCCCAGTTGTCTTCTGGCTGTGGATCAGATAATGCCACGTGCCATTCGAAGTTATCGAATTGCTCTTGTAGCATGTCATAATCTTCAACGTAGAACATTTCACGTACTGAACGCGCACCATACCAGAAAGTAATTTTGCGGTCAGAATGTAAACGTTTAAGCTGGTCGAAGATATGTGAACGCATTGGCGCCATACCCGCACCACCACCGATAAATACCATTTCCGCTTTGGTGTCTTTCGCGAAGAATTCACCGTAAGGACCTGATACTGTAATTTTATCGCCTGGTTTTAAGCTAAATACGTAAGAAGACATCTTACCTGGTGGAATCCCCTTAGGGCCACGAGGCGGAGGACTTGCGATACGGATGTTAAACTTAATAATACCTTTTTCATCGGGGTAGTTGGCCATTGAGTAAGCACGAATGACTTCTTCGTCTACTTTTGACACATAGTCAAACATACCAAACTGTTCCCAGTCACCACGATATTCTTCGGCAATATCGAAGTCTTTATAGCGTACTTCATGCGGTGGCGCTTCTAGCTGAACATAACCACCGGCACGGAAATTCACTTCTTCGCCTTCAGGAATCTTTAACACTAATTCTTTAATGAAAGTGGCCACGTTTTCGTTAGAGATAACTTCACATTCCCACTTCTGTACATCAAAGAACTCAGGGTCAACTTCGATTTTCATGTCTTGCTTAACCGCTACCTGACAGGCTAGGCGCATGTTGTCGCGAATTTCACCTTGAGTGAAGTGACCTTCTTCGGTAGGTAGAATAGAACCACCGCCTTCGAGCACTTTACAACGGCACTGGCCACAAGTACCACCACCGCCACAAGCAGAAGATAAAAAGATACCTTCGCTTGCTAAGGTTTGTAGTAATTTGCCACCAGCAGGGGTTACCACATCATTGTCAGGATCATCATTAATATGAATGGTGACATCCCCTGAACTGACCAATCGTGAGCGGGCAATCAAAATGATCGCCACTAAGCTCATGATAATCAGGGTAAACATGGCGACGCCGCCAATGGCGGTACCAAATAACTCCATGATTTTTGTCCTTATTTAAATATTCAAATCGCTTGCTATCTATTAATTGGGCTAGGTAAGTCGATTAAATTGACATACCACCGAATGACATAAATCCAAGCGACATCAATCCGACAGTAATAAAGGTAATACCTAAACCGCGTAGTGGGGCAGGCACGTCCGAGTATTTTAACTTCTCACGAATACCTGCTAATAGGGTAATAGCCACTGCCCAACCAAGACCCGCACCGACACCATATGTTAGCGACTCAGTGAAGTTATAGTCACGTTCAACCATAAATAATACGCCACCCATGATGGCACAGTTTACAGTGATCAGTGGTAAGAACACCCCAAGTGCGTTGTATAACGAAGGCACGAACTTATCTAAGAACATCTCTAGAATTTGAACGGTTGCCGCAATCAAAGCAATGTAGCTCAGCAGACCTAAGAAACTTAAATCCACATCTGGGAAACCAGCCCAAGCCAGTGCACCGTCTTTTAAGATGAACTGGAACAATAGGTTGTTTAGTGGCACAGTGATGGTCATTACTACCACTACCGCCACACCCAGACCAATCGCTGTAGATACTTTCTTAGAAACGGCTAAGAAAGTACACATGCCTAAGAAATAGGCAAGCGCCATGTTTTCAATGAAAACAGACGTGATAAATAGACTAAGATAATGTCCCATTAGTGTCCTCCTCCATGAGCCATACCTTTAGACTGAGGCTTGATAACAAACTCAGGCTCTTCCACTTGTTCTGGCTTCCAAGTACGGACAATGGTAATAAATAGAGCGATAATAAAGAACGCTGATGGTGGCAATAGTAATAAACCATTTGGTACATACCAGCCGCCATTGGTCACTGGATTTAATAGGGTAATACCTAAGATACTACCGTTACCCAATAGCTCACGAATGGTTGCTACGAATAACAGCACCGCAGAGTAACCTAAGCCGTTACCAATACCGTCTAAGAAACTAGGTACTGGTGGGTTACTCATCGCAAATGCTTCAGCGCGACCCATAACAATACAGTTGGTAATAATTAGACCAACGAATACCGATAGAGACTTACTGACATCATAAGCCACTGCTTTTAAGATCTGATCCACCACGATTACCAAAGAGGCGATTACCGTCATCTGCACGATAATACGAATACTAGAGGGAATACGGTTGCGGATAATGGAGATAAAGAAGCTTGAGAATGCGGTTACTAAGGTTAAAGCAATACACATTACTAAAGCGTTTTTGACACTGGTCGTTACTGCAAGCGCCGAACAAATACCCAAAATTTGTAGTGCAATCGGGTTGTTGTCAAAAATCGGCGTGGTCAAGATTTTTTTAGTATCTGTTGACATATTATGCCTCCTCGCCCGTCGTGGTTTCAGCGTTAGGTTTAGCTGCGCTATCTGGCTTGCCACCACGTAAATTGTCTAAGAATGGCTTGTATCCACGATCGCCAAGCCAGAACTGGATAAGGTTTTTCACACCCGCACTGGTCAAGGTAGCACCACTAATGCCATCTACCCAGTTTTCACGGCTTTGACCTGCTTTGGTTACCCCAGTGGCCACTTCGCCTTTGTCATCATAGGCATGGATACCTTGCCATTTTGCACGCCACTCTGGTTCTTCAATACGTGCGCCAAGACCCGGTGTTTCTTTGTGATCGTACCAACTGATACCTTTAATGGTATTTAGATCGCTCTCAAGCGTCAAGAAGCCGTAAATTGTACCCCAAAGACCGTAGCCTCTTACAGGAAGTACCACTAGCTCAGGCTTACCATTGGCATCATTTTTAACATAAATTTTGGCAAATTTAGGAACCGCACCAATACTGGCAGGGTCATCATTACCTAGGTCAATACTTAACGCTTTGTTTTTAGACGCTTGGTTATCGTCGTAGTTATTGACATCTGTAATGCCTACTTTAGCTAAGTCCGCTTCAGTCGCATACTCACCTTTTTCAAGGTCTACCAATTTAACTTCGAAGTCCGCAAAGCGCTTTTCTACATCTGCGTTGGTGTCTTTAGCAGGGTCAAATAAGCCTGCAGCCACCAAGATGTTTTTGTTACGGTCCAGCAGTTGGTTTTCAACTTGAGCTGGTTTTAAGCCTACTGCAACGGCGGATACCATTACGGAACACACCAAACATAAGACCAGTGCCACCATAATAGTGGTCACATTTGAGTTTGAACTTTTCTTAGTCTGCTGGGACATGACGCATCCTCCGAGCCGTTTGACGTTTGATGTTTGCTTGAGTGACAAAGTAGTCGAATAGAGGGGCAAACAAGTTAGCAAATAAGATCGCTAGCATAATACCCTCTGGGAAAGCTGGATTAATGACGCGAATCAATACAGTCATAAAACCAATCAAAATACCATAAGCCCAACGGCCCTTATTAGTATGAGCAGCAGACACAGGATCCGTCGCCATAAATACCGCACCAAAGGCAAAACCGCCCAATACTAAGTGCCAGTACCAAGGTAGGTTCATCATCAAGTTTTCGGTAGAACCGATGGCATTAAATACCATTGACGTAGCAACCAAACCAACGACACAGCCTGCGATAATGCGCCAAGAAGCGATGCGGGTCCAGATCAATACAATCATACCTAGCAAAATAGCTAAAGTTGATACTTCACCGATACTTCCTTGCATATTACCTAAGAAAGCATCCATCCAAGTAATGGCATTGCCATACGCATCGACGAATTTATCTGGGGTAATACCAATGGCCGCTAGACCTAATGGGGTGGCACCTGAGAAACCGTCAACCGCAGTCCATACAGTATCCCCTGACATATAAGCAGGGTAAGCAAAGTATAAGAAAGCACGACCTGATAGGGCAGGGTTCAAGAAGTTTTTACCGGTACCACCAAATACTTCTTTAGCCACCACAACACCAAAGCTAATGCCTAGTGCCACTTGCCATAAAGGAATGTCTGGCGGTAAGCATAGGGCGAAAAGCACCGAGGTCACGAAGAAACCTTCGTTGACTTCATGACCACGCACTACTGCGAAAATAATTTCCCAAAGGATACCGACAGCGAAAGTGACGATATAGATAGGTAAGAACTGCATGGCGCCATAAACGAAGGCGGCCCAAATACTATTGGGATCATACCCTGCCATATTGGTAATAACCGTACGCCAACCTTCCGCTTCTAACCCCATTTGAGCCATAGCGGTAAGGGCTTGATGGCCCACGTTGTACATACCCCAGAACATAGCAGGGAACGTGCATAACCACACCATAATCATGATGCGTTTTAAATCGATACCATCACGTACGTGTGCGGCTGAATGGGTAGTGCTACTAGGCTGACGTAAGAAAGTATCAAACATCTCAAACACAGCGTAGTATTTTTCGTATTTGCCGCCTTTGGTAAAGCTAGGCTCTAAGCGGTCAAACATGTTATGTAAAAATTTCATCAGCGTTAGCCCTCCTGCTCGATGCGAGTTAAGTTATCACGCAAGATGTCGCCAAACTCGTATTTACCTGGTGAAACGAAAGTACATAGAGCCAAGTCTTCTTCATCAAGCTCTAAGGCACCGAGATCTACTGCTGAGATAATATCTTCAACAATTAGGGCACGTAGTAACTGGGTTGGCAAATAGTCTTGTGGCATGACTTCCTCAAAGACACCGATAGGCACCATGGCACGAGGAGAGCCATTTGTGGTCGTGGTAAAGTTGTATTTTTTACCTTTAAAAAACTGCGAAATATAGATGGGCAGTTTTGAAAAACGGTTAGCACCTGGACTAAAGAAGTGCAGCGTTGGACGCTCATAGCCTTCTTTTAAGACGCTTACTTGATTGTGGAAACGGCCTAAATAAGCAGTCGTTGCAATGGTTTTGCGACCAGACAATACAGAACCGGTAATAACACGGTTATCACCTGTATCTAATTGACCTTGGGTCAATTCGGTTAGGTCTGCACCACGCTCAGTCACTACCAAGTGTGGGTTTTTAACGCTCGGACCTGCCAAGCTAACCAAACGGCGTGTGAATAGTCGGCCAGTGGTAAATAGCTTACCAATCGCAATCACATCTTGGAAACCAATGGTCCAAACCGTCACTTGACGGCTGACAGGGTGTAAGAAGTGAATGTGAGTACCGGCATTACCTGCAGGGTGTTTGCCTGCAAAAGCATGGTATTCAGTGCTATTGCCCGCTGCCGTGTTGGCCACTTTTGGTAGGTTTGCGTTGCCGTGATGACAAACGTAAGTTTTTGGTGATAAGGTAGACAGCACCGCAAGTCCGTCGTTAAAGGCCTGCTGCTCTTGTTGAATCAGCAACATAGGGTCATAGGCCAATGGATTGGTATCCATGGCGGTGACGAAGATGGCCTGTGGACGTGAACCCACTTCTGGCGTACGGCTATAAGGACGAGTACGGAAAGCGGTCCATTCACCAGATTTGATTAATTGCGCTTCAACAGCTTCAGCATCAAGTCCAGCTAACTCGTTAGAGGCATATTGCTTGGACGTTACCTCATCGGCTGAGTTGGCATTGGGATCGACCTCAATAACCATACTCTCGAATACTCGGCGTTCACCACGGTTAATGGCGATTACTTTGCCGGAGGCAGGTGCGGTATAAATCACCCCAACGCGTTTTTTATCTTCAAAAACGGGTTGACCTTTAGTGACTATATCACCTTCTTTAACGTTCATTGTAGGTTTCATGCCGACATAGTCGTAGCCCACCAGTGCAACGTGCTTTGGAGAATGCTGGGTGATTTCACTGCTGGGTGCGCCAGCAATGGGCAAATCAAGCCCCTTTTTGATGGTAATCATAAGCGAACTTATTCCATAAGCGAAGAAATGCCAGACGTCCTGTCGGTAGTGAACAAGTCACGAACGGTATAGTGACCGAGAGAGAATCTTGCTGGGATAAGAGAGTGTAGCAACAGTACGACAAAACACGCACCTCAGACTAATTACTCATAAAAACTTAGGATAAATCAGAATAAGCAGTAAGACCTGTGCTAATCTCTTAACATAGAAGACAGTGGCGACTGGCTACCAAAATACATATACAATATAACCTAGGATTATACGTTAAATTACCCTAAAATTGCCAGTATGTTTGCGAATTTAAGCCATTTTAGTATACAAATGTAACTCAAAATTTTTATTTGTTCACTCTTTATTTGTTTTAACTGCTTCTTATAACATAGGCCTTTGATATGCATAATAATTCCAATTCCCCCGTTAGTAATTCTTTAGAAACTCTAAATAAATCAGTTGCACCGTTACTTATTCCTGCTATTGATTTAAAAGATGGTAAGTGTGTGCGCTTAAAACAGGGACGTATGGAAGATGACACGGTCTTCTCAGATGATCCAGTAGCCATGGCGACTCGCTGGGTGAATGAGGGGGCGCGTCGCCTACATTTAGTCGATTTAAATGGGGCGTTTGATGGAGTGCCAGTTCACAAGAATGTCGTCATGGAAATTGCCAAAGCGCACCCAACT
>Ga0098065_1000326_pt1 | contig 23536 bp, 14 predicted proteins | sample 25_taG_FD_75062 | JGI IMG/M metagenome (GOLD analysis project Ga0098065, IMG submission 75062) | Marine viral communities from Cariaco Basin, Caribbean Sea - 25_WHOI_OMZ | ecosystem: Environmental > Aquatic > Marine > Oceanic | place: Caribbean Sea: Cariaco Basin | collected 2014-11-08 | reverse complement strand
GCTTCCGGAATTGCCGTTTTATACACTCTAATTCTGGCCATTATTTACAGGGAAATCAACTTAAATAAATTACACAAAATCTTTTTAAGTTCGGTAGTCACCACTTCAATTGTCTTATTATTAATCGCCACTTCCATGGGAATGTCCTGGGTGATGTCTTTTGAAAATATTCCGCAGACGGTAAGCGATGCCTTACTAGGTTTGAGTGATAATAAATATGTGATTCTTATTATCATTAATTTATTATTGCTTTTTGTAGGGACATTTATGGATATGACGCCGGCTATCTTAATTTTCACCCCTATTTTCTTACCTATTATGAAAAGTCTAGGGGTAGATCCGGTTCATTTTGGGATGATTATGGTCATGAATTTATGTGTAGGCTTATGTACCCCACCGGTAGGATCGGTATTATTTATTGGAGTAGGAGTGGCTAAAACCACTATTCAAAAAGTAATGAAACCCTTGCTGCCACTTTATATAGCCATGGCAATTATCCTGTTATTAGTTACTTATTTACCACAAATAAGCCTGTGGTTACCAGGTTTATTTGAATAAAATGCTTAGAGAATTTATACAAAATGAAAATATTAAATAGACAAAACGCCAATATCACAGAGCCTTTACCTATAAAAGTGGTTCAGTTTGGCGAAGGAAACTTTTTAAGGGGCTTTGTCGATTTTGTGATTGATAAATTAAATAAAGAAGCCAATTTTAATGCAGGTGTTGCCGTCATTCAGCCTTTAGCTGTCGGATTAGTAGAACTACTGAATGAACAAGACGGGTTGTACAACCTTTTTATGAAAGGTGTAAAGCAAGGCGAAGAAATTCAGGAGCAGCGTACCATTTCCTGTGTTCAGAAAGGAATAAATCCCTATAAGGATTATGATGAATATTTAAAATTAGCCGAAGAAGAAAGCTTAGAATTTATTATTTCGAATACTACAGAAGCCGGAATCGCTTATGACAAGTCAGACACCTTAGAGGGAACGCCGCACAACAGTTTTCCGGCCAAATTAACTGTATTATTGTATAAAAGATTTCAACATTTTAAAGGAGATAAAGCAAAAGGATTAACGATCATTCCGTGTGAATTAATTAATTACAATGCCGATACTTTAAAGAAAATTATCCTTCAATATGCCGAGTTATGGGAGTTGGAATCCGATTTTGTAAATTGGATCAATAACAGCAACCGCTTTCATAACACGTTGGTAGATCGTATTGTCCCCGGTTATCCAAAAGATGATATCGAAAGTTACCAAAGCAAATTAGAATTAGAAGATAAATTAATTGTTTCCGCAGAAGTATTTTTACTGTGGGTGATTGAAGGCGGGGAAGGATTAAAAGCAAAAATTCCGTTCGATCAAATCGATGAAAACATTTTAGTGGTAGAAGATATGCAGCCTTACCGAACCCGAAAAGTTCGAATTTTAAATGGTGCACATACCACGATGGTTCCTTTTTCTTTACTCTTCGGAAATGAAACCGTCAAAGAAACCGTAGATCACGAATTTACCGGAGCTTTTGTAAGAGAAGCTATTTTTAATGAAATTATTCCCACACTTTCCTTACCTGAAGAAGAATTAAAAACATTCGCTGAAGAGGTCTTAGATCGATTTAGAAATCCGTTTATCAAACATCAATTGGCGAGTATCGCTTTAAATTCTGTTTCAAAATTTAAGGTCAGGGTGTTACCAAGTTTGTTAGTTTTCCAAACGAAATGTAATCGATTACCTTTACATTTAACCTTTGCTTTTGCTTGTTTAATTCGGTTTTACAAAGGAGAATGGAACAATCAAAACCTTCCCATCAATGATGATGAAAGTATCGTGACCGAATTAAAACGGATTTGGGAGTTGCATAGTTATCAGGAAATAAGTGAGCAAGCACTGAAAAACGAAAAATTCTGGGATCAGGATTTAACGCAAGTTGCGGGATTAAAAGATCAGATAGCAATGGCGTTGGAATTGATCGAAACCAAAGGCATAGAAGAAGGTTATAAAAAGTTTGTAGGGAAGTAAACCTGCAATTTTAGATCAATTTAGACCTCACTGGTTTTTGAAACCTGTGAGGTCTGGAACAAAAAATGACAGAGTTTTTAAAATTTTTGAGGCCTGGAGGACAATAAAAATCCTACGAAGCCCAAAACTTTGAAGGACTAAAAATTGAAGAAGATGAAGAATAAATTAATAAAAGTACATCCCGAAGATAATGTCGCCATTGCGCTAACCGATTTATGGCAAGGTGATAAGTTAGATTTTGAAGGTGAAGAAGTGATCGTTTTGTCTGATGTAAAAGCTAAGCATAAAATCACGATGGTCGATCTTGAACCAGAAAGTAAGATTTATATGTATGGCGTTTTAGTAGGTAAAGCAACTTCAAGCATTAAACGCGGTGATGTGCTCACCGTAGATAATGTAAAACACCAAGCCAGTACAACTACCAAAAAAACAGCAACTGTTTCGTACACAGCGCCTGATATTTCAAAGTGGAAAGAGCGCACGTTTATGGGCTACCATCGTAATGACAGACAGGTAGGAACACAAAATGTATGGTTGTTTTTTCCATTGGTTTTTTGTGAAAACAGAAATGTAGAATTGCTGAAAGACGTTTTCGAAAAAGAACTCTCTTTTCATAAATCCAGTAAACAACGAAAATTACTTCGCAATTTAATTAGCGGGGAGAATATTGAATTAAGTGAAGATAAAACCCCAGATGAAGAGCCTATTTTTGATAATGTAGAAGTACGCTTTATAACGCATCAAGGAGGCTGCGGCGGTATTCGACAGGATTCGGTTTCTTTATCAAAATTACTGGCCGGTTATGTAAATAATCCCAATGTGGCCGGAGCAACAGTATTGAGTTTAGGTTGTCAGAACCTTCAGATCGATATTTTTCAAAATGCTTTAGATGCTATTAATCCAGACTTAGATAAACCTGTTTTAATTTACGAACAGCAGCAAGAAGGCACGATTGATGAAATGTTGAATAAGATTATTCGGGATTCTTTCGATGGCATTAAAAAAGCTAATGAAATTCAGCGTCAACCCGCTCCCTTATCTAAACTGAAATTAGGTTTAGAATGTGGAGGATCTGATGGTTTTTCGGGAATTTCAGCAAATCCTTCCTTAGGTTATGCATCCGATTTACTTGCAGCATTAGGCGGTTCACCAATTCTATCAGAATTCCCGGAATTATGTGGAGTAGAGCAGGAGTTAGTCAATAGATGTGTGGATGAAGAAAAAGCGAAACGTTTTCTAAAACTAATGCGTGCCTATGAAGATGCCGCTGAAGCTTCCGGTTCAGGTTTTGATATGAATCCATCTCCCGGAAACATCAAAGATGGTTTAATTACCGATGCGATGAAATCTGCCGGAGCAGCTAAAAAAGGAGGAACTTCACCTATTCAGGATATTTTAGATTACGGCGAATACGTAACCAAACCTGGATTAAATTTATTGTGTACCCCAGGTAACGATGTAGAAAGTACTACCGCAATGGTAGGTTCGGGCGCTAATGTGGTCGTATTCACCACCGGATTGGGGACACCCACAGGGAATCCAATTGCGCCGGTAATTAAGGTAGCTTCCAATTCTGTTTTAGCAGGAAGAATGCCAGATATTATCGATATTGATAGTGGTGCCGTTATCAAAGGTGAAAAAACAATCGAGGAAATGGGAGAAGAAATCCTGGAATATATCATCGACGTAGCTAGTGGAAAAATCACCGCTAAAGCCGATCAGAATGATCAAAACGATTTTATTCCATGGAAAAGAGGAGTTTCTCTATAAATTTCGATTAGAAGAATCTCTAATATAAAGTTCGGGAGCAAGTACCACCTTTTTTTCGGCAGTGAGTATTTTGCTTTCGATTTGTTCTAAAAATACCTGAGCTGCAATCTTTCCCATTTCAAAAGGGGTCTGATCTACCGAGGTAATCGGTAATTCCATATATTTTGTAAAGGGTTCATTACTAAAGCCTACTACGCAAACTTCTTTGGGGATTTTGATGCCTATTTTTCTTAATTCCTGAATTGCTCCCAAAGCTGCGTAATCACTAGCAGAAAAGATTGCATCGGGTTTTTCTTCAAATTCCCATAATTCTTTTACGGCAGAAATTCCTGATTCGAGTTTACTATTTACCTGTAAACTAAAGCGACTTAGGGGAGTTATACCATGATCTTTTAATGCTTTTAAATATCCCTGATGCCTGTTTTTGTATATCTCAACACTAAGATCACCTGAAAAATGAGCGATCTTTTTACATCCCTGCTTGATTAAATGTTGTGTGGCAAGATAGCCGCCTTTAAAATCGTCGATGATTACTGAGCTTAAACCGGGCACATCTTTTTTCCGATCAAAAAACACCAAAGGCGTATTTTCAGCAAGTGCTTTTTGAATATGGGAGGTATCTTGTGTGGTTTTAGCAACCGACATAAAGATACCATCTACCTGAGTATTTAAAAGAGTATCGATTTGCTTAATTTCATTATCTACATCTTCATGACTCTGGCAGATAATAACATGATATCCATGTGGAGAAAGTTCTTCCTCGATACCACGGATTACACTAGAAAAAAAACTTCGATTTATAAAAGGTACGATCACTCCAACATTATTGGTGCGTCCACTTTTTAAAGCTTGTGCCAATCTGTTTTGCTTATAGTTCATTTTGGCAGCGGTTTTTAAAACAAGCTCACGAGTTTTTTGGCTAATCTTTGGATTGTTGTTTAAGGCTCTTGAAACTGTAGCCGCACTTATATTAAGCTTTTTAGAAATATCATATATGGTAACCTTTTCAGCCATGTATTTTTAATCCAGGATTAAATTTAATTTTAAATAAAATATGCCACAATATAAGAATTCGATTTAATAAGCTTTGTTGCGACTCAGTTATTCTTAGTATTGAAGAATCATTATTTTTCAACAGTAATTTATTTCAGAGATATTTTTAAAATGGATTTTTTTGGCATATTGATAATTAAACTATAAATTAGTGTAATCGATTACAGGGAGATCGGAAAACTTATAAATATTCAGCTCTAAAAATCTCAAGCTAAAGAATATAAGTTTTATAAGAAAAGGAACTTTTGAAAAACTGATATTGATATTCTTTTGAATTACTAGAACGTTATCGTAGATAGATAGGGATAATGGTTTTATAAAAGCTATGGAAAACTGAATTACTAATTATGAATATAAAAGAATAATGCGAAAGGTAAATAAAGATTACAGCACATTTCTAATTGCTTTTGCCTTAATGTTGGGAATGGGCATGCTTAATAAAATTAATGCACAGGATTTTAAAACTATAGCGGGTAGTGTTACTTCAGAAGAAGGAGTAGCCCTAAAAGGAGTAAATATCTTTGTTCCTAATACCAGTTTTGGTAGTGTTACCGATGCTGAAGGAAATTTTGAATTGCAAATTCCGGAAGATTCAAAAGTTGTTCTTACCTATATTGGTTTTGAAACGAAAACGATTGATGTGTCAAAAACAACTGATTTTCAGTTGAAATTGCAAAAAGAAAAAAGTATGCAGGAAGATACAATTATTGTGAGTTATAATAAGGATGTAGGAAAACCAAAATCTCGGATTCTAAAAATAGAATAGATAAGATTTTAAACAACAGCACAATTTATCAATAGTTGGGTTGATGTTTAGATTATTTAAGTTGAATTAGTTAGTTACAAGAGAAGCCTGTATGTACATGCTTCTCTTTGACTCAATAATCGAGGTTGAATGATCCGATCTGGTTTCGAAAACTTCTATCGGGATCTGGACGTCCAGAAATAAAACATAATTTGATTTATTAGCTTTCCCTTAAGTATTTTAATTGCTATTAATATATGTGTAATCTCTAAAAAAGGATTTTAATAGTTTTTCTTGTCTATTTACTTAGCTTTAATTTTTAAGGCTAGTTTCGCTTTATTTCCCTATACCGGATTATTATGGATGGCGTAAATATGATCGGTAAAATACGATAAGGATACCGTTTAATTTTTAATATTTTTATTATAATTTAAATTTTTTATATGTTAAAATTTTATTAAAATTATTATGTTTGGATATTTGCAGTGTCAATGCCTTCTAAAATTTTTTATCTGTGCATTGCAGTTTGTGGCAGATATTTAAATAATCTTTTATGAATACTCAAACTTCGAGAATTTACTTATTGTTTTTATTGGTTTTTACGGCTTGTCGTACTGAAGATAAAGAATTAGTATCAACCGAAAAATCTCCTTTATTTAATCTTCTAAGTCCTTCTCTAACCGGTATTGATTTCGAAAATACGCTCACGGAAACCGAAAAAAATAATATCATTACTTACGAATACATTTATAACGGTGGTGGAGTGGCCATAGGAGATGTGAATAATGATGGTTTTCCTGATATATACTTGTCTGGGAATCAAGTGAAAAATAAGCTTTTCTTAAATAAAGGAGGTTTGAAATTTGAAGATATTACCACAAAAATTCAATTAGAAGAAAAAGAAGGCTGGAAAACTGGTGCAGCAATTGCAGATATTAATGGAGACGGCCTTATTGACATTTATTTATGTTATTCCGGCAATGCTCCACAGGAAGGGATGACAGCCCCCCTGATTAATGATTATAAGCCCAGATCAAATCAGTTATTTATAAATCAGGGACTTGATAAAAATGGTTTACCTACTTTTAAAGAGCAGGCCAAGGAGTATGGCGTTGATGCTACAGGCACTTTTAGCACACAGGCTTATTTTTTGGATTATGACCTGGATGGAGATCTTGATTTATTTTTGCTCAATCACGCTAATAAATTTTACACCATATTTTTTAATGTGACTATGTTGCGGAGCAAGCGACATCCTTATTATGGTAATCAACTTTATGAAAACCAGGGTGATAAATTTGTAGAAGTGTCTGAAAAAGCTGGAATTGATGGTACAGGAATCAACTTTGGTCTGAGTGCGGCAATCAGTGATTTAAATAAAGATGGATACCCTGATATTTTTGTAACGAATGATTATTCTGAACAGGACTTTTGTTATTTGAATAATCGTGACGGTACTTTTACCGAAACCTCAAATGCCTCTTTTGCACATTTCTCGAAATACTCTATGGGATCTGACGTAGCGGATATCAATAATGATCTAAACCCTGATTTGTTTGTGGTAGATATGCTTCCCGAAGATAATTACCGACAAAAAGTGCTGAAAGGACCAGATGAATATAATAAAACGCAACGTCTTATAGATAGTGGTTATCACAAGCAGTATATGCGGAATAACCTACATTTAAACAAAGGTCTGGATCCCGAGGGAAACTTGCGTTTTACAGAGGTAGGACAACTTGCAGGGATTTCTAATACCGATTGGAGTTGGGCACCTTTGTTTGCTGATTATGATAATGACGGATTTAAAGATGTTATTATTAGTAATGGATATCTTAGAGATTATAGCAACCTCGATTTCAACAATTATACGGTCCATGAAGCCTATGCACGTGCTCAGTCTACCGGGGAAAAGCTCGATTTAGGACTGTTGATCAGTAAAATTCCTTCTACTAAGGTTTCCAATTATATCTATAAAAATGTTGACGGGTTACTTTTTGAAGATAAAACTGAAGACTGGGGGCTTAAGCTTAAGACGGTTTCTAATGCTATGGCTTATGCCGATTTTGATAATGATGGTGATCTTGATCTAATTATCAATAATCTTAATGATCCGATTTTGTTTTATGAAAACCTCGAAAATGAGCAGTTTTCAAATAACTTTCTTTCGCTAACCTTGAGAGGCGAAGGTAAAAATACACAAGCTTTAGGTACTAAGGTGATTCTTAATTTTGCAGACGGAAGCCATATCTATCAGGAGGCCTATTATATAAGAGGTTTTCAATCTTCGGTAGAACCTAAAATGAACATTGGCTTGGGTAGGAGCAGAAGTCTGGAAAGTCTCGATGTGATCTGGCCTTCTAAAAAGCTTAGCCATATTGAAAATGTGCAGATCAATCAACTGCTTTCATTAAATGAAGCAGATGCAACCGATATTTATCAATACGATACCATTTCCTCAGATGGATTTTTTAAAGACATTACGGCAACTTCTAATATAGATTTTGCACATAAGGAAAATGCGTATGTCGATTTTAATTATGAAAGTCTTATTCCGTATCAGGTATCTAAAACCGGTGGGAAGGTAGCTGTAGGTGACGTCAACAATGACGGTAATGATGATATCTTTTTCCTGGGAGCAAGGGGACAGGCTTCTAAGTTATATTTAGGGCTTGAGAATGGAAAGTTCAAAGATTTTAATGCCAATCAACCATGGGGTAGTGCTGAAGATATTGTGCATGAGGATTACGATGCTCTGTTTTTTGATGCTGATGGTGATGGTGATCTGGATTTGTATGTGGTAAGCGGAGGAAATGAAGAGTTTAATGGAGATAACTATTATCAGGATCGCTTATACCTTAATGAGGGTAATGGAATATTCAGCAAAAATAAAAATGCCTTACCTGATATGAAGTATAGCGGAGGTGTTGTTAAAGCAGCAGACTATGATAAAGATGGTGACCTGGATTTGTTTGTGGGGGGGAAGAATTTCCGGTGGAAATTATCCAATGCCGCCTAGAAGTACATTGCTTATAAATGAAAGTACAGGAACTACAGTAAAATTTAGTGTCAACCGAAGCTATGATCTCGAGCAGGTGGGGATGGTGACCGATGCAGAATGGGTAGATCTGGATGGTGATACCTGGCCCGATTTGGTTTTAACCGGAGAATGGATGCCTGTAAGCATCTTTAAAAATAATCGAGGTGTTTTAAAAAATCAAACTGCGGAAGCAGGTCTCCAAAACTCAAATGGATGGTGGTTTAGTTTGGAAGCGGGTGATTTTGATAACGATGGTGATATTGATTTTTTGGCAGGTAATCTTGGAGAAAATACTCAGTTTAGAGCTTCGGTTACAGAGCCTATGCGTTATTATATTCAGGATATTGATAATAATGGACGTATTGATCCCATTTTAACCTATTATATTGATGGAGTGAGCTATCCATGGCCTACACGTGATGAATTAATGGCGCAGGTTTCATCCCTAAAAAAGCAATACGTTTCTTACGATAGTTATGCAAAAACCAATACCGATCAATTTTTAAAAATCAATAATATAGAGCCTCGTTTTACCTTAGAAATTTATACACTGGCCTCTTCTTTTATAGAGAACAATGGCGATGGGACTTTTAGTGTAAAATCCCTGCCAAAACCTATTCAGGATTCTGCTATTCAGGATTTTGTGTATTCTGATTTTGATGGAGATGGTAATGCTGAGGTCCTTACCGCTGGCAATTTATTCCCATTTAGAGTAAGCCAGGGGGCACTTGATGCCTCTTTCGGAGCATTTTTAAAATTCAATAAGAATAATTTCGGACTTATGCCCCAATCAGATAAGCTTTGGTTAGATGGTGATATTAAGTCCCTCCATATTTTAAAGCATAAATCAGGTAAAAAACAATTGCTGGTTTCGCGAAATAATGACCGTCCTGGCCTGTTTACTTATTAAACCGGATATATGAGAGTGGTTTTCATTTATTGGAATTGAAAAGTTTTTAGATTTTGCAGGATGATACGCTATGCGAAAATATTTATGTTCTATATTCAAATTGACGAAATCAATTTTAATTGATATAAAAATCGTTTTAGAACTATAGTGGTATTGGATTTCTAAAAATGAAATTTAGAATTTTAATATTCTAAAAATGCGCCTCAGTCTTTATTTTCAATAAAAAGAATTAGTCATTCTCATATTCAATTCGCAATGTTTCAAATAATTTTGCGATCGCAATATTTAGTTCGTTGTTTATTTTGTTCATTTTAAGAATAGAATCTATAAGCTTATTTTCCCTTGTGTTGATGTAGAATATAGAACTTTCGCCCATTTCGAATAAGCGTTTTTCAGCTTCTACCATAATTTCGCTTTCGTTTACGATATTGCTTACTATGGCCATTTGTTCCTGTAAACTAAGAATCTCTCTCTCTGTAGCTTTTATTTTGTTGCTCAATTTCCAGGCACTCTCAGATAACTTAAATTCTGCCTGTTCTCTTTTAACTTTAGAAAGCCTTAAATCTCCACGTTCTTTCCGTAGAAATAATGGAAAGCTCACTTTAACTCCGGCTTTATAATTATTTGTATTTATATAGTCCGGCTCGTTTATCTCTTCGGAAAGAAAGTTATACTCTACATCGATTTTTGGAAGAAGTTTATTTCTTTTGAGTCTAATATCAAGATCATAAGCTTCTAAATCATAATTTAAAGACTGTAATTTTGGGTGGTCTTCTATAGTTGTGGCATTGCCTAATAGCTGTTCGATTCCTAAAACTGAAGTAAAATCTACGGTCTCGGGAGACGGTTTCATTCGATCTTCCAGTTCCAACGGGATATCTTCTATCCAGAGATAGTTACTTAAGGCAAGTTTGGCTTTTTGAAGTTTTAGTTCTGCCTGCTTAAGATCTAGTTTCCTGCTTCGCACCGTAATCATGGTTTCTACGGTATCTATAGCTGGGGTTTCCCCAAGTCGGCTGGATGTAGCAATACCTTCAAACCGAATTAGGGCATTTTCTAAAAACTCTTCGTAAACCGATGTGTTTTGAAAATAGTAAACCCAATCTGCATAAGCTTTTGTAGCATCGGCCAGCACCTGGTTTACCTGGATGTTCCGCTCTAATTGCGATTGTTGCTGAAAGATTTTTGCTTGTTTAAGATTGTTCATTCTTTCGTTATAAAGCAATCCCTGCGCAAGCCTAATATTTACTCCGGCACTCCACAAACCATCGTCGGGCGTGTTATTTTCCGGGTTTAGATAATATCCTTCATTCTGTTCGTAGCCTGCTTTAAGATCAATACCATACCAGGTAGGAATTTTAAAAGTTCCGTGCCATAGTGAGTAATATTCAGTTCCATGAAAGTTTTTTTCTTTCATTCCGCCTTCAAGCTTGGGATCAAAAGCCCCTCTCGATTTTAATAATTTTGCTTCGGCACCTGAGAGTTCAAGATTAGCTTGTGCTACGATCGGGTGGTAGCGTTTTACCATAGCAAGGAACTCTTCCAGCGTAAAGATTTCCGATTCTTGTTCTTGCGCATTTCCGAAGAAAATACAAAAAACAGAAAAGTAAAATAAACAAATAAATTTTCGCATATTACTTCTTAGCATCTTTCGAGTCGCTTTTCTTTCCGTCTTTTTCTTTTTCCGCGCTGGTATAATAGTTTGGAGGGAATCCATTTAAATTTCTCCAAAGCTCATACCAAATTGGAACATCTTCCAGTAAAGCCAGGGTTCTTGCACCAGAGCCTACACGTAAAGCCTCTGGCCATGCGTGTTTTTCTCGTTCTTTTAGATCTGGGGCAAGTAGAATTCGATATTTACCATTATCGCTTATAAAATTTTCTATCGCCACGACTTTTGCTCCATATGTACCGTAAGAAGCATTAGGCCATCCACTAAATACGATTGCTGGCCATCCGTCAAACTGAACCCTTACATGATCACCGATACTTATTAATGGTAAATCGATAGGTTTTACATAAGTTTCCACGGCAATATCAATGTCTGATGGCATAATAGTCACCAGTTTTTCACCTTCTTTAAAGGTTTCTCCCAAACCTTTAATTAAGGCGCGGTTAATGTATCCATTTTGCGGTGCACGGATATAAAGCAGATTTTTTCGGATTTGATAATTGGATAGCGAATTTTCTAATTTAGAGACCTGTGCCTGGGCATCAAACCTCGATGAATTAGCCGTAGAGATCTCTCCCTCGATCTTATTGATTTTATCGATATAATTGGCTTCTATACGATTAACCTCCATAATCGCATTAAGCAACTCGTTTCTACTGCTTAATAATTTATTTTCCAGGTCGATAACTTTGGCCTGGGATTCCTGAAATTTTGATTGTTTGGTTTCTAAATCCAGTCTTGATTTTAAGCCCTCTTCGTATAATTCGGTAGTACGGGTATATTGCCTATCGGCAATACTTAAGTTTACCCTGGCAGCTTCTAAAGAAATACTGTCACTATTAATTTTAAGTTCGGCCTGTTTTCTTTTATTCCTGGTTTGTTCTAATTTTAATTCTCTTTCACGTTGTATAGCCGCCAACTGTCGTTGTAAGGCATCAATCTTTTGTCCATAAGATGCGAAGGAATTACTTTTTGAAGCTAATTGATCTCCTGTCCTTTCCACCAAAAGGGGGTCAAAATATTCGTTTTTTACCTCAGCAATATGTAAGATAGTATCCCCTTTTTCTACATAATCACCTTCCTGAACATACCATTTTTGGATTTGTCCCGGGATGGGTGATTGCAGTGTTTGGGGTCTTTGATCAGGTTTTAGGGTAGTTACGTAACCTCTACCGCTTATGGTTTGCGTCCATGGGAAAAACAGTAGAATTAGTAAAAACACAAAAGTTCCTAATAAAATCCTGGAAAGAAGCTTGTGATGACTTCTCTTCACGATCAGCGAAAAAGCACTAAACTCTTCGAGTTTTATCTTTTCGCCCAATTTTGTATTAGAAAGATTAAGCATTTATTGTTTAATTTTTTATTTGTGTTCTAGGTAAAGCGGTTCAAATTCGTCTAATCGATGCGCATCATCTGCAAGGAAAATACAGGTGTCTTCCCTGTTTACATGTTTCATTAGTGCTTTCTTATCATTTTCTGAAATAATATAGCCTTTCTCTATCATCAGAAGTTTAGGGTCCTTAAGTAAAGCTCTTATCAAACAAATCTTTTTAGCTGTTTTAGCGCCTATTTTTTTATTCCCAGAAAAGATATAAGTGTTTAAAGATTCTGGGAGTTTATTAATATGGTCTAAGACATTAAAATCTTCCAGCATTTGGTATACCCGGTCTGAGCTCATATTAGGATTACTAAGGGTTAAGTTCTCCCAGATGGTGCCTTCAAAAATACTATCGGTATTTAAAAGTAACGCGATTTTATTGCGATAGCTGTCTAGGTTAACATTTGCAATCTCTTCACGGTTAAAATAAATTCTTCCATTCTTGGTTTTCTTCATTCCAGAGAGGTAATGGAAAAAGTCATTTATAACAACTTCTGCGCCCACGATATTGATAAGATCACCTTTGTTGACCACAATATCTGGTACCACGCTTTCTTCAATATGAAGATTTTCTATCTTAATAGGGAAAAGATGCACATCGTTTTCATGAACACCTGTTTTACGATCTAATTTTTTTGAAGTTACTTCGCTAATTTTTTCAACAGCGGTTACAACGTCGTAAATAGTTTCAAGACTAAGCCCTATTTTTTCTACAGAATTTATGACGAGGACGATAATAATTTCAGCGGCGACAAATTGGCCAATATTCATTTGTTGATTAATCACCAGCAAACCACCTATTAAAAGTAATCCTAAAGTCACGATAACTTTAAAAACGACCATTTGTTTGTACTGATTTTTAACCGTGCCAAAATGCGATTGTCTGTTCTCTAAGTATTTCTGTACAAGATGGTTATTTTTATTTTGTTCGTATTCGTCTGGAAAAATTTTAAAAGTTCTAAAATTTGCAGCGACCTGCTGAATCCAAAAAGCGATATGGTATTTCTTTTTGGATTCCAGAATGCTTGTTTCTAAAGCTTTTGAAAGACTGAATTTAAAGATAATATAAATAAGCACTATCAATAGGATAGCAAAAGCAATAAAAAACGGGTGATAAAACGACAGTAATAGAAGGCCAAAAATAATTTGGATTACCGCTGCCGGAAAATCCAATAGTAATTTCTGCAATCCTTTTTGAAGCGTGAGCACATCAAAAAACCGATTGGATAATTCAGGAGGATAGTAATTTTCTAATTCCCTCACACGCATTTTTGGGAACCGGTAGATAAATTCGAAAGAAGCACGGGTAAATACTTTTTCCTGAATATTTTCTACAAGATCGAGCTGTAGCACCTGTAAAGCGCCGTTAAATCCAACTCCAAGAGTTACCAGACAGGTTAATAAAATCCAGGAAGTAGAAACTTCAGCACCCTGAATAAGATTAATGATTGCCTGTATTCCTAAGGGAAGGGTTAAGCTAATAAGACCTGCAAAAATCGCATAGTATAAAACGTGTAAAATATCCCGTTTTTCGAGTTTTAGCAGATTCCATAGTTTAGTCCAGGGTGAAATTGAACTTTTGGCCATATATTATTAAGTGATTTGTAACTATTTAAAAATGATCGATATAGATTTCGAATCTGTAAATGTAATTAAAAGTTGCGTCCTTGTCTAAAGCTTCAGAATTTTATAACATTCCTTAGCCGTGTGCGAAAATAGAATGGGATTATTAAAAATTCTTTATATCGAGATTAAAATACCATTAGAATTTCTTAATAAGCATTAAATTTTTTGTTTACTCCCTGTTTTTATCTGGGTTTTTTGGTGTAACATCTAAATAAGGTAAACTTACGATTTATTAACATAGTAGCGAGCGTATACTATTTCTTTTATTGGCATCCTAAAAGTTAGATGATGCCTTAGTACCGAAATTATCCCTGTGCTCTTAAATGGTAAAATAGGTTTTTGATTACTATAAATGATGCCATTGAAAAAAACATTTCTGGTTGAAAGGTGTCTAAAAAAATTCTAAATTTTTTACCGCATTGGCATTGGTCATATTTTTGCATTCGGCTGCATGGTTTACAAAAAAGAAGCTCTTCATTTTAAACTAATTTTTAATTTGTAAGTGCTATAAAATGTTTAGAATTAGACAAGTGTATTTTGCGCTCTATTTTTTATAAAATTTTAGCTTTATAATAACGAATTTCAAGTATAGGATTTTCTATATTTGTACTGCGCTTGCGTATTTCTTTCCAGATAATTAAATATCCATTATTTTAAGTTATAAAATATTCACAATACTAAAAGTTTATATTTTTTGTAAACAATTTGTTATTGCTTTTTTTGTAAAATGCTTATTTCTAGTTTTTTACAAAATAAAACGTAAAACTTTAAAAATCAGTAGGTTCTAAATTGTTTACAAAATTGTGAATAAGTATGATAAGATTTTTGAAAAAAGTGTGCTCTTAGATTGTAATTTTGATTTGAAATTATTGAACGAAATTTCATTGAAAGTTTAGGGGAATCATGTGCAAATCATGAGCTGTTGCGCAACTGTAAATTAGCGTTGCTGATAAGCCAGAATACCTTGTTTTTCGTTTCAATGACTTTTGCTTTCGCATAAAAAGTGATGGTCGTGGATATTAAGATTCGAGTTTTTTAGAACAAAATTTTATCGAATAGCATCCTTCCATTTTATTTTATGCCCTTGGTTTTTTGTTTCATTAACAACACAACAGCAGTATGAGTATTTTTGACAAGCGGCTAAATTATAAGCCTTTTGAGTATCCGGGAGTTTTAGATTTTACAGATGCTATTAATCAATCGTTTTGGGTACATTCTGAGGTGGATTTTACCGCAGATGTACAGGATTTTCATTCGCATTTAACCACAGGAGAGAAAGATGTGGTAAAGAAAAGTTTACTGGCAATTGCACAAATTGAAGTTGCTGTAAAATCGTTTTGGGGTGATTTATATAAACATTTACCAAAACCGGAATTTAATGGATTAGGAAGTACTTTTGCCGAATGTGAATTTAGACATTCACAAGCCTATTCAAGACTTTTAGAAGTGTTGGGGTATAATAATGAATTTGCCAAAGTGGTAGAAGTTCCTGCTATTAAAAAACGTATTGCTTATTTAACCGAAGCTTTGGAGCATACCAAAGCTGAGGATCCCAAGGATTATGTGTCTTCTTTGATTTTATTTTCAATTTTGATTGAAAATGTATCTCTGTTTAGTCAGTTTGCCATTGTGTTATCCTTTAACCGTTTTAAGGGAGTAATGAAGAATGTGAGCAATATTATCGCTTGGACTTCAGTAGACGAGCAGATTCATGCTAATGCCGGAATTTATATCATTAATCAGATTCGCGAGGAATATCCGGATTATTTTAATGAAGAAATGACCCGTAAATTAACAGATGTGGTAACCAGATCTATTGAGGTAGAAGAAGAAATTCTGGACTGGATCTTTGAAAACGGGCAGTTAGAAAATATCAATAAAAAGAATCTAATGGATTTTATGAAATTTAGATTAGATGATAGTTTAAAAAGCATAGGACTCCCGAAGCAATACAATATTACTGCAGCTGAATATCAGCCAATGCTTTGGTTTGAAGAAGAAGTTTTTGCCAATAGTTTAGATGATTTCTTTGCCAGACGTCCTGTAGATTATACCAAACACGATAAAAGTATTACTGCATCAGACCTTTTTTAAAATAATCGCCAAACACTAAATACCCGAAACTCCCATGACAACGAACGTAGAAACTCAGCCTTTAATCGCAGACGAACCAAAAAATAAAAGACTTTGGTGGCTTAATGATGAAAGTCAACAAATCCTTAACCGTGGATATTTACTAAAAGGAGAAACCGTGAAATCGGCTATCGAACGTATAGCAAATGCCTCGGCTAAAAGATTATATAAGCCGGAATTAGCCGAAGCTTTTATCGAAATGATCGAGCGTGGTTGGATGAGTTTAAGTTCACCAATTTGGGCAAATATGGGAACCGAGCGTGGTTTACCCATCTCATGTTTCAATGTCTATGTACCAGATAATATTGAAGGAATTACCCACAAGCTTGGTGAGGTTATTATGCAAACAAAAATTGGTGGAGGAACGTCTGGATATTTTGGAGAATTACGTGGTCGTGGTAGTGCCGTTACCGATAATGGAAAGAGTAGTGGAGCAACTAGTTTTATGAAGCTTTTCGATACGGCAATGGATACAATCTCTCAAGGTGGTGTACGTCGTGGAGCTTTTGCTGCTTATTTAGATATCGATCATCCGGATATTAAAGAATTTCTGGAAATTAAAAATATCGGTAACCCCATTCAGAATTTATTTTATGGGGTTTGTGTACCAGATTACTGGATGCAGGAGATGATTGAAGGTGATATGGAAAAACGTGAAATCTGGGCTAAGGTTTTAGAAAGCCGCCAGCAAAAAGGGTTACCGTATATTTTATTTAAAGACAATATCAACCGTTTTAAACCTCAGGTTTATAAAGATAAAAACAGAACTATTCACTCCAGTAATCTATGTTCTGAAATTGCATTACCTTCTACTGAAGATGAATCTTTTATCTGTTGTTTGTCATCCATGAACCTGGAGCTTTACGATGAGTGGAAAGATACTGAAGCGGTGAAATTAGCAATCTATTTCTTAGACGGAGTTCTTCAGGAATTTATCGCTAAAACCGAAGGAAACCATTACTTAGCTTCAGCCAATAGGTTTGCCAAAAATCACAGAGCACTTGGTTTAGGAGCTATGGGATGGCACTCTTATTTGCAGAAAAACAGAATTCCGTTTGAAGGAATGCGCGCTAAAGGTTTAACACATCAAATATTTGAAGATATTAGTGCTAAGGCAACCAAAGCGAGTAAAGAACTGGCAACTATTTATGGAGAACCAGAAATACTTAAAGGTTATGGTCTAAGAAATACCACTTTAATGGCGATTGCACCTACCACTTCGTCTTCGGCAATTTTAGGACAAACTTCACCAGGGATAGAGCCTTTTAGTAGTAATTATTATAAGGCCGGTCTTGCTAAAGGAAACTTTATGCGTAAGAATAAATACCTGAAGCAATTATTGGAAGAAAAAGGACTGGATAACGAAGATACCTGGAGAAGTATCATGCTACATCATGGTAGTGTTCAGCACTTAGAAACCTTAACACAGGAAGAAAAAGATATTTTTAAAACCTTTAAAGAAATTAGCCAGTTAGAGATTATTCAACAGGCATCGGTTAGGCAAAAATTTATCGATCAGGCGCAAAGTTTAAATCTTAATATTCCAGCAGGAGTTCCGGTAAGAGATGTAAACCAGCTAATGATCGAAGCCTGGAAATTAGGGGTGAAAACTTTATATTATCAAAGAAGCCAGAGCGTTTCGAAAGAATTTGTATCTAACATTGTAAATTGTTCAAGCTGTGAAGCTTGATTTTAAGTCAAAATAACAATACAAAGCCATCTGATTCAGATGGCTTTTTTATTTTAAAAGAATAGGTTTATTTATTTGTACTGCTAAAGGGCAATTTTAAATCCCCTTATTTATTTTCTTCTTTTCTATATCCATTTGTTCTTGAAAATGTTTTTCCAAAACCTTTTTTTCATCCATTGTTAAATTTTCAGTAATACCAATTCGGCTATAAAAATTTATCGTTTCATTATCTTTATGTACAAGTATTACGACAGGATAGCCATTTATGTTTTCTAGAATTTCTAAATTTTCTTCAATTCCTTTAAGCGGTTTCTCGCGATTAATGAAATATTCATAATGCACATCTTTTGCAACAGAAAGGTCAAAAGGATCATCTGTAGGTGGCGCATGAGTAACAATACCTTGAACTTCGTAAAAATCATCTTTTTTATAGTCTGAGTACTTTTTTTCTTCTTTACATGAACTTAAGACAAGGCAAACTATAATGAGGGTAGCTAATTTTTTTTTCAAAATCTAATTTTAAAATAAATCTTTATAATACTTTTTTGAGTATTTAAATCGGATTGAAAAAATAACTTGTTAAAGTTATTTATAGAGTTAATATAAGCAATTCTGTAAAGACTAACATATTCTGATAATTTTAAAATGATTTAGATTTTAAACAAATTTGAATTTATGATTCGGTGTATACCGCTTAAAAATTTCAACTAATTTTTCTTTATCATCAGGATGAACTTGAGATAAATCAAATTGATATCTTTTAGCATTTGTTTTTATAACTTCCAAGGTTTCGTTATGGTAGGTACAGGATGCTACCTTTGAAAATGGAATGTTTGCATCTTTAAACCATTTCAGCCGAATGTTTATTCCGGCTTTGTTCCAATTTACCGTGCGTTTATGAATAAAATACTTCCCAAAAAATATCAGCTGGAAAATAAAGAAAGCTTTATCAATAATAATTTCATAAACCCCAAGACGTTCTCCAAAAATAGCAGAAGTAAATAATAGCGCTATAGAAATAAATACTATGGTAGTGTTGAACCAATTATCTAGTCTGTCAAATAGTATTCGCTTCATAGTCCTTTAAATATAATAAAAAATAATATTTAGCGCTACCGTATAAAATAGTATTCGCTGTAATGTATTTTATCTTCATTTGTTTTATCACTGGAAGGTGATTTGCATGGTAAACTCAACCTATAATTAGTTAAACTTAGTTTTAATAGAATTTTAAGTCTAATATCTTTCAGGAAGACCTAACTTGAGAATAAACGACAAAGAAAAATTGATATGAAAGTTTTAATTATTGGAGCACACGGAAAAGTTGGACAACGCATAGTAAAAGCGATGAGTGCTTCTGAAGATTTTGAACCTACCGCCTTTATTAGAAAAGAAGAGCAACAACCGATTTTTGAAGAAATGGGCGTAAATACAGTTGTAGAAAGTTTAGAAAATACTCCTGAAGCCATTGGCGAAGTGATTAAAAATTATGATGCTGTGGTATTTAGCGCAGGTTCTGGCGGGAAAACCGGTGATGATAAAACCATAGAGATAGATTTGGATGGTGCAATTAAGTCGATTAATCAAGCCGATAAACATGGCGTTAAACGTTTTGTAATGGTAAGCGCTTCACATAGTGACGATCGCTCGTATTGGGGAAAAGTAGATGGAATGAAGCCTTATTATACGGCAAAACATTATGCCGATTTAGAGCTGAAAAGAAGTACGTTGGATTACACCATTTTACGTCCGGTAACTTTAACTGATAATGATGAAGCCGGGAAAGTAATAATGACCAGTAATCCGGATAAAGTAAATTCTAAAATTCCAAGGCAAGCTGTAGCAGAAACAGTTTTAGAGGTGCTAAAAGATTCGAAAACCTATGGCAAAGTAATCGAAATGAGTAAAGGAGACGATGAGATAGCTGAAGCTTTAGCAAAATTTTTGTCATAGCTCCTAGTTGTAAAGTCTACCGGGAACTCCTGCTGATAATTTGGCAGGAGTTTTTTGATTATTACCCTTCCAGGAAATTAAACAAATGACCTTCAAATCTTTATTGGTACCGCTAAAAGTGTATAAGACACCGTTGCTTGCCTCGAAATTGTAGAAAAGGTTATTTTTTTTTACACCTCAAAAGGCTTGTCCGGAGATTCTTGATTTTTCCTACTACTTCTCTACATAATCAATACGTAATCTCTAAAAAATATATCGATTGCGAATTCAATAATTTTATTATATTAGTAAATGTAAAATTTACATTTATCTTTTTAGTTTTTTTATTTTTTAGACCTAAAAAGTATTATAACCAAATTCTGTTTTAAATGATATTTAAAAAAATTATTGTTACATTTTTAGTATTATGCGCTGTTACTGCATTTGCTCAGGAAAATTTGATTGTTAATACCCAGAATCGTAAACAGGTTTCTTTAAACGGCACCTGGCATTACATTATCGATCCTTATGAAACCGGTTTTTATGATTATAGATATAAGGAGAAAGGTGAAAAAGATGCTGAAGCTTATTGGAACAATCCGGAACCCAATGGAAAAACCGATCGAAAAGAGCATGGTTACAATAATGATTACAGCATTCAGGTTCCCGGAGATTGGAATTCGCAGGACGATGTGTTTAAGTATTATGAAGGTACCGTTTGGTATCAAAGAGAATTTGATAAGCCGAAATTAGATGAAAATGAACGCATTTTTTTATACTTCGGTGCGGTAAATTATGAGGCTCATGTATATTTAAATGGCAAAAAGCTGGGAATGCATAAAGGCGGATTTACGCCGTTTAATTTTGAAATATCACCAGGAATGCTGAAAGATAAAGGTAATTTTTTGGTGGTTAAAGTAGATAATAAACGCTATGCAGACGAAGTTCCTACATTAAATACTGATTGGTGGAATTACGGCGGAATAACCCGTGATGTCAAACTAATAATTACGCCACAAAATTTCATTCAGCAATACGCGATACACTTAAAACAGTCACAGGATATAGAAAAATCTTTAAAGCGTAAGAGATTTAATATTTCGGGTTACTTCAAATTAAATACTACTGCTGCTGAAGAAAAAATAACGATAGAAATTCCAGAAATTGGATTTAAAGAGAATGTGGATATTCGTGATTCTGAAGGCTCTTTTGATTTGGAAGCGAAAAAATTAGAGTTATGGTCACCGGAAAATCCAAAGCTTTACAAAGTAATGTTTACGTTGGGAGAACATACTTTAACCGATAAAATCGGATTTAGAAAAGTGGAAGTTTCTGGTAAAGATGTGTTGCTTAACGGTAAGGAAATCTTTATGCGCGGAATTAGTATTCACGAAGAAATAGCTCCTGAAATTCGTAGAGCTAAAAATAGTGCAGATGCAGATAAGCTTTTTGGTTGGGCTAAAGATTTAAACGTTAATATGGCTCGCCTGGCACATTATCCGCATAACGAATATATGACACGTGCGGCAGATTCTTTGGGGCTTTTGGTTTGGAGCGAAATTCCGGTGTACTGGACCATTGATTTTAAGAATGATGAGGTTTTAGAAAAAGCTAAGAAACAATTGGATGAAATGATTATCAGAGATCAAAATAAAGCCTCTGTAATAATCTGGTCTGTTGGTAACGAAACTCCGGTTAGTGAAGCCAGAACCAAATTCATGAAAAGTTTGGTGATGCATGCTAAAGAAAAGGATGATACACGATTGATTTCAGCGGCATTAGAAGTTGGTTATAATCGTGGTAGAAATTATATCGATGATCCTCTTGGGGAATATACAGATATCGTTTCTGTAAATGAATATTTAGGTTGGTATGGTGATTTACCTCATGCTAAAGTAAAATCAAAATGGGAAACAGCTTATGATAAACCCCTGTTTTTTAGTGAAACAGGAGCAGGTGCAAAAGGAGGATTTCATGCTGATAAAGAAACCAGATGGAGTGAAGAGTTTCAGGAATGGTATTTTGAAGAGACCCTTAAAATGATGGAAAATATGCCAGAGAATTTTACGGGCTTGTCTCCATGGATTCTGGTAGATTTTAGATCCCCAAAGCGTAACAATCCTAAATATCAGGAGGGCTGGAACCGCAAAGGTTTAATAGACGATAAAGGAAATAAAAAGAAGGCCTTTTTTACGCTAAAAAAGTACTATGAGAAAAAAGAAGAGGAGTACAAGAAGAGATAATAGTACTATTGATTAATGGTTAAAGCCCGATTTTCAACTTGAAAATCGGGCTTTTAATTTTGGAAGCCTGCTTTCGCTTTCTGGATATAAAATAGTAGGATTTACTTTAGCTTAATTTTTAATCTTTAAATAGGGGGGAATTCTTCACATTCCCATACTTACTAACAGGCCGCTTAATTTAAAAGCTTTGAAGGTCTGGTTTTTTAGAAAGAATATGTGGTTTTAAAAACCATGATTTCTATAAATTTTTAAAAAAATATAATCTCAAAAAGCATCCATTCTTTTAAAAACAGATGCTTTAGATTAGTTTTATTCGCTATACCCAGGATTTTGTTTCAGATTACTATTGGTAAGCATAACATCGTATGGGATAGGATATAATTGTTTATTGATATCTGAGGCATCATGAGAAAACCAGGATTTTGTAGTAAAAACTCCGAATCTTATCAAATCCTGTCGGCGTCTTCCTTCCTGGCAAAACTCCCATCCAAGTTCATCTAAAAACCGACCATAAGTAATATTTGAACCGCCTTCAAAGGTCTGGGAGTAGCTATCTCTACGTCCGTAATCATAGTTACTTCCCATGCTAAGTTCCGCATCGGTAACTGTGGCTTCCTGAGCTGAGTCAAAATCTCTCATCCTAACTTCGCTAACTAGTTCTCCTGCGCCAGACTGCCCTGACCGCATTAAAGCTTCAGCTTTCATTAGTAAAATATCTGCGTATCTAAATACAGGAAAATCATTACCAAGTCGGTTGGTACTGCCTATTTTATATTCAAATTTACCCCAGCGATAGCCATCGTCTTTATCAGATTCGTCGATAGAAGGCACCGAGTTGGTGTAGTTTATAGATAATTCCTCTCCCGATAAAGCATATTGTTGCCCTTTTATATAATTTTCTTTTAACCTTTTATCATTAGGATTAAAAGAATCTATAAACTGAGGGGTTGCGCAAACACCACCCCAGGGAGCGTATGCCATATCGTAGGTTTGTTGATTTTCTTGCGCTAATGTGTACATATGGAAATCGAAGGCATTCCAGTCAGTTACATATTTTTCGTCCATGGGTAGCGCAAAAATTATTTCTCTGGAATCTTGATTTTCGGTAATGAATACATTTTTTTGATTAGCTTCTAGATTATAGTTTCCGGAGGCCATTACCGCATTACATTCTTCGATACATTTTTGCCACATTGCCTCTCCTTTCCAAACCTCTGCATTAAGGTACATTTTAGCAAGTAGGGTGTGGGCAACCCATTTATTCATTCGTCCATAATAATAGCCTCTGGCTTCTTCAGATAAATTGTCGATATTATTTGT
>Ga0098065_1000324_pt1 | contig 23723 bp, 20 predicted proteins | sample 25_taG_FD_75062 | JGI IMG/M metagenome (GOLD analysis project Ga0098065, IMG submission 75062) | Marine viral communities from Cariaco Basin, Caribbean Sea - 25_WHOI_OMZ | ecosystem: Environmental > Aquatic > Marine > Oceanic | place: Caribbean Sea: Cariaco Basin | collected 2014-11-08 | reverse complement strand
CAGGCGCCGGTGCCGGAGATGAACTACGACTTTGGTGACCAGTAACCGTCAGCCAGCCAGCTGAGCCGGCGGTTACTGGTTAACGCCTCCCTGCGCTCAGCGGGGTGATGCCAGCCGGGTCTCGGATTCGCGGTAACCCAGCAGGTACAGGATGGCATCCAGACCCAGTGTGGAAATGGCGTGGCGGGCAGACTCCTTCACCACCGGCTTGGCACGGAAGGCCACACCCAGTCCCGCCTGGCTCAGCATGGGCAGGTCGTTGGCCCCGTCGCCGACAGCGATCACCTGCTCCCGGGAAATCTTCTCGCGCTCGGCAATCTCCAGCAGCAACTGTGCCTTGCGGGCACCGTCCACGATGGGGCCGGCCACCCGACCGGTGACCTTGCCATCGACAATTTCCAGCTCATTGGCGTAGACATAGTCGATACCCAGGCGCGCCTGGAGGTGGCGGGCAAAGTAGTTGAACCCGCCGGACAGTATGGCCGTGCGATACCCCAGTGAACGCAGGGTACGGATCAGGTATTCAGCGCCCTCGGTCATGGTCAGACGGGCAGCAATACGCTCCAGCACCGCTTCGTCCAGACCCTTGAGCAGGGCCAGGCGCTCGGCGAAGCTTTCGCTGAAGTCCAGCTCGCCACGCATGGCACGCTCGGTGATTTCAGAGACCTGCTCGCCCACGCCGGCTTCCAGCGCCAGTTCGTCGATGACCTCCGCCTCGATCAGGGTGGAGTCCATATCAAACACCACCAGACGACGGTTGCGACGGAAAATGGAATCTTCCTGGAAGGCAATATCCACGTTCATGTCGCCGGCAATCTTCAGGAAATCCGAACGCAGCGCCTCCAGGTCCTCCGGAGTGCCCCGCACGGAAAACTCCACGCAGGCGATCCGGTTATCACCAGGCGTCAGCGATGGCCTCGCCGACAGACGTGTAATGTTGTCTATATTGAGGCCGTGGCGGGCGGTAATCTCGGACACCCGGGCGATCTGCTCCGCCTTGATATCACGGGACAGCAGGGTGACCATGTAGCAGGCCCGGTTGCGACCTTCTGCCCACTGCTGATACTCCGCCTCGGTAATCGGCGCAAAACGTACCTGCAGGTCCAGTGCGTGGAGCCGGAACAGCAGTTCCCGGATCACCGGCGATGCCTGGCTCTCATCGGGAATTTCCGCCAGGATGCCCCAGGTCAGGTAGTCATGGATCACTGCCTGGCCAATATCCAGGATGCGCACGTCGTACCGGCCCATAATGCCGGTAATTTCAGAGGTCAGGCCTGGCTTGTCGCGGCCGGACACATTGATCAGGACCAGTTCACTCACTGTCTTCTTCTCCGGTAGCCGCCTCGTCGGTGCCTGCCGCTGCAATCACATCGATGCCATCGACCCGCTGCAACCCCCTGGGGAGTTTGTGGCCACGACGCCCCCGCTCACCCAGGTAGTGCTCCAGGTCGGAGAAACGCAGGCCGAGTTTGCGCTTGCCGGCCCGGATCTCCAGCTGGTCAGCCTCGCCAAACACGGTCAGGGCCACCACGAACTCTTCCCGGTTCTGGACCCGGGCCGAGGGAATGCTGATGATCTTGTTGCCCTTGCCCCGGGCCAGTTCAGGCAGCTGTTCCAGCGGGAACACCAGCATTCGGCCCTCGTTGGAAATGGCCGCCAGGTAACGGGGCTGTTCCCGACGCGGAACCGGGACCGGTTCCAGCAGCTTCGCACCCTTCGGGATCGACACCACCGACTTGCCATTGCGGTTCTTGCTGATCAGGTCGGCGGCACTGGCCACGAACCCGTAACCCGCATCGGTCGCCAACAGGAATTTTTCATCGGGATTAGCCACCAGAAGGCCCGCAAAGGTCGCCCCGGAGGGCGGGTTGATGCGGCCAGTGAGCGGCTCACCCTGTCCCCGGGCTGAAGGCAGGCTGTGGGCCATCAGGGAATAGGCGCGGCCGGTGGAGTCCAGGAACACAGCGTTCTGGTTGTTCCGGCCCTTCGCGGCCAGGGCGAACTTGTCACCGGATTTGTAGCTAAGGCCTGCGGGATCAATGTCATGCCCCTTGGCAGCGCGCACCCAGCCTTTCTCTGACAACACAACCGTTACCGGGTCATTGGAGACCAGGTCAGCTTCGGAGAAGGCCCGGGCCTCTTCCCGCTCGACAATGGGAGATCTGCGGTCGTCTCCGTAGGTTTCTGCGTCCGCCAGCAACTCTTCCTTGATCAGCTCACGCATGCGGTCTTCGGAACCAAGGATCGACTGGAGCTCGTCCCGTTCAGCGGCAAGCTCATCCTGCTCCCCGCGGATCTTCATCTCCTCCAGCTTGGCCAGGTGGCGCAGTTTCAGCTCAAGGATGGCTTCGGCCTGGTCGGCAGACAATCCGAAGCGCTTGATCAGTTCCGCCTTGGGTTCGTCCTCGTAGCGGATGATGTTGATGACCTCATCAATGTTCAGGTAGGCGATCAGCAAGCCTTCGAGGATGTGCAGCCGGGCCAGGACCTTGTCCAGGCGATACTGCAAACGGCGGGTCACCGTGGTCTTGCGGTAGGCCAGCCACTCGGTGAGCATGGTGTGCAGGTTCTTCACCGCCGGTCGGCCGTCGTTGCCGATAACATTCAGGTTGACCCGGTAGGTCTTCTCCAGGTCCGTACTGGCAAACAGGTGGGCCATCAGGCCTTCCACGTCGACCCGGGACGAGCGTGGCACGATCACCAGGCGAGTGGGGTTCTCATGGTCGGATTCATCCCGGAGATCCGCCACCATGGGCAGCTTGCGGGTCTGCATCTGGTGGGCAATCTGCTCCAGCACCCGGTTGCCGGAAACCTGGTGCGGCAGGTCGGTGATCACCACCTCGCCGTTCTCGCGGACCCAGCGGGCCCGCATCCGCAGGCTACCCCGACCGGTGTGGTACATCTGGCGGAGGTCCTTGCGGGGGGTGATGATCTCGGCGCCCGTGGGGAAGTCCGGCCCCTTGATATGCTCACACAGCTCGTCCACATCCGAATCCGGACTGTCCAGCAGGCGGACACAGGCTGCCGTCACTTCCCGCACATTGTGGGGCGGGATATCGGTGGCCATGCCTACCGCAATGCCGGTGGTGCCGTTCAGCAACACATGGGGCAGCCTGGCTGGCAATGTAGAGGGTTCGTCCATGGTGCCGTCAAAGTTGGGCACCCAGTCCACCGTGCCCTGCCCCAGTTCGCTGAGCAGCACTTCTGAAAACTTCGACAGGCGGGACTCGGTATACCGCATGGCGGCAAAGGACTTGGGGTCATCGGGTGAACCCCAGTTGCCCTGACCGTCCACCAACGGGTAGCGGTAGGAAAATGGCTGCGCCATCAGCACCATGGCCTCGTAGCAGGCGCTGTCGCCATGGGGGTGGAATTTACCCAGTACGTCACCAACCGTACGGGCAGACTTCTTGTACTTGCTGGTGGACTTGAGTCCCAGTTCCGACATGGCGTAGATAATGCGCCGCTGCACGGGTTTGAGTCCGTCTCCCACATTGGGCAGGGCCCTGTCGAGGATGACGTACATGGAATAGTCCAGGTAGGCCTTTTCCGTATAGTCCCGTAACGAAACCCGCTCAAAACCTTCGTCGGTGGTCTGAAACTCTGGCATGAATGCCCCTTGCTCCGGAAATGGGTTCTCGTGCAACCCGCCTGCGCAACGTGCCACACCGGGGGCTGGAAAATCACGCTGACAGGTCACAATACTGCTTGTTACACAGCGGTGTGCCGTATAGCGAGGCTCATTATATGGAGGCGAGGCGCAATAGACCAATTCTGGAAGACGAATCCCCGGCGGTTTTTTCCAATAGCGGAATTCCCGCATGTTTCCGGCCAGCGGGTCACCGTATTCTCGTCGAGGATTGTGGATTAAGGATTCGACATCTGAACACCGGAACAGCTGCCTGCTCCGGCCCATTACTCAGAGCGAACACTATGAAACTGACTCTCAAGGCATGCCGTCAGGCGGTTCTGACCGCCATGATCAACGGCGCACTTGCCCTGGCATTGATGCTCCTGGTGGAGTTCTCGCTCAGTGGCAGCCTGGCATTGACAAGACCGTTCCTGATTGCCGGCATCCTGGTTGCCCTGGTGATCTTCGTCGCCCAGTTCTTCCGGCAGCTCAGACTCTGCCGCTGCGACCAGAACCAAAACGGGGCCCCTACCAAGTAAGGGCCCCGTCCTTCTTCATGCCGGTGTTATACCCGACTGGAATCACCAATACTTACTGGCGGATACCCTCAACCGAGATTTCCAGCTTGACGGTTTCCGAGGCGGGTCCCAGGTCCATGGGAATACCGAAATCCTTCAGCCGGATTTCCGTCTCTGCATCAAAGCCCATGCGATAGCCGCCCCAGGGATCTTCACCATGGCCCTGAAGCTCGACTTCCAGGGTAACTTCCCGGGTGACGCCACGCAGGGTCAGCTCGCCAGTAACATCCGCTTCCTCACCGTCGTCATCCACTTCAACGCGGGTGCTGCGGAAAGTCGCCTCCGGGTATTCGTCAACGAACAGGAAATCCTCACTGCGAAGGTGCTTGTCCCGCTCGGCGTGGTTGGAATCCACACTGGAGGTATCGATGGTTACGTTGACCTTGCTGTTTTCCGGGTTCTCCGCATCAAACACAAACTCGCCGTCAAAGTCGTTAAAGCGACCATAAAGTGTGCTGAAGCCCAGGTGTGAAACCTCGAACGTAATGAACTGGTGCGCGCCCTCTGTATCGAAGGCATAGGTGCCACTGTGTTCGCTGGCGATGGCAGGACCGGCCAGGGCCAGGGTCATTGCCGATGCAAGAAGGGTCTTTTTCATAGCGTGTTCTCCTTTGATGTTCTCTGATGAAGTCCGTTGGATCCCGAAACCGGTCAGCCCCTGCCCTTCAGGGCGACAGGCAACATACGCCTGAGGGTGTCGTCCCGGTCGACGAGGTGATGCTTGATGGCCGCCAGGCCATGGAGTGAGGCGAGCACGACCAGCCCCCAGGTGGCCCAGTAGTGGACATCACCGGCGATATCTTCCATACCTTTAATCCGCCCGGTCACGGACGGCACCTCAAACCAGTTGAATACCCGGATGGCCGAGCCATCGGCCGTAGAAATCAGGTAGCCGCTGAACATGGCGGTGAACAGCAGCAGGTAGAGCACCCCGTGCACCACACGTGCCGACAGGATCTCTGCCGGTGAGTGGCTGCCCAGCGCCGAAGGCCTGGTGTCTGCCAGACGCCAAACGAGTCGCAGAAGAACCGTGATCAGCAGCAGTATGCCCACGCTCCGGTGGATATGGGGCGCCAGGCGGTACAACTCATCGTAATAGCCCAGGTCCACCATGTAATAACCCAGACCAAACAGCCCAAATACCGCCAGCGCTACCAGCCAGTGCAGCGTTGCATGGACAGCACCAAATCTCCTGGGGGAATTTCGTAACTGCATGACACGGATCCTTCCTTAACGTTGGCCAGGGCAGTCCGAGCTGGACGGCACAGGGTTTTACGGCGTGCATCGGAATACCCAGAAGCATAGGAAGCTGGGCCTCCGAAGCCAACCGCAATATTCTGCTCAGCCTGTTCAGTTTTTCTGAAAGAGCCGCCTGGTGCGGGGCTTACCCCCTTGGTCGTATGTGGCTTTTACGGATTCAGTCCTGCTATGGAATCCATATAATTGAATTATCACTTTTACAGGGCGAAACGCCCAAAGCCACAGGAGAGCACCATGGAACTCGAATTTGACGAATCCGTAGTCGTACCGAGCAACAACTAACAGTATTGAAGGGCAGGTTAACCTGCCCTTTTCTTTGGTGGTCGCATTCCATGGAATTCGACCAGCGTTGCCAGGCCCAGCACGTATACCCGACCCGCCAGCCCACCTTGGACCAAGTGGCCGATTACGTGGTCCAGGTCACTGAATGACAATGTTTAACACCGCCTACTGGCGCCCCCCGGGAAGTTCTGGCATGCTCCGGAACAGATTTCCTTATTCCGGCAGGATTACCACGGCCCCTCCAGCCGTCTCCCGGGGTTATAACAGTCGCCAGAATTGTGGACCATGAATTATCTGTCACCACAGCTGTCAGGTGCCGACCTGGAACTCCTTGACCCTCTGTTGAGCCAGCAGGATAACCGCTGGACCGGACGCTTTCATGGCCTCATACTGAAGACGGCCCTGCAGCCTATTTTCAGCATATCCCACAAGCGGATTATCGGCTATGAAGCCCTGATCAGGGCGTTTGATCCGGACAACGCCAGCGTCCCGCCCTTTCAACTCTTTGGCCTGCCGGACAGCGACCAGGAAAACGTGCTGCTGGACCGGCTCTGCCGGCTACTTCACATTCGCAACTACGCAGCCTTCCAGGACGATGTGAACTGGCTGTTTCTTAATGTCTCCCCACGAGTGGTGGCTTCCGGCTACCGTTACGATTCCTTTTTCGGGGAGTTACTGCGCCGTTCCGGCCTGCCTCCCCATCGCATTGTCGTCGAGATCGTCGAACAGCCCACGGATGACTCGGAGCGCCTTCGGGAAACCGTGGACTACTACAAACAGCTGGGCTGCCTGACCGCTATCGACGATTTCGGCGCGGGTCACTCCAACTTCGAACGGATCTGGAACCTGTCGCCGGACATCGTGAAGCTGGACCGCAGCCTGGCCTTACGGGCCAGTAACGACCCCAAGGCGCGCCAGATCCTCAATGGTATTGTGGGGCTGCTTCACCAGTCCGGTTGCCTGGTATTGCTGGAAGGTGTGGAAACCCACGACCAGGCCATGATTGCAATCGATGCCGGGGTGGATTTCGTACAGGGGTTCTATTTCTGCTATCCGAGGCTGGAACTGGAAGGGATCAATGGCGAAGTGACAGACTTCGAGCGCCTGCTGGGGGATTACAAGAACCGCCACCGCATTCGCCTCGACCCGACCCAGCAACTGGCGGAGTTTTTCACCAGCCCCTTCCTCAAAGCCATAGACAGAATGCGCAATGGCGAGTCTCTGAGAGACGCATGTGCCGACATACTGGCCCATCATACCGTGTCCCGCTGCTATCTGATCGACGACCGTGGTGTACAGATTGACGACACCGCTTCGGGACAAGGAGCGTGCGGCGAGCTTGACCCCAAATACCGCCCGCTGGAAAACACCAGCAGCGCCGACTGGTATCGCCAGCACTACCTGAAGCAGGCCCTGGCCCAGCCCAACCGGATGCAGGTGACCAGCCCATACTTGTCCATCACCGGGGTCTATATGTGCGTCACCCTGTCTCTGGGGTACCGATTCAAGGGACACTTGCGGGTACTCTGCTGCGATATCCTTGCAGACCAGGGCCCGCTGGCCAGCACCTGAAGCCGACGTCAGACTGCAACGTCGGCCATGTTGCCATAGGCCTCAAGCCAGGTGCGGCGATCCCCGGCCCGCTTCTTGCCGAGCAGCATATCCATTCGCTCTATCGTGTCGTCCCCTTCTTCCAGGGTCAGCATCACCAGGCGACGGGTGTCTGGTGCCATGGTGGTTTCCCTCAACTGCAAGGGATTCATCTCGCCGAGGCCCTTGAAACGGGTGACCTGGACCTTGCCCTTGCGTTTCTCCGCCGCCAGCCGGTCGATAATGCCCTGTTTTTCGTGCTCATCCAGTGCATAGAAGGTTTCCTTGCCCAGATCCACCCGGTACAGGGGCGGCATGGCCACAAACACATGGCCGGCGTCCACCACCGGGCGGAAATGGCGAACAAAGAGTGCGCACAGCAAGGTGGCAATATGGAGGCCGTCAGAGTCGGCATCCGCCAGGATGCAGACCTTGTTGTAACGCAGCCCGGACAGTTCGTTGGACCCCGGGTCAACCCCGATCGCCACCGCAATATCGTGAACCTCCTGGGATGCCAGGATCTCGGACGAGTCCACCTCCCAGGTGTTCAGGATCTTGCCCCGCAGGGGCATCACCGCCTGGAACTCCCGGTCACGGGCCTGCTTGGCTGAGCCACCGGCGGAGTCCCCTTCCACCAGGAACAACTCTGAACGGCTCGCATCCGCCCCGGAACAATCCGCCAGCTTACCCGGCAGCGCCGGCCCGGACGTCACCTTTTTACGAGCCACCTTGCGGCTGGCCCGCAGGCGCCGCTGGGCATTACTGATAAACAGCTCCGCCAGGGCCTCGGCCACGTCAGTGTGCTGGTTCAGCCAGAGGCTGAAGGCGTCCTTGACCACACCGGAAATAAACGCCGCCGCTTCCCGGGAAGAGAGCCGCTCCTTGGTCTGGCCGGAGAATTGCGGATCCTGCATCTTGAATGACAGCACGTAGGCGCAGCGCTCCCAGATATCCTCCGGGGTCAGCTTGACGCCCCGGGGCAGCAGGTTACGGAACTCGCAGAATTCCCGCATGGCCTCCAGCAGACCGGTGCGGAAACCATTGACATGGGTACCACCCTGCACCGTGGGGATCAGGTTGACGTAGCTCTCGGTGACGGACTCCCCCCCTTCCGGCAGCCACTGTACGGCCCAGTCCACTTCTTCGCTGTTACCGGCGAAACGCCCTGTAAAGGGCTCCAGCGGTACCGCTTCCACCTGGGCCAGCTCGCTGCGCAGGTAATCCCGCAAGCCATCCTCGTAGTACCACTCGTCTTTCTCGCCGGTCTGCTCCTGGGTAAAGGTAACCGTCAGGCCGGGACACAGCACCGCCTTGGCGCGGAGGTTGTGGCGCAGGCGGGTAACCGAGAACTTCGGAGAGTCAAAGTATTTCGGATCCGGCATGAAGTGCAGGCGGGTACCGGTGTTGCGTTTGCCAACAGTGTCTACCACCTGCAGTTCCGAGGCCTTCTCGCCATCGGCAAAGGTCATTCGGTAGAGGTTGCCGTCCCGTTTGATGGCCACTTCCAGGTGCGTGGATAGCGCATTGACCACGGAGACGCCAACCCCGTGGAGACCACCGGAAAAGTTGTAGTTACCCTGTGAGAACTTGCCCCCGGCATGAAGCCGGCTGAGAATCAGTTCCACCCCCGGCAGCCCCTCTTCCTTGTGGATGTCCACCGGCATACCCCGGCCGTCATCCTCTACGGACAGGGAGCCGTCAGCGTACAGCACCACATCCATTCGCCGGGCGTGGCCGGCGAGGGCCTCGTCCACACTGTTGTCAATCACTTCCTGGGCCAGATGGTTGGGCCGGCTGGTGTCGGTGTACATCCCCGGGCGCTTGCGCACCGGGTCCAGGCCGCTGAGGACTTCAATGGAGTCGGCGTTATAGGTTTTCTGGCTCATAGGAAGGGTACAGCTCCGGATGTGCTGGGACGTGTGAGCCCATAGCTTAGGGAATCTGAGGCAAAGATCAACGTCGCCGTTTGCCGGTTTGCGGTGTGGCTCACCGTCTGATCAATGCAATCACTGACGAGTTGCCACCCTGCTCATCGCTCCAGGGAAAGCTCCGGCAGGCCCGGGCCGGTCACATGGACCGTTTCCCAACCCTCCGCAACGACCGCCACTACCGCACAGGGGCTGGTGAGCGCCTGGGTAACCATCTGGTCCGGGGAGGGAGAGCGCAACGTCATGGTCAGCTCCAGGACACCACCGTCCAGCCGACTGCTCTCAAGCGCTACGCCATAGCCGCCTGTGGGCTTGCGCCCGGCAGCCACCAGCAGTAAGTGCTCATTACTGAAATCATGATCCTCCATGGCCGTGAGGTTCACGCCCCGTGCACCAGTTACTTCCTCCAGCCGCTGGCGGGAATCCATATAGAGCAGGCCCGGTTCTGTGAACCCGCACTGGCTGGCGGCAGTAACCTGGCGTGCTGTGGGGCCATCGGCTGCACCCTGGTCCCGACTTCCGGCGCAGGCCGTCAGGGTGCTGGCAATCACCAGTATGGATGCTGTCAGGCCTTTCGCCCATGACCCGTGAATCATGCCGTCATCTCCCTGTCTCGTCAGTTATTCACCCAATGACCGTTCTGGCCGCGTCCCGGCCTGGTGACCGGGAACCGGATAGCCACGGAAGCCGTATCGCGGCAGCCCCATCTCGGCGATGGTTGGCCGCTGGAAACTGGTCGTCATATCCAGTTGCAGGTCCCGGTCACCAATGGAAATTACCTGCCGGCTACCTGTCTCGGGATACTCCGCACAGGCTTCACCGTTCTCACAGATAATTCCGTTGTTGTCCAGGTCCGTTCCTGCCACCAGTATATAGTCGCCGGGCGCCATATCGTCGATGGCGTAGCGATACTGACCATTGTCGTAGCTGGCCAGTACCTGGCGGGAACGACTGGAGCCAAAGTCATTGGCGTCCAGCAACAGGACATAGTGGCGGCCGGCATCACGCTCTCCGGAGGTATCGGCCGCCTGGACATACACCGGGATCCTGAGATCGTCACTGTCCGTACCATTGCTGTACGGGATGAGAATTTCCTCCACCAGGGGACGGTCATCGGGCACCGCACTCGAGTCCACGCTGATGCGCACCGCCTCGGGTATCTCGTCATTGACGTTTATCGGGTTGCCATCGTCATCGGTCAGCGTAAATGCAGCGGGTATATCGGGCGAGCCGCTCACGAGGGGTTCAGCCGCAGACGATTGCTTCAGCACCTCCAGCAGAACCCTGCGCTCAGTACCGGACGGACTGAGTTCCACTACCCGGGGCCAGGCCGAGACCACGGTCGGGAATGCGGTGACATTGGTCACCGCCTCGCTCGCATCCAGCAGCCCCGCCCCGTAAAGCGTATAGTCGCTCAATGCCGAATCCTCTGTAAGAAGCCCGGCAATCAGCTGGGCGCGGAACTGTGACGCGGTCAGTGAGTCCGACACTCCCTTCATCAACGCATAGACGCCGGCAACATGGGGTGCCGCCATGGATGACCCGGCAAGGTAGGCGTAGCTATCGGACAGCGAACCCGTGGCGGAGACTTCGCCATAGGCATTGACGATACCATCGTTGAGTGCGCCACCAGGTGCGAGCAGGTCCACCGACTGGCCATAGTTGGAGTAACTGGCCAGTTCACCACCCCGGGTGGTGGCCCCCACGCCTACCACCCGACGGTTTGCCGCCGGGTAGACCGCAGAGGCATCGCCGCTGTTACCGCCAGCGGCCACCACCAGGATACCATTACTGTTGGCCCGGTCGGTGGCAGCCTGCAGGGGCTCATACGGGGGAAGGCCACCAAGGCTGAGGTTGATGACATCCACATCGTTGCGATCATCCGTCGCGTTGTTGATTGCAGCAATCAGGTCGGAAACCGCCCCGGTACCGTCCTCGCCGCCCACAGGCCCCACCCCGAGAACCCGGTACGGAAGGATGGTAGCCTGGTGGGCAATGCCCACCGTGCCGATGGAGTTATCCTCTGCCGCAATGATGCCGGCCACATGGGTACCATGAAAGCTGGTGGCTGCCGGGTTGGAGGGGGTAATCGGTGTACCGGGGACCCCATCAGGTCCCTCCTGGCCATCCACGTCATAGTCGGGCTTGACGAAATCCAGGATCCCCCCCTCATTCACTACGTTATTGACCAGGTCCTCGTGCCAGTTGCTGTAACTGTCCGGCGTGGTGGTGAACATGCCCGTGTCCATGACCGCGACGCCAATACCCTGCCCCCAGCTGGTGCCTGCCAGGGCCCAGGCCTCACTCAGGCTGATCTGGTCCAGGTTCCAGCGATCTTCCTCGTCAGCGTAGAACGGATCATCACCTGGCGCAGTTGCCAGGAGACTGAAGCGGTAATTCGGTTCAGCCTTCAGGCCAAATTCATCCCGCATTTCACGGATCCATGCAATGGTCTCGGCCCGTGCATCCTTGCTCCCACCGGAGACACTCGACAGCGCACTAACACCGGGTGTACGCCGCACTTGCCAGGTATCCGGCCCGATGGATCGCTCCAGCTCCATGACCGAGCTGGCCTGCAGACCCGAGGACGACAGGGTACTGGCAACGGCCGCCGGGCCGGTGACAATGGCCTCCCCCTCGCGCAGCGGTGGTTCCGGCCAGGCCGCGTCCATAGCCGACAGAGAGGTCTTGGGTGCTATCGAAAGTACGTAACGGAAAGGGCCGCCACCGTTCGCGGTAATCAGGAACGTCGTGGCACCTGCCGGGGAAGACACTATCCCGCCAGAGCCACAAGCATTGCCGGAGGCAACTTCGTCATCATTAAGGGTGAGGGACACGTCAAGGGTGTCCTGGTCAGCTCCCGTGGCCGGGAAGCACTGCAGGAAATAGCGATCACCCTCGACCAGGGAAACCGCATAGCTATCTTCCTGGTCCAGGGGGTATCCAAGCCCATTCGCGTAGGTATCGCTACGGTCGCTGAGATAGCCGCCGGTGGTTGAGGGCACGGGCACTGAAACCGTATCACGGCTACCACTCGGCCAGCTTTCGTCAGAAGCCGCCCAAAGATCGGCGTAATCCCCGTCTACCCGGGTACCAGCGGCAATCTCGATAGTGCCTCTGACGCCAGCATCGTCATCCGAGGAGCCTCCTCCCCCACCACAACCGGTCAGCAATAGCGCAATACCAACGGATGAAGATAACAATTTGCCAGGCAAAACCCGTTTCCTGTCAGTCATATTTACCTTTTCGATAACCATTGGCCCGAAGGCTCAGGCGGACGATCGGCAGAGCGTGGCACATATCCGGGCGCAGAGATATAACCCGTGTTAAGCCAGCTCCTGTATGGGCACAGCAGTGATTGTTACGATGATCATAGCAGGAAGGGATGACATGAAATGAGAAACGGGGCGCCCTGTGGGCACCCCGTCTCTGGGAAAGTCAGGTCTGAATCGGCGACAGGATCTCAGTCGCTGACTTTCAGCACCACCTTGCCTGTGGCGGTCCGGCCGGACAGCGCAGCCAGCGCCTTGACGTAATCTTCAAAGGCAAAGACTTCACTGACTTTCGGCTTGATCTTGCCTTCGCTATGCATCTGGAAGAGCTCTTTCATGTTCTGCACATGGTTCTGCGGCTCTTTCTGGGTAAAGGCGCCCCAGAACACACCGACAACCGAGCAGCTCTTCAGCAAGGTGAGGTTGGCAGGGATCTTCGGGATCTCACCGGCGGCGAACCCGATGACCAGGTGGCGACCGTTCCAGGCCATGGCGCGCAGGGCCTGCTCGGTGAAGTCACCGCCTACGGGGTCGTAGATAACATCCACACCCTTGCCGCCGGTCATCTCCTTGATAACATCCTTCAGGGGCTTGTCGGTGTTGCTGTAGTTAAGCAGCTCGTCCGCTCCCGCTTCCTTTGCCACCTGGAGCTTGGCGTCGGTACTGGCCGCAGCGATCACGTGGGCGCCCATGGCCTTGCCCAGCTCAACCGCTGCCAGGCCAACGCCACCACTGGCGCCCAGCACCAACAGGCTCTCACCCGGCTGGATGTTGGCCCGCTGTTTGAGGGCGTGGTAGGAGGTGCCATAAACCATGGTGAAGGCGGCCCCTTCCTCGTCGCTCATGCCTTCCGCCAACGGCAGCAGGCGGTTTTCTTCCACCAGCATCTCTTCCGCGAAGGCGCCGTAACCGGTCATGCCGATCACCCGGTCGCCGACCTTGAAACGGGTCACCTTGTCGCCCACGGCAATAACCTCACCGGCCATTTCACCGCCGGGAGAGAAGGGCATTTCCGGCTTGATCTGGTACTTGCCTTCAATGATAAGGGTATCCGGGAAATTCAGGCCCGCGGCCTTGACCTTGACCTTGACCTGGTTGCCGGTGGGTTCCGGACATTGAATGTCCTCAATGACCAGCTTTTCCGCCGGGCCGTATTCCTTGCAGAGAATTGCACGCATGTTGCTGCTCCGATCCTTTATCCGCGTATGGATGTTGTTGGTTGATATGGATAACGGATCAAGCTAACCCGACAGTGGTCATGAATCAAATAAAGATAGCTTATGGCTGAGCATCATCACGATTGATCCGAGCCTGACCGCTGGCGGTTTTTACGGCGTTACCCGGATCAGGGAAGCAACAGCGTGCCGCCCACCAGCAATGCAGCCACCAATGTGGCGCCCGCCAGCACCAGGCCCTTGCGGATACCGGGGGTGAATAGCCCGTCGTTGGCGCCCCGCGGTCGTACCTGGTCGTTGATCACCCGCTCCACCCCGTTACTGTCCCGGATAACCGAGATCATTTCTTCACACAGGTTTCGGTCAAACCGGTCAGGCTCGAAGCTGGCGAGGCCATGACGCTGCAACATACGCTGTACGTCATCGGCCAGCGGCACATACTTCATGGACCAGTTATCGAATGTGCGTTGCTTGAGGGGCTCTTCCAGCAGGGTTGTCACGCCCCGGTGACGTTCATCCTGGCGAATGCGGTCATAGACGGCGTTGACCGCTTCCTCTTCACCCTCCAGGTATTGGAAGAAGCGATTATTGCCGTAATAAAGCCCACCAACTACCGCCTGCCGGGCATTATTGCGACGGGAGGCCAGCAGGATCCTGGCCACGTGGGGCTCGACTCCTGAGTGGTCGGGGCTGGGGCTGAAAGTGGCCTCACTGGCATAGGCCAATCGGATCAGGGACATCGATCTACTCCTGGAGAATGAAGGACACATCCGTATTGATTACAGGTTTCAGGGCCAACCGGATCATTCGGAACCACAAGCCGCCTTAACCCCAGATGATTCCTGACCTGAAATCCGCTATCCTGCGCGCTTCATCCAAGCCTGCCTGACCGCGTCTATGCCCGATATCATCTACGTCCTGGAAATGATCGGTGTTATTGCCTTTGCCATTTCCGGCATGATTGCCGCGCAGCAGAAAAACATGGACCCGGTGGGGGTCTTTACCATCGGGTTTGTCACCGCCCTTGGCGGCGGTACCCTGCGGGATCTGATGATGGATAACCATCCGCTGTACTGGATCAAGCACCAGGAACAGCCCATCCTGATCCTCGCCATGGCTGTGGTATTCAGCTACGCCGGCCTGGGCAAGCGTATCCATGAATCCCGTATCGTGTTCCCTGATGCCATCGGGCTGGGCATTTTTTCGATCCTGGGCGCCCAGCTCGCCCTCGACCTCGGGCACTCCTGGTTCATCGCAGCGCTATTGGGCGTAATGACCGGAACCTTCGGCGGTGCCCTGCGGGACACCCTGTGTAACGAAGTGCCGTTCATTTTCAGGAAAGACCAGATCTACGCCTCGATTTCCTTTGCCGGCTGCTGGCTTTACTTTGTCTGTCAGTGGCTGCTGGAAAGCGAGGCCCTGGCGCTGACCATCGGATTACTGTTTATCGTTATTGTCAGGATGGCCGCCGTACGCTTTGACATCCGGCTCCAGCGGGACCCCCACTGACCCCACCGCATTGACGCCCTCCGTGGCCTGACAGGCTATCCTGAGGTATCATTGCGCCCCCTTAACCATTGATCAAATCCTGTCCGCATCGAGGCTGCCCCCATGCTCGAAAAGTTGTTCCAGTTGCAGGCCCACGGCACCACCGTCAAGCGTGAAGTGATTGCCGGCATCACCACCTTCCTGACCATGGCCTACATCGTGGTGGTCAACCCGTCCATCCTGTCGAACACTGGCATGGACTTTGGTGCAGTCTTCGTAGCCACCTGCATCGCCGCGGTTATCGGCACCCTGATCATGGGACTCTGGGCCAATTACCCAATTGCCCTGGCACCCGGCATGGGGCTCAACGCCTTCTTCTCGTTCACGGTGGTGGGCAGCATGGGCTACAGCTGGCAGGTGGCCCTGGGGGCAGTATTCCTGTCCGGCCTGATCTTCTTCCTGCTCAGCATCTTCAAGGTGCGGGAGTGGATCATAAACAGCATTCCTCTCTCACTGCGGTTCGGCATTTCCGCCGGCATCGGTTTCTTCCTGGCCTTTATCGCCTTCAAGAACGCGGGCATCGTGGTGGACAACCCCGCCACCCTGGTCAGTATGGGCGAAATCAAAACCGCCGAGGCTATCCTGTTCTTTGCCGGGTTTGTGGGCATCTGTGCCATGGCTTACCGCAATGTCACCGGCGCGGTCATGATTGGCATCCTGGTCGTTACCGTTGTGGCCATGCTGCTGGGAATGGTCGAGTTTGATGGCCTGGTGTCCGCACCGCCCAGCCTGGCGCCCACCCTGATGCAACTGGATATCGCCGGAGCCCTGAACGTGGGTATGATCTCGGTCATCTTTGCATTCCTGTTCGTCGACCTGTTTGACACCTCCGGCACCTTGATCGGCGCCGCACAGCGGGGCGGACTGCTGGACAAGGACGGCAAGCTGCCCCGCCTGGGCCGGGCGCTGATGTCCGACTCCGTCGCCACCATGTCCGGTGCTGCCCTGGGTACATCCACCACGACCAGTTACGTGGAATCCACTGCCGGTATTGCGGCAGGCGGGCGTACCGGCCTGACCGCTGTCGTCGTTGCACTGCTTTTCCTCGCCTGCCTGTTGTTCTCCCCCATCGCGGCCATTATTCCACCCTACGCCACCGCCCCCGCCCTGCTCTATGTGGCCGTACTGATGACCGGTGGCCTCAAGCTGATCGACTGGGATGATGTAACCGACGCGGCACCGGCCGTGGTAACCGCGCTGATGATGCCGCTGACGTTCTCCATCGCCGATGGCATTGCCGCGGGCTTCATCGCTCACGCCGCTCTCAAGGCCCTGAGCGGGCGCTGGTCGCACCTGAACCCCAGTGTTGTGCTGATTGCCATTGTCTTCGTACTCAAATTCATCTTCCTCGACGCCTGAAGGCGCCGGAGACCTCCCATGGACTATTTCGCCGACAGCATCAAGAAAGCTATCCGCACCGTGCCGGACTGGCCCAAACCCGGAGTATCCTTCCGGGATATCACCACCGTTCTTCAGGACCGCACGGCCTTTCGCAAACTGGTGGACGCATTCGTGCACCGCTATCATGACCAGAAGATCGACGCCATCGCGGCCATTGACGCCCGCGGCTTCATCATCGGCTCACCACTGGCCTATGAGCTCAACGCCGGGCTGGTGCTGGTGCGCAAGAAGGGCAAGCTGCCCTTCGACACCCTGGTGGAAGACTACGAACTGGAATACGGCACTGCGTCGGTGGAGCTTCACAAGGATGCCTTCCGCCCTGGCGACAAGGTGGTGCTGGTGGATGACCTGATTGCCACCGGTGGGACCATGCTGGCGGCCAGTCGCCTTATCCGCCAGATCGGCGCGGAGATTGTCGAAGTCTCCGCCATGATCGACCTGCCGGACCTGGGTGGTTCCCGCAAGCTACGGGACGAGGGTCTGAGCGTTTATACTGTCTGCGAATTCGAGGGCGACTGAGTCCGGAGGGCGTCATGGCTTACCAGCATCAATGGCAGGATGGCAGCAAGGTCGAGTGGCCACCGGGTAAAATCGTCTGCGTCGGGCGGAACTATGCGGCCCACGCGGCCGAGCTCAATAACCCGGTGCCGGAACAACCCCTGCTATTCCTCAAACCAGCCAGTGCCCTTGCACCACTGACCGACCCGATCCGTTTGCCTCAGGGCCGGAGCGACGTGCACTTTGAAACCGAGCTGGCGATTCTGGTGGGCCAGACTCTCACCGGGGCAAGCCAGCAGCAGGCCCGGGGCGCCATCGCCGGGATTGGCCTGGCCCTGGACCTTACCCTGAGGGACCTCCAGTCCGAGCTCAAGGCAAAGGGCCACCCCTGGGAGCGGGCCAAGGCGTTTGACGGCGCCTGCCCCCTGTCCGGCTTCGTGCCCCTGCGCAGCGATGACGACCTGGAGAACCTGCGATTCTCCCTCACCGTTGACGGTGAACAGCGCCAGGCGGGCCATACCGGCGATATGATCACCCCGGTACTGGCGTTACTCGCCCATATCTCCGAAACCTTTACCCTGCAACCGGGGGACGTGGTGCTCACCGGCACCCCAGCCGGTGTAGGCACCCTGCAAAGCGGCCAGCAACTGACGCTGGAACTGGCCGGTAGGTTTCAGGTTCAAACCAGCGTAGAGTAATCGGCCTACACTTCGCAGGTATTCGACCTCAGGCATGGCCAAGAAACCCGTCACATCCCGTCGCGGACGCTTTTTCAAACTGGCCGGCATGACCGCCTCGGTGGCCGGCCAGTTTGCCGGCTCCCGTGCCCGGCAGTTCCTTGGTCGCGAATCCGATGAGGAGCGCTCCCTCCAGTATGCCCGTATGGCCGATGAGATCGTGGACACCCTGGGTGAACTCAAGGGTGCCGTGATGAAGGTGGGCCAGGTGGCCTCCCAGACCCAGGACTTCCTTCCGCGGGAATTTTCCGAAGCGCTGCAGCGCCTGCAGAAAGAAGCCCCACCCATGCCCTTCGATATCATCCGCCAGCAGATCGAGGCAGAACTGGGTGCGCCGGTGGCCGAACTCTTTGGTGACCTGCAAGCAGAGCCCTACGCAGCGGCATCCATTGGCCAGGTCCACAAGGCCCGTCTGAAGGATGGCACCGAAGTCATCGTCAAGGTGCAATACCCCGGGGTGGATGAATCCTGTGATTCCGACCTGAAACAGTTGCGCATGGCGTTGCGCCTGGGCGGACTACTACGAATGCCAAAAGAGAGCGCTGACCGACTGTTTGAGGAAATACGGATCCGGCTCAAGGAGGAACTGGATTACGAGAATGAAGCCGCCAACATCCGCCGGTTCCGGGCCTATCATGAGCGTCACCCCTGGGTGCTCATTCCCCGGGTGATCGATAGCCACTCCACCCGGCACATTCTCACCATGGAACTTGCCGAGGGCGACCATGTCAGCCAGGTAGCGCCAGACCGGTATGACCAGAAGACAATCAACCTGCTGGGCGAGCGGCTTTTCATCACCATGGCGGATGAGCTGTTCGACTTCCAGTGCATTCATGGTGACCCGCACGCCGGCAACTTTGCTTTCCGGCCGGATGGCACCCTGATTCTCTACGATTTCGGCTGTGTAAAATCCCTCAAACCGGCGGTGGTCGCCCATTATCGACAGGCACTGATTGCCGCACTTGAGGAGGATTATGAGGCCCTGGATCAGCACCTGGTGAACCTGGGCGCAAGGGTAGCCGAGAAACCGGCCATCAGCCCGGACTATTATGCCATGTGGCGCAACCTGTTGATTGAACCCTTCGCGGGAGACGAGCCCTACGATTTTGGTCGGTCAGACCTGCACCGGCAAATCGCTGCCCACACCCATACCGTGTTCCGCTACCTGGACCGATTGCAGCCCGCCGTGGACAGCATGTTTATTGATCGCATGGTGGCAGGGCACTACTGGATACTGCGGCAATTGGGCGTGCAGGCGGCCTTTCGCAAACACCTGGACAGCTACCTCAAAGATCACTGAATGAGCCCTTCCGGTGAACCTGAATAGCCATCAATACGCCGGTTCAGACAGGAGGCTAGAAACTTTGCACCGTGTGGATGTGTCGTGCATCCAGGTAGCGCTTCGCCTCGGTCAACTGCTCCCGTCCGCGGGCATGGACGGATACCACGAAGCGCCCCTTGCGAAGGGCTGACCTCGCCCTGGAGACGTAAATCGTGTGATCCGGGCGCAGAGTAAAAAGCCCCCCGAGCAACAGTCCCGCCACGCCACCAAAGGCCACAAACAACGTACTGGCCCACATCGCATTCTGGGCAATGAAGGGAATACCGGACGCCGCCAGCACCAGGAACAACACCAGTCCGCCGGCCATGCCAGCCAGCCCGAACCACAGGTGTGCACGAACAGCAGTGCGCCAAATACCCCGGTCTTCGGGCTCGAGACCGGTTCCCTGATGGGCGTCGTCGGGACGTATGATGCGGATCTGGTCCCGGCTGAGACTGGTCGACCGACACAGGTCTTCAGCAACCTTTTCGGCCTCGGTCTCGGTGCCACACTCAGCCGCGAGCTTGTGATCAACGACCTCACCGGACACGTGCATGGTGGTTTTCATGACAGCCCCCTATAAGGATCCATGGCTGAATCAACCGTCAGCATGACGGTAGCTGCCTGCCAGTCTAGCGAAGGAAAGGGGGGTCAAGGAGCGGCGCTAACAATGTTTAATAGTCCGGCCATGAAGACCAGCATACCTGCAGGCGCGCAGGCACCCGCAGGCCTGACTAAAAAACCATCAAATCCGGCGGGTTAACGCGCCAATAGTGCCTGTACCCAGCGGGGTACACCGACACTGGCGGGTTCACGAAATACCTGCGCCCGGGTCATGGCCGGCACCTCACCGGGGTCGATCACCGTGACCGGTACGTCAAAGTCTACCAGTTCCACCAGCCCGGCCGCCGGATAGACCTGGAGTGAGGTTCCGACAATCAGCAAATGATCGGCCAGCGGTACGATTTCTGCGGCCTTCTCGATCATGGGAACGGCCTCACCAAACCACACCACATGGGGCCGCAGTTGCGTGCCCTGTTCGCAGGTGTCGCCAAGGTGGATTTCGTCGTAGCCCCGCTCGTAGACCAAGTGAGGATTCTCAGAACTGCGAACCTTGGTGAGTTCGCCGTGAAGGTGAACCACATTGGTCGACCCCGCCCGTTCATGGAGGTCATCAACGTTCTGGGTAATCACTGTCACCCGGCGGGTCTGCTCCAGCTCGGCCAGGGCCCGGTGGGCCGCATTGGGTTCCACGTCCGCCAGCTGCCGCCGGCGCTGATTATAGAAATCGAGCACCAGTTCCGGGTTGCGGGCAAAGGCTTCCGGCGTGTCCACGTCTTCAATGCGATGACGCTCCCACAGGCCGCCGGCATCCCGGAAGGTGGAAAGGCCGCTTTCAGCGCTGATTCCGGCGCCGGTCAGAACAACCACATGGTCTTTCAAATCAACCCCCGATATCGAATATCTTCCCGGGATTCATAATGCCATTAGGATCGAAAACCCGCTTGATACCGCGCAGATACTCGATTTCCACCGGGCTGCGGGTGTACTGCAAATAGTCTTTCTTCACAAGCCCCACCCCATGCTCGGCAGATACGCTGCCCCGGTGACGCTGTACAATATCGAACACCCACTTGTTCACCTGCTGGCACTTGTCGAAGAACTCTTCCTTCGCCATGCCCTCCGGCTTGAGGATATTCAGGTGCAGGTTGCCATCGCCGATATGGCCGAACCAGATAATCTCGAAGTCGGGATAGTGCTCGGTGACCACCTGATCGATCTCGGTGAGGAATTCCGGCACCCTCGAAACCACCACCGAAATATCATTCTTGTAGGGGGTGCGCGGCGCGATGGACTCCGAGATACGCTCCCGCAGTTGCCACAGGTTGTTGGCCTGGGTTTCGCTCTGACTGATCACGCCATCGAGCACCCAGCCGTTCTCTACGCACTGCTCGAACAGGGCCATGGCATCTTCCATCACCTGGTCAGACACCGCCTCGAATTCCAGCAGCGCGTAGTAAGGCGCTTCGGCGTCAAACGGCGCCTGTACCTGGCCGTGGGCCAGTACGTGCTGCATGGCCTGGTGGGAAAAGAACTCGTAGGCGGTCAGATCGATGTTCTTGAGGAAGGTTTGCAGCACATCCATGGTGTTGGTCAGGTCGGCCAGGCCCAGAACCATCACGGTCAGGTTGGTGGGCTGACGGGTAAGCTTCATGGTCGCTTCGGTGATAAACCCGAGTGTACCCTCGGCACCGATAAACAGGTGACGCAGATCATAACCGGTGTTGTTCTTTTCCAGGTCGAGGTTCAGCTCGAGGATATCGCCCTTGCCGGTGACGACTTTCAGGCCAGCCACCCAGTCACGGCTCATGCCATAACGGATCACCTTGATTCCGCCGGCATTGGTGGACAGGTTGCCCCCCAGCTGGCTGGAGCCGGCGGAGGCAAAGTCCACCGGATAGAAGAGGCCGTTATCCTCGGCGAAGGATTGCAGCTGTTCGGTGACCACGCCAGCCTGACAACGCACGGTGCGGTCACTGGCGTTGAAGTCGAGGATCTGGTTCATGTTATCGAAGGCGACAACCACCTCGCCATTGGCTGCGACGGCGCCGGCACTGAGGCCGGTGCGGCCACCGGAGGGCACCAGGGCAACCTGGTTCTCGTTGGCGAACTTCACAATGGCCTGCACCTGTTCGGTGGTTTTTGGCAGCAGGATCGCCAGTGGCCGGGGCGCGTACTGTTTCGTCCAGTCCTTGCCGTAGGCGTCCAGGTCGGCGGGATCGGTCAGCACCTTGCCGTCGTCCACCAGTTTTTTCAGGGCAGCGATAATCTGTTCCGGATTCATGGTTTACAGGGTCTCTCAAACGGGCCAGACAGGAGGCCGGAACACCGGAATGCCAATTGACTCAGGTGAACGGGCCGGCTGTGAAAATCTGCGGTTATGGTATCATACCGCCCCTGTTCTGTGAGCCCGAGCCCGTACCGGCAACGGAAGGCCCGGCACCGGGGCTGTGCAGTGGTACCTGCACAACCGCGGACACAGGTATTTTCTGGTCCAGGGAGCCCGGAAATCCGGCGCTTCATACCACGCAATAGAAGGTCTGGAAGCTTACCCATGTCAGAAACGTCTCTTGAGAAGAGCAAGATCCGCATCCTGTTGCTCGAAGGTGTTCACCAGTCTGCACTGGACACCCTGAACGCCGCGGGCTACACCAATATCGAATACCTGACCCACTCCCTCGGGGAAGAAGAGCTGATCGAGAAGATCGCCGACGCGCACTTTATCGGCATCCGCTCCCGCACACAGCTCACGGAGAATGTATTCGAAGCCGCGAAAAAGCTGGTTGCGGTGGGCTGTTTCTGTATTGGTACCAACCAGGTCGACCTGCAGGCGGCGACCCGTCGCGGCGTAGCCGTATTTAATGCGCCTTTCTCCAACACCCGCAGCGTGGCGGAACTGGTGCTGGCCCAGGCCATCCTGTTGCTGCGCGGCATCCCCGAAAAGAACGCCGAGGCACACCGGGGTGGCTGGCAGAAAACCGCGAAGAACAGCTACGAGATTCGCGGCAAGAAGCTGGGCATCATTGGTTATGGCAACATCGGTACCCAGTTCTCGGTGCTGGCAGAGGGCCTGGGCATGGACGTCTATTTCTATGACGTGGTGTCCAAACTGCCCATCGGCAACGCCAAACAGGTAGGCTCTCTCAAGGAGCTGCTCAACCTGGCTGACGTGGTCAGCCTGCATGTACCCGAGACGCCGTCCACCCGTTACATGTTTGGTCCGGAGCAGTTCGCCCAGATGAAGCCGGGCAGCATACTGATGAACGCTTCCCGCGGCACCGTCGTGGATATCGACGCGCTGGCGGAAGCGGTTCGCAGCGGCAAGTTGTTGGGCGCGGCCATCGACGTGTTCCCGGTTGAGCCCAAGTCCAATGACGAGGAATTCGTTTCACCCCTGCGGGAATTCGACAACGTTATCCTGACCCCTCACATTGGTGGTTCCACCATCGAGGCCCAGGAAAACATCGGCAAGGAAGTAGCGGAAAAGCTGGCCATGTACAGCGACAACGGCACCTCGGTCTCTTCCGTCAACTTCCCGGAAGTGGCCTTGCCGTCGCACCCGAATCAGCACCGCCTGCTGCATATCCACGAGAACGTGCCAGGGGTCATGTCCGAGATCAACCAGGTGTTCTCCGAGAACGGCATCAACATTTGTGGCCAGTACCTGCAGACCAAGGAAGAGATTGGCTATGTGGTGATCGACGTGGACAAGGCCTACGGCGAGCTGGCGTTGGAAAAGCTGCGCAAGGTTAAGGGCACGATTCGCTGTCGCGTACTCTTCTGAGCAGGCGCCATGCAATCAAAAAGGGGTGCCCTGTGGAGGCTGTGTGAAAACAGCCTCCCAAGCTGGCAAAATAACCGCGACATGGCTCGCGGTTATTTTTTATGAGACATCTGGAAGGCACTCCCCGAAGTCAGACGCTTCTGCTTCCGCCCAGCGT
>Ga0098065_1000321_pt1 | contig 24044 bp, 17 predicted proteins | sample 25_taG_FD_75062 | JGI IMG/M metagenome (GOLD analysis project Ga0098065, IMG submission 75062) | Marine viral communities from Cariaco Basin, Caribbean Sea - 25_WHOI_OMZ | ecosystem: Environmental > Aquatic > Marine > Oceanic | place: Caribbean Sea: Cariaco Basin | collected 2014-11-08 | reverse complement strand
TATGTTTGCATCGCAAGGGGGACCATCTACTTGTACCTGCGATCTGCTTGAAGGTCTTTATAACATTGAGGTATCAGTGGATTTGTTGTCATCAAAACCTGTTGGTACTGACAAAAGTAATAAAGAGACGGTACTGGGGGAAGGACGACCGTGGATGAAGTTGGTAGACTGTGATTACTCGACACCATTAGCTTTATCGAAAAATGTGGATAAATTTCTCCAAGAAACGGAATATGAACTTTATCATGCGAATACATTATGGCTGTATACCACTCATGCTACATGTCGTCATGCACGCAAGATTGGTAAACCTTATGTGCTGAGCACCCACGGGATGCTGTATCCGACGGCTCTGAAAGTGAGTAGTTGGAAGAAGAAACTAATGGGGGCGTTATGGTACAACAAGGATATCATGAAGGCTACTTGCATTCATGCTACATGCCAGCAGGAATTGGAATATGTGAGGGCGCATGGGTATAAGGGACCGATTGCAGTTATTCCGAATCCGGTGGTATTCCCACATGGAGTTAGCTTGAAGCTCAGAGATGAGAGCCTAAAGTATAGAATTCAGGGTAAGAAGCAAATCGGATTCCTTGGTCGCTTGCATCCCATAAAGAAGGTGGAGAATATTATCTATGCAATGGCTCTACTTAATGAGGAGGAAAGTAAGCTGCTTTCATTTCAGGTGATGGGGAGGTTCGATGAAAACTATGAAGCATTTCTGAGAGCAGAAGTGAAGAGACTGAACTTGGAGGATTCCGTAACCTTTGTAGGATTTGTTAGCGGACTAGAAAAATATGAACGTCTTTCCCAATTATCCACCTTAATGGTTCCCAGCGAGCAAGAAAACTTCGGCATGATTGTTCCTGAGGCACTGATTTGTGGAACGCCTGTTTATGCTTCTTTGGGTACGCCTTGGAGCGAGTTAATCGAAAATAACTGTGGATGGTGGGAAAACAATGATCCAAAAACAATCGTAAAAATATTAAGAGAAATTCTTTGCATGGATGATTCCGAAATTCGCGAGATGGGATCTCGTGGGCGTAAGTTGATTACTGAGGAATATGAGCAGCATAAGGTTGCCGGTATGATGCGGGATTTATATTATTGGTTGTTAAACGAAAATACTAAACCTGAATTCGTTTATACTTTGTAGGTTTAAAGTTCCAAATTATTTAAATAAGTGGAAAAAACTGATCTTTCTAAATACGATAAGAGTTGGTACCAACCGGGAGGTAAATTAAAAACTACCCTCTGGTACTTTGTCAATGTTTTGTTCTTCCTGAATCCGCTGAACCCGATTTCGGGATTGAAGGTGAAGCTATTGAGATTATTTGGAGCTAAAATCGGCAACGGCGTGGTCATTAAACCGGGAGTCAATATCAAATACCCCTGGAAACTTGAAATTGGGAATCACGCATGGATCGGGGAGAAAGTCTGGATAGATAATTTGGGATTGGTTAAAATCGGTAATAATGTATGTATCTCCCAGGGCGCCATGCTATTATGTGGAAACCATAATTATAAAAAATCAACTTTTGATCTTATTGTAAAGGGAATAGTCCTGGAAGATGGGGTATGGATCGGGGCGCAGAGCGTAGTTTGCCCGGGGGTAGTCTGCAAGTCCCATAGTATACTAGCAGTAAGTTCTGTTGCTAATAAAGATCTGGAAGCTTATACTGTTTACCAGGGGAACCCTGCGGTAAAATCGAGAGAAAGAATAAAGGATGAGATTGCCACGTCGGCTATCGCCTCCTCGCAATGACTAGTTTAACACTGATGTGTAATTGTTCAACTCAAGCCTTTTAATAAAAACTGGCGCTAATGCTGTGAATAGATTGCCACGTCGGCTATCGCCTCCTCGCAATGACAAGTTTAACACTGATGTGTAATTGTTCAACTCAAGCCTTTTAATAAAAACTGGCGCTAATGCTGTGAATAGATTGCCACGTCGGCTCCTCCTCGCAATGACTAGTTTAGTATTTATTCTGCTTTATTTACGCCGTGGGCGCAGCATCAACTAACGTCAGTTCGAGTGAATTCAAAACAGAGATCGCAATTTTAAATTCAGGCAACCTGATAGTTCAGTTTAGAAAAAATCATGAAAGTATCTATAATAACAGCTACCTACAATAGTGCACCTTCAATAAAAACGGCTTTACAGTCTGTTTCTTCACAAAACTACCTGAATATGGAGTTAGTAGTGATTGATGGAAACTCTAAGGACAACACTCTTGCCGTCGTCAAACAAAAGTATAATCGACCTGCCAAAATTATTTCTGAAAATGACAAAGGAATTTACGATGCTCTGAATAAGGGAGTTAAAGCTGCCTCGGGAGATATTATTGGGCTGGTGCATTCAGATGATTTTCTGGCATCTCCTGAAATCATTTCAGAAGTGACCGCTGCTTTTCAAAAATATGAGGTAGACGGTGTATATGGCGATCTTCAATATGTACAAAAAGAAGATACTTCAAAAGTCGTAAGATACTGGAAAAGTAAGCAATTTTATTCGGGGCTCTTAAACAAAGGCTGGATGCCTGCCCACCCTACTTTATTTTTAAGAAAAGAGGTTTATGAAAAGCACGGCTTGTTTGATCTAAATTATAAGATCGCGGCAGATTATGATATGATGTTACGCGTTTTTAGCGATACAAGCCTTAATTTTCATTATTTGCCAAAGGTAATCACTAAAATGCGGGTAGGAGGTGCCAGCAATCGCAGCCTGAAAAATATAAAACTAAAATCTACAGAAGATCTTAAGGTTTTAAGAGCAAACGGCATTAAAAATCCGTTAAAAGTTTTAGGCTATAAAAATTTTCTAAAGCTCTCACAATTCGTCATAAAATAATATGAGACTGTCAAAAGATCGCTGTTGCCGTCTGGTGTATTTCGGTGCAGCCTGATAATTTTAAAAAAACTCAATACTATTAGCTAATATTTAAAAAACTGGTTTCCCTACAAACTAACATCACTAACTACCAAATTCTAACAACATGAACATTCTAAACCACGAAACCGTCCGCGAGTTGTTCAATGCTTTTTACCCGTTTTTTGTTACTGGTCTTTGTCTGGTAGCTTTTGCTATTACCTATTACCTTATCCCTAAGGTGCTTTGGGTAAGTAAGGAGAAAAAATTAACCGCTCCGGTTAACGACCGTAGCGCGCATGTATTTGAAACCCCATCTTTTGGAGGAGTAGCTTTTTTTATAACGCTTATTCTCATTATTAGTTTGCTTCAAAGCCTAAGGCTTAATTATGTAGGGAGCCATATCATTGCAGCCATCACCATACTTTTTATGGTGGGATTAAAGGATGACCTGGTAGTCTCTACCGCCAGGATAAAATTAATTGGCCAGATCACAGCTGCCTGTTTCCTGGTTTTTTCGCCTGAAATGCAACTTAATAGTCTTCATGGTTTCTGGGGAGTATATGAGATTCCGGAAATTCTTGGATATAGTATGAACGTGTTTATTGTGGTAGCGCTTATAAATGCCTATAACCTTATAGATGGTATTGACGGGCTGGCCTCTATGCTGGGAATTGTAATTGCCGGGGTCTATGCCTATATCTTTTTTGAAACCGGGAACTCCTACTTTGTTCTTATAAGTGTTACTATAGTTGGGGTTTTAGCGGCCTTTCTAAGGTTTAATTTCTCCAGGGGAGAAAGAAAGATCTTTATGGGGGATTCCGGTTCACTGGTTATAGGACTGCTGCTTGCCTTTTTAACTTTAAAAATCTTGGTCATGGAACCCCACACCGGCCTGATGCAAGAGGGACATTCTCCTGCTAACAGAATATTGTTGATAAGCGTAGTCTTATTCCTGCCTGTCTTTGATACATTGAGGGTGATGTTGTTAAGATTGATTGATAAACGAAGTCCCTTTTCTGCAGATCGTAATCATATACATCATGTGCTGCTTGATCTCGGCTTTTCACATTTTAGAGCAAGTGCAAGCCTGGCGCTTTTAAATTTACTGGTGGTAGCTATTTATTCATATGCTTCCACGAGACTCACCAACCTGTGGCTTAGTTTTGGCGTAGTATTAATATACGCACTAACTTTCTTTATATTTTCCAAGCTAAAGATTTCCACTCAAAACACTGCCCGCCCAACTCACAGTAGTCCTAAAGTAAAAGGAGTGAAAGTGGGAGAGAGAAGCCAGATGAAAGAAGAATATAGTTCTTAAAGCAAGAATAGCCTATGCCATCTAAAACTCAAACGCCACAACCGCCAGCCGAAAGCCAAAACATTAACAATAAAAAGTTTAAGCTTTTCTTAACAGAATAATTACCTTCGCAAAAATTTTAAAAAATGCAATCCCTACGTCTTCTAAAAATACCTTTTCTCTTTTTACTCTTATCCCTGGTTTTGGGATCGTGTGTCTCTAGAAAAAAAATTGCTTATTTCCAGGATCTTAAAGAGGTTCAGGCATTAAATACCGATGATAATATCAAGATTAAGCCTGATGACGTGTTGACTATTATGGTTTCTGCGCCCGAACAATCTGCTGCCATTCCTTTTAACCTGACCAAGTCTATAGCTGCTATGGATGGAGACCGGGGAGGGGCAATGGCTAATGTGGAGTTGCAAACTTACCTTGTTTCTGATAAGGGAATGATTAAGTTTCCCGTAATAGGAGCAGTAGAAGTAGAAGGTTTAACAAATGCGGAGCTTGCTGATAAGCTGGAGGAAAAAATACGCCCCTATGTTAAAGATCCTCTGGTGAATGTTAGAAATATGAACTTTCAAATAAGTGTTTTAGGAGAAGTAGGGAATCCCGGAACATTCCAGATAGAACCGGATCAGGACCATATAAGCCTTCCAAAAGCTTTAGGTCTTGCAGGTGATGTGCTGCTTACAGGGAAGCGAAAGGAGATACTAGTAATTCGGGAAGAAGATGGGGTGGCGACTCACGCCTACCTTGATATTACAGATCCGGAAATTTTGGACTCTCCTTATTATAACCTTCGACAAAATGATGTGGTGTATGTGGAGCCTATTGGGCCTAAAATACAGTCGGCCAGCTATCTTGGTACAGCGGCAAGCTATTTGTCTGTAGTATCTGTGATCACTTCCTTAATTCTAATTTTTACCCGATAATTATGTCTCAAACTCCAAATAAACCTACGAAACAATCAGCAGAAATTAATATAAGGGAAGAATTAGAAAAATACCTTCGTTTTTGGCCGTGGTTTGTTTTTTGTATTCTCATTGCACTTGGAATTGCTTTTTTAATACTAAGGCAAACTACTCCTATTTATTCTACTGCAGCGACTATCCTTATTAAAGACGGAAAGAACAGCCAGAGTTCAGAAATGGCGGCTTTTTCTGAATTAGGTTTGATGGGCGGAATGAATAGCAATAGCATAGAAAATGAAATAGGTATTCTACGTTCCAGAAGGTTAATGGAGAGCGTTGTAAAATCTTTGGATATTCATATTCGGTATTTTGACGAAGAAGCCCTGAGAAGTCCCGAACTTTATAAACAAACTCCAATTATTGCAAACCTTTTATTGGAAGAGGAGCAGAAATTAGAAGCTGCCGGGGGGAATTTCATGGTTCGATATAGGGGAGATGATAAGCTGGAAATTATTAGGCTTAAAGATGAAAAAGTATTTAAAACCTCTTTTGGGGAACCGGTAAACCTTGGCTTTTCACAGGTGATCTTTACCAGGAATGAAAAAATTTCTAAAGAAGAATTATATATTGATCGCCCTATTCTGGTTAAATTTAGTCCCGTTGAGAATATAGCTAATGCTTATCGCAAAAACCTAAACGTCAATATTAAAGAGCAAAATTCCAGCCTTATTGAGCTTAGTGTAATTGACGAGGTACCGAACAAGTCGGAAGATGTTTTAGATCGGTTGGTTGTGGAATATAACCGGGAAGCCATTGAGGACAAAAACCTGGTGGCGATGAATACTGCCGAATTTATTGATGAGCGCTTAATGATCATCAACGAAGAACTGGACTCGGTTGAAACGGGAAAAGTTGAATTTAAAGAAAGCAACCAACTTACCGACATAGAAGCGGAATCTGAGTTGTTTATGTCTACAGTGAGTGAGACCAAGCAAAAACAGCAGGAGATAGGTACACAATTAGAGCTGGCAGATGCTATGATGTCTTATTTAAATACCAGTACACTAAGCGATCTTCTACCCGCAAACCTGGGAATTGAAGAAAGTGCAGTAAATACCCAGATAGCGGCATATAACGAACTTGTTCTGGAACGCAACAAGGTTTTAAGAGGTTCTTCGGAAATGAACCCTGTAGTAATCCGTTTGAATAATCAGATCGAAGAATTAAAATATAGTGTGAAGCAAAGTCTTTTACAGATGCGTTCCAATTTAAAAATAGCTGAAAAGAACCTGGAAAGCCAGGCAGCAGCTATTAACTCCAGGATTGCAGATGTGCCTTCTACAGAACAAAAATTTAGGGGTATTGAAAGACAGCAGCAAATTAAGGAAACATTATATCTATTTTTGCTTCAAAAAAGAGAAGAGAATGCTCTTTCTCTGGCTGTAACGGCTCCTAAAGCAAAAATTGTAGATACTGCTTTTACCGCAAAAAGTCCTATATCTCCTAATCCGAAAAATTTTTATCTAATCTCTTTATTAATAGGATTTGGAGTTCCCTTTGCCTTTATTTACCTCAAAGACCTGTTGAATAACAAGGTACGGGGCAGGACAGATATAGAGCAAGTGACAGGGGAAATTCCTGTCGTAGGAGAGATTCCTAAAATAGGAAAGAATCAGGAAGATTTGATCTCAGTTAATGATAGATCTGTGCTTGCAGAATCTTTCAGGATCTTGCATACCAATTTACAATATCTCCTGGTGAATTCCGGTGGAAAGAAAGAGGGAATAAGTATTCTTGTAACCTCCACGGTTAAAGGGGAAGGTAAAACCTTTACGGCTTTTAATCTGGCTATTACGCTGGCAAATACCGGTAAAAAAGTTTTGGTAGTTGGTGGGGACCTGCGAAATCCTCAATTACAGCGATATGAGGTAGAAAGTAGAAATTATAAAGGAGTAAGTGATTACCTTGTGAATAACAACTTGTCTTTAAGTGAGGTGATAAAAAAATCCACACTTCATGAGAACCTTAATTTGCTTACCTCCGGGAGTATTCCTCCCAATCCTTCAGAATTGTTAAGACAGGAAAAAGCCAAGCAAATGTTTAAAGACCTGGAAGGTATGTATGATTATATTATTATTGATACTGCACCTTCAATGCTAGTAGCAGACACCTTTTTGATCAATCAGTACGCCGATCTTACTCTTTACGTGGTAAGGGCAGGTTATACAGAGAAAAAATTGCTGGATTTTGCCGTTGATTCCAAAAATAACGGTAAGTTAAGTGAAGTGAGTTTTGTGTTAAACAACGTGGAAACAGCTAACTTTGGCTATGGAAATAAATACGGTTACGCTTATGGAGAAGACAGCAACAAGCTATGGGACAGGTTAAAAAATAAGGCTGCTTTCTGATTTCATTTAGGTTAAATATTCTGGTTGATTTTAATTTTTAGTAAACTATCACAAAATCTAAAAGCCACAAGCCATATCGTACAAAATGAAAGCCGTAGAGAAATCTTCCGGCTTTTTTTATGTGGTTTTGAAAATTAGAAAATTAAGATTAGTTATTAGTAGCCATTTAGGATGTTTATAGACCACCCTCTGGCCTCACTAAAATTCTCTTTTCTTGGATTACATTTTGCGAGGACTTAACACATTTATTTCACAACTGACTAACTCACAATTACTTCAAATTTCTCTCCTCTATTGATTTCCCTATTTAAATTTTCTTTTCTGGAAATTATAAATCTTCCCGGTAAATTTTGGAATACGAACTCTTAAAAGAGAAAAATTTAATATCGAGAAAGTTTTATAAACTCTTAAAAAAATTAACAAATAAAGCTTGTTAGAGGGTTTTAGGACGTGTTATATTTGCAAATTCAAAGGAGAGCCGTATTTACTGATGTTTTCCATAATTTTTCCCAACTATTGTCGTTAATATAAACAATAAATTTGGAGAAAATTTAACATTAAATTAGATTTTAGTAAGAGTTATGTGACTCACTGTGGCGAAGCCATATTCAGTTGGCAATAAATTCAGTGAATAGTAAATCTAATTTTAATTCGAAAAAGCTAAACCCAAATTTATCGTCTACGGACTATTATCTAAAGACTACCGAGTAAAAAAATAACCCCCAGCTTTCGCAACACCCTACTTAGCGAAAGAGTAAAAAATGTTTATGGACTCATCTAGAAGCGCGTACCAGCGGATAAAAAACTAAAGTTTTAATTGTTATAAATTGAACATTCCAAAGAATGTTAAAAGCTGAGCTTATGCTCAGTGAGCATTTCTAAAAGTAAATAGAATACTTAATTCTCAAATTACCATATTAAAATCAAAGCGTTTTGTGATCTTACCTAATTCCTTAGCCTTAGAAAAAGTCAGTCGGCTGAGGTTCAAAGCTTGAAATAGAAATTAAAATGCGAAGAAATCTTGAGGTATATGTATGAATTTGTACTTATCATTGCGAGTTATTTTGTTCTTCCAAAGAAATTTACTGATGCTTTTTATGGGTATATAATTACGTGATGAAGGTTTCAACCACACAGAAAAATATTTTTAGTTCTTTAATTGGAAATTTAGTCTTTGCGTTTGGTCAATATTTATTATTGATTTTGTTTATAAAATTTTTCTCTAAAGCTGAGGTAGGAATGTACCTTTTTGCTTTGGCGTTTGTGGCTCCCATAAGTTTAGCGATGGATTTACAGCTTCGCACTTTGTACGTGACAGAAAATAATTCTAAGGTTAAATTCTCTGATTATTATAGCTATAGAATAATCACCAATATAGTTAGTGTAATAATTCTGGTTATAGGAATACTGGTTTATAGGAATCAATATTTTGCTATAGTCTTGATTTTAACATTGATTAGAGCAGTAGAATCCCATATAGACTTGCTCTACGGGGTCTATCAACAGAAATATCGTCTTGATTTTGTTGCCAAATCTAAAATTATCCGAACAGTAATAAGCTTGGTTTCTGTGTTCCTAACAGTTTTAATCACAGAAAATTTAATATATAGTTTATATGCGTACTTGTTCGTTTGGGTAGGTTTATATCTTTTATTCGAAAAAAGAAATGTTATTAAAAAGAATTTCCTGGAATCGAGCGATTTTAAGTTTAGATGGGATAAGATTAATCTTAAATATTTATTGATTCAAACCTCTCCACTGGTTTTTGCGATTCTGGTGAATAAATATTATTCAAATTACCCACGAATAGCAATTGAATCATTTTTAAGTTTAGGTGATTTAGCAATTTTTGGTAGCTTATTATATTTTAAAACTTTAGCTAGCCAAATTATTTCGGCTGTAGGCCAGGCAACAACTCCTAATCTTATGGGCTTTCTAGTTAAAAGAGATTATCTAAACTTCAAGAAACTTTTGAATAAGCTCATTTTATTTGGGTTTAGTTTAGGTATTTTAGGGATTGTAATAGTTTATTTTTTTGGAGAATTTACTTTAAGCCTTTTATATTCTGAGGAATACGCGAAATATAATGAAGTTTTGATATTAATCCTTCTTGGAGCAGCAATTACATTTAGTTATATCTATATAGGAACGGCAATTACCTGCCTGAGAAAACAATGGATCAAATTACCTATTTCTGCATTGGGCTTAATATTAATTATCGCTTTGTTTTATGCAATTAAACCTATAAACCTTATGGTGGTCGCATATATTATTTTAGCTGTTGAAACAGTTATGTTTTTATTGTATTTCGGCACTTATAAACTTTACATAAATAATGTTATTCAAAAGAATTTTAAATAAACTATATATTCAATATTTATTAAGAAGAAAGCCTTTTGAATATGCGAAATATGTAGGTGTTGATGTAGGGGTGGGCACCAGGTTTATGGGGCCTGAACACGGTATGTTTGGTACAGAGCCATTTTTAATTTCAATAGGAAAAAATTGTTTAATTACAGGGGAAGTGAAATTCTTAACTCACGACGGATCTGTTTATCTTCTGAAGAATAAGTTTCCCAAAGCAGATTTGTTGGGAAGAATAAAAATAGGAGATAATGTCTTTATTGGATACAGAACGATAATCTTACCAGGCGTGACTGTAGGAAGTAATGTGGTGATTGGAGCAGGATCTGTAGTAACAAGGTCCATACCGGATAATTCTGTAGCCGTAGGTTCACCGGCAAAAGTTGTTTCTAGCATAGAGGATTATTTAAATAAAGTCGAAAAAAAAATAATTCATACTGGTGGATTACCTATCGATGAAAAGAAGAAAATCCTGGAAAGAGAATTAAAGAAAGACTAATTTTTTGGTATCGTCATAATCTTTATACGTTAAAATAAAATTGATGAAAATTGCTATACATCATAGAGAAGGAAGTTTTTCTGATCGTTGGTTAAAATACTGTGAAGCTAAAGATATTCCCTATAAAAGGGTAGATTGTTATGATAACGATATAATAATGCAAATCTGTGATTGCGATGCATTAATGTGGCATCCTCATCACGCAAACTACCAGGATGTTTTAGCGTCAAAAAGTATTCTTCATGCTATAGAACAGGCCGGGATTTTGGTATTCCCGAATTTAGCAACAGGATGGCATTTTGATGATAAGGTTGCTCAAAAATATTTGTTCGAGGCTTTAGACTTGCCCTTGGTGAATTCTTATGTTTTCTATGATAGAAAAAAAGCATTGAAGTGGGCCGATAAAGTAGAATATCCTAAAGTATTCAAGCTAAAAGGAGGTGCGGGTTCTGCAAATGTAAGTTTGGTGAAAAATAAAAAACAAGCTATTAGTAAAATCGAAAAGGCCTTTGGTCAGGGTTTTTCGCAACATAATAAATTAGGATATTTAAAGGATAATTTACAAAAGTTTAAGAAAAACCAGGTTGGTACTTCTAAAGTTATTAAATCCCTGATTCGTCTTTTTGTACCGCCTAAATATTCAAGACTAAAAGGAAGAGAGAAAGGTTATGCTTATTTCCAGGATTTTATTCCCAATAATGACTCGGATATTAGAATAATTGTAATTGCAGGAAAAGCTTTTGGAATTAAGAGACTTGTGAGAAAGGGTGATTTTCGTGCATCAGGAAGTGGAGATTTTGTCTATTTAAATGAAGATAATATCCAAGCTCATAAAAAATGTTTAACACTTGCTTTTTCAATCTCAGAAAAATTGGGCGCACAATGTTTGGCTTACGACTTTATTTACGATAGAAATAAAGAACCTTTAATTGTGGAAGTAAGTTATGGTTTTGCTATGAATGCTTATGATTTATGTAAAGGCTATTGGGATAAAGAGTTACAGTGGTATGAAACTAATTTTATCCCCCAGCATTGGATAGTAGATGATGTGGTATGGGCAATAACTGAAAAAAACATAAAAGCCTGACAATCGATTGAAGATTTTGAAGGTTTTTTCTTTGTTTTTAAGCGATAGAAAAAGACTGAATAAATAGTAATTATATTCTCAAGCAATCTTTTGAATTTGGCTACCAATCAACTATAAGTCATAATTTCTTACTCTAAATATTAACTAAATATAATTCTAAGCTATAAATCATTCAATAGCTTAATATACCAGGTTTGGCTTTGCATCTATTTTCTATATAGGCGTAAAGAATTGCTTTTTTAACTATGGGTTTTGTAACCATTCTATCTTCTTTATTTCTTATAATTTCTACTTTCTACAGTGTATTCTCAGTATTACACTTTGTAAGGAAAAATCAGTTGTCTGGTTATCTCATCGTGCTTCCCATAATTTATATATTTTATATTTTTCCTTTATTTACTGATTCGCTATTTAATTTGCAGTTCGATACCTATTGGTACGTTAGTCAGGCTCTAAGAGACGAGTCTACACAAATTATTTATAACTTTTATATAGGGTTTCTTATTTTAACCTTTACGTTATTAGCTAAATATCATAGAAGTTCGGGGGTAGATAATTACTTCTTGTCGGGCTTTTCACTTATAGACCTTTACAATAGGCACAAAGTAGCTATATGGATAGTTATAATAAGCCCATTTGTAGCGGTTTTGATCTCGGGAAATCCTTCTTATTATTTACTATACTCCACTTTTAAATCAAATGTTTCAGCTCCACCACTTCATATTCTTGTTACCAAATTTTGCTTTTTAAGTGTCCTTTTTTCAGGATTGGTTATTACAGTTTTGAGATTAAAGGAGAAAGAAAAGCTTACAAATTTCAATTGGACGCTACGTATCTTGCTTTACTTATTTATCCTTGGAGCTATCTGGATTCATGGTAAAAGAAGTATAGTTGCTATTTTTTTTGCCACCCTGTTTATTCTTTTTTTAACTACAAAACTGTACTCGGGAAAAAAAATCTTAAAGCGCCTTGTATTTTTTGCATTTTTCTTTGTTCTCTTTAATTTATTTTATGGTAAAAACATTACCAATAATTTCAGTGAGACATACAAAAGATTAAGAATGGATTATAGTCGCGACTATAGCGTTAAATTTTCAATCTATAATGATCTTATTATCGAAAGAAATATTTTACCCAATCCTTTAGATTCCTATATTTTCAATGTTCTGCAATTTATCCCCAGGACTTACTGGGAAGAAAAGCCTTACCCTTATGCTGTGTATTTTACCAATTCTGTTTTCGGTAATTTTGGTGGAGATCGTTTATATAACTGGGGGTTCACCACTAATATAATTGCTGAAGCTATATCTAACGTAGGTTCATTTGGTTTTTTCCTGGCGCCATTGATAATAATAGCAATATTGCACTTTGAATCCACGAGTAAAAATGCAATTTTTAAATTATTATCTATAATGATTGCAGTTTTGCTATTTGTATTACAGCCTGCTAGTTTCGCCATTATAATATTGTTTTACCTGATTTTGTTTTTTAAAAAGCAATATAAATGAAAAAAGTCCTTTTTTTAGTAACAGGTTTAAATTCAGGCGGACTTGAAAATTACTTACTGCGTTTCTTAAGCTTTTACAGAGAAGAAATTCAAGCCACCGTGTTGTGCAAGGGAGGTTATATGGGAGATTTAAAAGATGATTTTGAGGAATTGGGCGTAAACATAATTTCATTTAAAATAGGCTACTTTAACCCCTCAAAATTTCACCGGTTATATGTAATAATAAAAGAGGGTGATTTTGAATCCATTTGTGATTTCACAGGGAATTTCGCTGCTATTCCTCTCTATTTAGCCAGTTTGACTGGAGTAAATAAAAGAATTGCTTTCCATAGAGGGTCAAATAACAGGTTTAAAGAAACGCCTGTAAAAATGGTGTATAATAAAATTATTAACAGGCAGTTGCCTTTGGTCGCTACTGATGTTCTTGCTAATTCCAAAGCAGCTATGGATTTTTTTCATAAGGGAAGCTGGGAAAAGGATTCTAAGTTTGAAGTAATTTATAATGGTATAAACGCTTCTCAGTTTTTAAATAGTGGTGAGAATCTCAGAAACCAACTAGAAATTCCAAGGGAGGCATTTGTGGTTGGTCACGTAGGTAGGTATAACGAGGCTAAAAACCATAAAACAATTATTGAAGTCGCTGCACAGCTCTGTAAAATGAACGCAGATGTTTATTTTATTTTTTGCGGTAAAGATGTGGATAAACATCTAAAAAGCCGAGTGGACGAAGAAGGTTTGACTAATCAAATAAAATTATTGGGTTTTAGACAGGACGTAATTAAAGTATTAAACACCTTAGATTGCTTTTATTTCCCATCGGTGAATGAAGGTCAACCCAATGCCTTAATAGAAGCGATGATTGCAGGAGTACCCTTTGTAACCTCAGATATCGAACCAATAAAGGAAACTGTAAAAAATGAATTTCATCACTTCCTCATTCCTCCTCTTAATAATGATCTTGCAATTGATAGAATAATGGAAATCAAAAATTCAGATGATGCGAAATTAGAATTTAAAGATTGGGCTATAAGCCATTTTGGAGCTAAGAAATGGTTTGAGAAATTTTACTCTAAATTATAATTATGAAACTATTATTTGTTCATGATCACCCCTTTTATCAAGAAGATGAAGTTTATTATAGCGGTGGTTCTTTTCCTTCATCTTTATGGAAAAATTACACAACATATTTCGATTCTATAAATATTTATGCACGTTTAAGTAGTAATGTGCAAACCAAAGTTGTAAGATCCTCTGTTGAAGATGAGAAAGTGGTCTTTGACCTTACAGATAATTATTCATCTATAAAAAAACTTTTATTTAACCTGAAAAGTATCAATAGGGAATTAAAAGAGAAAATAGATAATAGTGATCTCACGATTGTTAGGTTACCTAGTATTCTTGGCTTTATTGCTGGACTTATCTGTGTAAATAATCGCAAGCCATTTATTGTGGAGCAAGTGGGGAGCAGTAAAGAAAACTATATGACTAATGGGAGATTAAAGGCGAAGCTCATAAGTCCATTTGCCGAAAAATTGAATCGTTACATTGTTAGAAAATCTCCATATGTCTATTACGTAACAAAGAATAAATTACAAAACGATTATCCTTCCAAAGCTTTAACGACTTCAATTTCCAATGTGATATTACCTGGGCTTATTGCAGATCATAATTCCAATAGTAATAGGTTTAGGGGTGAAAAAGTAAAAATAGGCCTTATTGGTGGTTTTGATGTTTCTTATAAAGGTCAGGATGTACTGTTGAAAGCAATTGCCAACTTAGACTTTGATGTTAAGAAGCATATAGAACTATATTTTGTTGGAATTGGTAATTATGACTGGTTATTGAAATTAGCCGCTACATTAAATCTTTCTGATAACATTAAATTTATTGGTCCCAAGCAATCGGGAGACGAGATTTTTGATTTCTTATCTAAACTGAGTTTATATATCCAGCCTTCTTTTACCGAGGGAATGCCAAGAGGAATGCTAGAGGCTATGAGCATGGGATGTTCCGTATTGGGATCTACTGCAGGCGGAATTGCAGATATAGTTGAAGACGAATTTCTGCATGAACCTGGCGATTTTAAGACGCTTTCACAACAAATTCATAAGCTTTATTCTGATCGTGATTTGCTGTACTCGGAATCACAAAGAAGTATAAAAGTGGTTGAACCTTATTTGAAAGTAAATTTGGATAAAAAGAGAAAGGATTTCTACACCCAAATAATTTGCGATCTAAAAGAGCAAAAAGGTGTATAGTACCTCCTTCCCCAAAAAATAAAAAATACGTTTTAATATATTGACAATTAATCAATTTTATAATGAACAATAAAATTTGTATAGTAATAGGTTCAGCTATGAACTTAAATAGTCTATATAAAGATCAATTTAAATATTTGATGGAAAATGGCTACGAGGTCACAGGTATAGCCCCCGACGGTGTGGAACATAGCTGGTTGCGACAAGATGGTGTGAAGACCAAAATAATTAAATTAAAAAGGCCGCCTTCCCCATTCTACGACCTCCTAAGTGTATTCCAATTGAGTTGGTTCTTTTTATTCAATAGATTTGATATAATAAGTGTTTCCACTCCAAAAGCTTCTTTAATTGGTACCTTGGCAAGTAAAATTTCGTTTCAGAAAAATATTATTTATACCCTTCGGGGTAGAGCTTATGAAAGCTCTACCGGATTCAAGAAAAAATTTTACGAGACTATAGAAAAATTCGTTTGTAAAAATTCAAAAAAGGTCTTCTGTATCTCTCATGAACTTCGGGAAGATGTTATCCGAAAAGGGATTTGTGAAAAAGACAAAATTTTTACTATTGGATCGGGTTCCAGTAATGGGGTAGATCTTTGTAAATTTTCAAGAAATCAACGGAATATTCTCAAAGGAAAAGAGATCAGGGCTAAATATAAGCTTCATAAAGATGATTTGCTTATTTTATACTCAGGTAGAATAAGAAAGGATAAAGGGATTAATGAACTTGTTTACGCTTTTAACGAGTTATCGAATCGGCATTCAAATATTTATCTTTTACTTCAGGGAAAATACGATTTATTCGATCCTTTAAATCCACAAGTTTTAAGACTAATTGAAAAAAATCCAAAAATATTAGAAGCTGGGTGGCAAAAGGATATAGATGATTATTATGCTGCTTCAGATATTTTTGCATTTCCTAGCCATAGAGAAGGTTTTGGGAATGTGGCTATTGAAGCTTCTGCGATGGAAGTGCCTGTAATAGGATTTGACGTAATTGGGTGCAGGGAGAGTATTAAACCAAATGTTTCCGGAATTTTAGTGCCAGAAATAAATTCCAAAAAACTGGAAGAAAAATTAGAAGAATTAATTTTAAACCCAAAGTTGAGAAAAGACTTAGGTCAACAGGGTTCAGAATGGGTTAAAGATAATTTTGATTCTAAGATCATTTGGGATAACCTTCTAAATACTTACAATGAAATGGTGAAACCTGAAGCCCCACGGGTACCTATATATAAAACTAGTAATTAGTATCTTTTATTCACTAGAAAATTTTCAGTGGCGTTATGTTGTCACGAAAGACAATGACATTTTAGTCTGAGCCTGCCTTTTTTGCCATAAGAAATCCATTTATAAAACTCTTACTTCATTAAGGCGGAATTAACATTAACTTTTACATTTGCAAAAATTTTAAATTAGATGAAATTATCCAATTTCTTTCGATTTGCGGCCCTATGGCTTTTTTGTAGTTTTATTATTTCATCCTGTGTATCCAGGCAGGAGATTGTTTACTTCCAGGGATTGGAAGAAGCGGAAGCTAAAATGGCGGAGCAAACAAATAAAAGTTTACAAATTAAACCCAGTGATTTACTTACAATTACCGTTTCGGCAGCGCAACAAGAAGCAGCATTACCCTTTAATCTTCCTGTAATTGGTGTGCCACAAGGTGGAGGCGAAATGGGATTAAGTACCACTGGCAGGCAACAACTACAAACTTATTTAGTTGGTAAGCAGGGTTTTATAGACTTTCCTTTTCTTGGAGAAGTTAAGGTAAAAGGATATACTCAAGAAGAACTTGCCAGTAAATTAAAGGATCAAATCAAAAAATATATTCCGGATCCTATAGTGAATGTTAGAATTATTAATTTCCAAATCAGTGTATTGGGAGAGGTAAACCGTCCCGGTACTTTCGAGGTGCAGGACGACTATTTTACCTTGCCACAGGCACTGGGTTTGGCAGGTGATATGAGCATTTATGGAAAGCGGGACAATATATTAGTAATGCGGGAAGAAGAAGGAAGAACAACCCATGCTTATCTTGATCTTGGAGATGCCAATATTATACACTCACCTTACTATTACTTACAACAAAATGATGTGGTTTATGTTGAACCAAATAGTCCCCAAATGCAAAGTGCAAGTTATAACAGGAACGCCGGAGTCTATATTTCCATAGCCTCTGTTTTAGTTTCAGTGGCAGTACTCTTAACCCGATAATATATTATGTCTCAACAACAATATACCCCCACAAGACCGCAAGAAGAAGAAATTAACTTTAGGGATAAACTTGATAAATACTTAAGATTCTGGCCATGGTTTATCATAGGCGTTACAGTATGTATAGTATCGGCAATTACTTATCTTAAATTCTCCACTCCGCAGTATACTACAAAAGCCAGTATCATTATTAAAGATGAAGAAGGTAAAAGCCCCTCTTCTGACATGGCTGCCTTTGCTAATCTAGGCTTCTTAGGGGGGATGGGTGCTAGCAGCATCGAAAATGAAATCGGTATCCTTAGATCTAAAACTTTAATGACCAAAACCATTAAAGCCCTTGATTTAAATATCACCTATTATGATGAAGGAGGCCTGGTTACTGAAGAAATTTATAATTCAAGTCCATATGAAGTAAAAGTGCTGCAACTGGAAGAGGAAATATTAAGAAGTACACTTAAAAAAGAACTAGGAAACCGGTTTGCAATTATTCCACAATCTAAAAGCGATTTTAAGTTGATCAATACACAAACCGAAGAGGTTATAGAAAGTGAATTTGGGAATGTACTAAATATTGGTTTTGCAGATATTACTATAGAGAAAACAGGTCTGACACTTGAAGCAGAAGATCCTAAAGTTACTGTACAGTTCACTCCCCTTGAGGTAGTGGTAGGAAAATACCGGAAGGGTGTCCAAATGAATTTAACCGATAAGAATTCGAGTTTGCTGGAATTACGTTTGGTAGATCCTGTCAAAGAAAAAGCACAGGATATTCTAGACCAACTGATTTTGGAATATAACCGCCAGGCGATTGAAGATAAAAATCTGGTTGCCACAAATACAGCTGCTTTCATAGATGAACGCTTGAATATCATCAATAGGGAACTCGATTCGGTAGAAGTGGGGAAAGAAGTATTTAAGGAAGATAACCAACTTACTAATATTAAGGCTGAATCTGAATTATTTATAGAAAATGCCAGTGAATATAAAAAGCGACAGCAGGAAGTTGGTACTCAATTAGAACTTGCCAATGCAATGTTGGAACACGTAAATGGTAACGGACAAACTGACCTTTTGCCAGCTAACCTCGGTATTGAAGAGTCTGGAGTTAACGAGATGATCAAGGATTATAATGCCCTGGTTTTACAAAGAGATAGAATATTAAGTGCGTCTACTGAAGAAAACCCTGTGATTTTAAGACTGAATTCCCAAATAGACCAGATGCGTAGGAATGTTTTACAAAGCCTGGAAAGAATGCGTAGCAATTTGTTAATTGCACAGGAAGACCTGGACAGGCAGGCTGCGTTAATTGGATCGGAGATATCATCCATTCCTTCCAAAGAAAGGCAATACAGAGGAATTGAAAGGCAACAAAATATTAAGGAAGCTCTTTATTTATTTTTGTTAGAAAAACGGGAAGAAAATTCATTGTCATTAGCGGTTACCGCTCCCAAAGCAAAAATAGTAGATAGTGCTTATAGTGATGCCGAACCGAATTCTCCAAAACCAAAGATCATATTAGTGGTAGCGTTTATATTTGGCCTATTAATTCCGTTTTTAATTATTTATTTGAAAGATTTATTGAATAATAAGCTTAAGAATAGAGAGGATTTGGAGAAACTGGCTGGTGAAATCCCGATAGTTGGTGAAATTCCAAGAGTGGAGAAAAATAGTGAGATGGTCATGAAAAACGATCGGAGTATACTGGCGGAAGCCTTCAGAATACTACATACCAACTTACAATATCTTATCCTAAACGCGACTGATAAAAATAGAGGGAATACTATTTTTGTCACTTCTACGGTAAAGGGAGAAGGAAAAACACTAGTTTCTTTTAACCTGGCCGTTACTTTAGCAAATACCAATAAAAAGGTATTGATTGTAGGAGCAGACCTTAGGAATCCTCAACTACAGCGCTTTGAGAAAAATGCAAGAGCACATATTGGTGTGAGTGACTATCTTGCTAATGATGAGCTTAAGCTTAAAGATTTGATAAGGGAATCCAATACCGAAAATCCTAACCTGCAACTTTTACCTTCTGGAACAATTCCGCCAAATCCATCTGAATTATGGAGGAGGCAGAAAACCGGAGAAATGTTCAAGGAGTTAGAACAAATGTATGACTATGTAATAGTAGATACCGCTCCTTCCTTACTGGTAACCGACACTTTTCTAATTAATAAATGGGCAGATCTAACCCTTTATGTGGTAAGGGCTGGCCATACCGAAAAGAAATTATTACAATTTGCTGTAGATTCTAAAAGAGAGGGTAAATTTCATGATCTTAGCTTCGTACTGAATGATGTAAGATTGGCAAATTTCGGTTACGGAAATAAGTATGGTTACGCCTACGGAGAAGAAAAAAAATCTTTTCTTAAACGCCTTTTAAACAGAGCTGCGGTTTAGTAGCGTTTTCTGTATGTGATTAGAGGAAATTAATTGAGCGGGATGAGATTAAGAACTAATTAATATTCTAAATATCTTTGATTTGGAAATTTTCAATTAATATTTTGTATTAAACTTCATTTATTTTTCCTCTTCTTTTTTACCAATTAATTCAAATAAACTATTTCCATTTTTTAATGAAAAAATTACTTTTTCTGAGCTTTTTTAGTTTAATAAGCTTCAGTGGTTTTGCCCAGTGGGATTTTTCGGGCTCAGTAAATCTTAACGGGTATATTCACGATGGAGAATTGCAACGTCTTCCTTTTTGGATGTATCACAATCAGCGAGGTCGAGTTTCGGAAGAAACTAATATTTCGGGATGGATCTCAGCAAGCACTTTTAAAGAATTCAGAAATGGAAATTCTCTAGAGATCGGTGCCGGGGTTTTATATCAGGATGGTATTAGTGATGAAATTTTCCTGGATGAAATTTATGCTGCTTATAATAATGACTGGCTGGAAACTGTAATTGGAAGAAAACAGGAGGAAGAGCTCTATAAGGGATTAAGTGCTACTAATGAAAGTATTTTATGGTCTTTAAACGCCAGGCCGATGTCGGGTGTTTCTTTGGCTACAAATCGAACCATCTTTTTCAGTTCAAAGTCCGCCTTTGGTTTTGAAGCGCATTGGAGTGATTATTTTATGGGTGATGAGCGTTTTGTTAAAGGGGCTCGCTTACATCACAAGGGTTTTAAATTAGTATATCGACCCAATCGTAATTTCGAAATAAAAGCAGGAATTCGCCATTTTGCACAATGGGCCGGAGATTCCCCAGAGACTGGATTACAACCTGACCGATTTTCTGATTATATTAAAGTGATTGCGGGAAGAGAAGGCGGAACAAATGCAGTAGGAGGTGACCAGGCCAACGTATTAGGGAATCATTTGGGGACTTATGAGTTGACAGTAAGGAAGAGGCTTAATCCTGAGCTTCAATTTAGTTTTATCTATAACCATATGTTCGAAGACGGATCTGGTAGCCGCTATGCTAATTTTCCTGATGGGCGCTATGGATTTTTTCTGGATTTTGATGATGATCAACGAGTGATTAATGGTCTTCTATATGAGTTTTTCTTTACCAGGAACCAAAGTATCAACGCCGGTTCACCTCACGGCGCGGATAATTATTTGAATAATTTTTTAACCTATCATTCAGGCTTTACTTACGAACGTCGAATTATAGGGGTTCCTTTTTTTACCTATGATGAGGAATTGGACCGAGTTGTAAATAACAAGTTTAGCGCTCATCACCTTGGATTATCCGGAACTTTTTCTAATCATTTTGTAAGTTACCCCTGGAAGTTTTTATTCAGTTATTCCCATAACGAAGGAAGGTACGGAAAGTTTTATATTCCTAATAAGGATGTTTATTCTGGTCTATTTGATATTAATTTAATGCAATCTTTCTTGCATGTAAATTTACAGCTTGCTCTGGAGGTTAGCGACATAACTAAACCTTTGTATGGAGCGGGCATTAATTTGAGTAAGCAATTTTAGAAATTAGAATGCTTTATTCAGATGTATTATAATTTATTTAAAACTAATACCTAAAATTCTATTTTCCCAATTGTAATCTGCTCTTGTTTAACCGCAAATTTTAATTGCTTCAAAAATTTGTAGCGATTAAAGTGCTAATTTTAGGTGAATTTAAATTCACTGCCTCTCTTCACGACTTAAATTTTCTAATTTAAAAGAAATTTTAAAAACTCATTAATTTCTTCTTCCAAGAACTGAAATCATTTCTGATTTTACTTCAAAACCCTATTTTCATATTCAAAGAGTTTTGTTAATTTTTTGCATTAGTGTCATAAAAATTTCTTTAAACCATATTTCAAGAGGGATAATAGCAATAATTTCGTTTTTCTATTTCTATTCTTAAAAAACTTGAAAAAGGAAATAGATAAAACTAATTAGAAAAGCAAATTTTAAGCTGGTGTATGAATTTTAATTTTTCAAAGAAAATAGTATTAGTAGGGCTTATTTTGCTATACAGCACTGGGATGTTTTCCCAGGAGGAAATTATAGAAATTGAAGATGTAAAGGAAGAAATTCAGGAGGAAGGAGAATTCAATAGGTTTAATTATTCTGCAGAAATTAATACTGCCGCATTAATAAGTTCAGGGGAAAGTCTTCCTTTCTGGATGCATCATAATACTAGAGGCAGAGTCACAGAAACTACTAACTTTATAGGACGAGCCAGTGGAGAAATGAATTATAACTTTTCCATGGCAAATGTAGAAATTGGTGGAGGCCTTCTTTTTCAAGATGGGTTAAACGATCAGTTTTTTATTGATGAATTGTATGCTCACTTTACTAGCTTAAATTTTTATCTCACCGTGGGGGTGAAGCAGCAAGAAGAGTTGTACGACGGACTTAGTTCATCAAACCTTAATATCTTATGGTCTTTAAATGCAAGGGCAATACCGGGTCTGGAATTTGGGACCAATGGACCTTTATTTTTTGCAGGCGACCAGGGTATTGGCTTCGAAGGATCCTGGAACGGATACCTTCTGGAAGAAGAGAGGCATGTGGCTAAAGCAAATATTCATAGAGTTAATGCATTATTGGTTTACAGAACTTCCAACAATTTTCAAATCAAGGCAGGAATTGATCACTTTGCTCTATGGGGTGGTACTTCTGAAACAGCTGGCCTTTTACCGGGTGGTGCATCGCAGTATTTAAAAGTTATCACTGGCCAAAAAGGAGAAGGGGGTTCTATATTAGGTAATCATCTGGGAAGCTATGAATTATTCCTTCAAAAGGAGTTGCCAAACTTATATCTGGAATTCTTTTATAATTATATCTATGAAGATGATAATAGAATGGGGTTCTCAAACTTTCCTGATGGGAGGTATGGCCTCTATTTGAGATTTAAAGATAATCGCTTTTTCGTAAATAGTATGCTTTACGAACTCACCTATACCAGAAATCAAAGCCATAAGCCCCAAAAAGGATATAGCCAAAATTATTTGAATAACGGAATCTATCGTTCCGGCTGGACTTATAAAGAGCGTGTGATAGGATCTCCATTTTTTACTTACAACAGGGATACAGATCGTATTGTAAACAACAAATTTATTATGCATCATATAGGTCTTTCCGGAAAATTCTCTAAATATTTCGGAGATTACCCCTATAAACTCCTGGTGAGCGGAGGGAGAAACGATGGGCGACACGGAGATTACTATATTCCAAATGAAAATGTACTCTACGCGAGTTATGAGATGATGCTTCTTCAGGATGTAGTGAACTTGAGTGTGCAGGTGGGAGCTGAATACAACTCGGTAAAATCTCCTGTATATGGAGCGGGAGTTGCTTTGAGTAAGAAATTTTAAGCCTATTTAGAATTTTATAGGGCAGAAAAGAAAAAGCCTTTCATAAAGTTGATCCCCTTAATTTTCTTTATGTTAAAGATCAAAGAGTTGTTCCAGGAGTCAAACCTTATTACTAAATTAGCATAAAACGATTCAAAATTAAGGTTCACAGATCGTCAACACAAAAAAGAAAGCCTTTATACTTGCAGGGTGCGATAGCCTAAACTGACTCCTGCCGGGGTCACGAATTGGATTAAACAACAATACCTCTTGATAACTCTCGAGGTTTTTTGTTTTAATCGATAAGCGAGCGAGATTTAAATGCCCGAGACTTGCTTAATGGTAATTTATTTACGTCATTTCTAGCAACTAATAGCTTATCCGAGATAGTTTGCTAATTTAGGTGTTATATGCTGAAACCAGTTCAGCAAGACGAAAGCTACGTCACCCCGAATTTATTTCGGGGTCTAAGAAGAGATTTTTAATAATTAAATGCTCCGTGGCTTTTAGTGAATTTTCAGTAGGAAAATTAATATTAGTATAAATCTACCTATTGTAGTAAGGCAGCAAATTATAAAACTACAATCTTAAATATTTCCCTTCATGATCTCAGAAAATATTTCAAAAGACTTTAACCTATCCTGGTGATCATAAATATGGGAAATAGCCATAATTTCATTTACACCTGTTTCCTTTAGGAATGCTTGTGTTTTTTCTTTTATAGTTTCAGGATCGCCAATAAAAGCATATTTAAGCATTCGCTGAAAACCTGGGTGAGCAAGAATTTCCCTATGTTCATTAGTGAAATCTTCCGGGGGTTGCATATAATCTATATTTCCACTCATAACGCCAAGCATCATTTTTATA
>Ga0098065_1000319_pt1 | contig 24190 bp, 22 predicted proteins | sample 25_taG_FD_75062 | JGI IMG/M metagenome (GOLD analysis project Ga0098065, IMG submission 75062) | Marine viral communities from Cariaco Basin, Caribbean Sea - 25_WHOI_OMZ | ecosystem: Environmental > Aquatic > Marine > Oceanic | place: Caribbean Sea: Cariaco Basin | collected 2014-11-08 | reverse complement strand
GGTATAGGGTTATAAAAAAGAAAGGATGCAGTTCCTTACAACTCCATCCCAGGCTAATTCTTTCTTGGTAAAATTAAAAAGGGGGTGTGACTATCATTTCAGAATTGCCCCCTCTTTTTCATATCAATTATTTACGACAAATATAAATTTATGAATTATATTTTATAACCTATCCAATATTAACAAATTAATAATAATTCATTTCTAAATCATTAAATACATAAAATTAAAAATCACTTTAGATAGAAATGTGAAACAAAAAAGCCTTAGTGGTTAGCTAAGGCTTTTTCTGTGTCGCTTTAAGTTGGAAATTATAAGGTTTGGTTAATCGCGACCATAAAATCAACCTAATTTTTTCAATGAATTTTATAAAAATCGAGCATAAAAGTAATTTTAAAATAACTCCATTCTAAAAATTTTATTGCCAATACCATACCATTTTTAAATAAAAAAACTTTTTAGAAGATCTATGTATACGGATCTCATACCCGGTTAGGATTGGATGATGACATATCATGCTTTATTACTTTACTAAATCGAACAAAAAACCGGCAATTTGCCGGTTTTATTTTAATCTCTTGTTTTAGTGCGCTTAGTTTTACCGGTGATCGCCCAAAGCAAACCTAATCCCATTAAAATTCCTGCGAAAAAATAGACTTCAGTATGTCGTAAAAAAAAGGTAAGCACCAGTCCTACAATTAAAAAAATAACTCCAACAATTCTAATTTTATTCATTGTAAGGGACTATTTTAAAAATTCAATACATACCGGGGTGGGTACAGCGGTGGGTTTTCCAATAGCATCCAACTCTCCGGTTGCTGAATTTACTTTATAAGCTTGTATATTGCCAGAATCCTGGTTTGCCGCATATAAATATTTGCCATCTTCAGAAATTGCAAAATTACGTGGTGTTTTACCATTGGTACTGGCATAGCCTTTGTTTTCCAACCCACCACTTTTCTTATCTATTTTGAAAATTGCTATACTATTGTGACCCCGGTTGGAAGCATATAAATAATCTCCTGAAGGGGAAATATGAATATCAGCGCCACTATTATTTTCTGTAAAACCTTCAGGAATACTGGAAACGGAATTTTGTAAATTTAGTCCCCCATTTTCTTCTACTTTAAAAATGCTTATCGTACTGTTCAGTTCATTCATACTATATGCAAATTTCTGATCTTTACTAAATGTAAAATGTCTTGGACCGGAACCTTCAGGTAAAGAAACCGATTCCTGCTGGTTTTTCTCAAGTGTTTTTCCTTTAGCATCAAAATCATAAATCCAAATTTTATCTGCCCCCAGATCGCAAATATAAACGTGTTTATTATCTGCAGAAATTGAAACCGAATGGGTATGCGACTCCTTTGGATTTGGCATATCAAGTTGTTGGTGTTTTTCTAAACTTCCATCCTGTTGTATGCGATACATCACGACTACTCCACCCATGTAATTAGATACGAAAGCAAATTTATTCGTCTTATCAATTTCGATATGACAGGGAGCAAAAGCCTCTGTAGATACCTTGTCTACTTCTACCAAACTATTATTCTCTTTAACCTGAAAACTATGAATAAATCCAGATGCTGCATCTTTATCACCTAATTCACTTACCGCATATAAATATTTACCATCACTGGTAAGTTTTACAAATGAGGGATTAATCACTTCTGCTACTGTTCTTCCTAAACGAATTTTCCCGGTTTCAGGATTCTGCTGTATCGTTAAAATTCCATCAGCTTTTCCATCAACATGGCCTTCTTTCTTCGTGTAGGTTCCTATAAACGCGGTATTCATATTTGGCATATTTTCCGTATTTTCTGAAGCATCCCCCTCAGCGTTTTCATCCTTTTCATTTTTACAACTAGTAAACGAAAGACCAGCAATTACAATTGCTACAGCCAATTTTCGATTGATCATTTTATGTTTGATTTAGATTATAGATTTTGGCTTATAGCCATTTTTTACGTTTAAAATAATATAGCATGACAAAGAAAACGATAATCATCACTCCCCAAAGCACAAAATAGCTGTATTTCCATTGTAATTCTGGAATGTATTCGAAATTCATTCCATAGATACCCGCTATAAAAGTAAGAGGGATAAAAATTGAAGCCATAATGGTTAAAACCTTCATTACTTCATTCATCTTATTGCTTATTGTCGTCATATACATATCCATTAAACTCCATATCATCTCTCGATAGATATCGATATTTTCAGAGATCTGAATGATATGATCTACAAGGTCCCTTAAATAATTACCGGTAATTTCTTCGATTATGGGGTGGTTAAGTTTTTCTAACCTTCCTAAGACTTCGCGTAACGGAAAAACAGCACGTCTTATTCTTACAATCGCGCGCTTTAATTCCTGTATTTCTCTCACCAGATTTTCGTCCTGATCGTTTAGGAAAATCTGATCTTCGAAACCTTCAATCTTTTCGCTAATTTCCTCTACTACGATAAAATAATTATCGATGATTGCATCCAATAAGGCAAACATCAGATAATCTGCCTTTCGGTTTCTGATTCGGCCTTTTTTATGTTCAATTCGCTCCCTTACCCCATCAAAAACATCGCCGCCGGCTTCCTGAAAGGTTAATATATAATCATCGCCAACAACCAAACTTATATGTTCTATTTGTAACGTACCGTCGCCATTATAATACAGCATTTTGGCAACGATAAAAAAATAATCCTGGTATTCGTCGATTTTGGGCCGCTGGTTAGTATTGGCTATATCTTCCAAAATTAGCGGGTGAAGATCAAAATACTTACCAAGCTTTTCGATTTCTTCGGTATTATTAAGCCCGTCGATATTAATCCAGGTAACTTTGGATTCATCTTCAAACTTTAAAGCATCCTGGGGATTTTTAGATTTAAAACGCTCATAATGTTCGGCGTTATAATCGATAACATCTAATAAAGTTTCTGTAGACTCCTTATTACCAATATAGGTAACGGTTCCCGGGATTTGGTTAAGCGCCTTGTTAGACTTAGGACGTCGCAGGGAAAGTCGTTTTCTTTTGGTTTTAGCCATAAAAAGTTTTTAAGGTTAAATGTAATAATAATCATTTAATACCCTTGCTTAATTTCATTTTCAGCTTTTACAGACTGCTTTCTTTTTTAACTTTGCAATATGGAGAAACAGCAGTTGCTTAATACACTTAAAGAATATTTTGGTTACGATAGTTTTAGACCTTTACAGGAAAAGATTATCCAGTCTATTTTCGACGGGAAAGACAATCTTGTAATTATGCCAACCGGTGGCGGTAAATCTATATGCTATCAATTACCGGCAATCCTTTTGCCCAAACTAACGATTGTTATCTCTCCGCTCATCGCTTTAATGAAAGACCAGGTAGACGGATTAAAAGCTAATGGCATTAAAGCCGAATTTTTAAATAGTAGTCAGCAGGTAGCAGATCAGGAAAGTATTTTTCAGAAAATCGATAAAAACGAACTGAAATTACTGTATGTGGCTCCTGAGAGTTTACAGATCTTAGATCGATTTTTAACCGAAGAAAATATAAGTTTAATAGCCATCGACGAAGCTCACTGTATTTCTAGCTGGGGGCACGATTTTAGACCGGCCTATACACAACTTGGGTATTTAAAAAAAAGGTTTTCTAATACCCCCATAATAGCATTAACCGCCACGGCCGATAAAGCCACCAGACACGATATTTGCCAGCAATTAAATATCCCTGATGCCAAAAAACATATTTCTTCTTTCGACCGTAAAAATTTAAGTCTCGAAGTTCGTCAGGGCATCAAACGATTCGAACAGATCATAAAATTCATAAAAAGCAGACCTAGCGAAAGTGGAATTATTTATTGCCTTAGCCGAAAAAACACTGAAGAACTCGCCGAAAAACTTCAGCAAAAAGGTTTAGATGCAAAAGCCTATCATGCAGGTCTAAAACATGAAGAAAGGGAAAGCATACAGGACGATTTCATCAACGATAAGACCGAAATTATTTGTGCAACCGTGGCCTTTGGGATGGGTATCGATAAATCGAATATTCGTTGGGTTATTCATTACAATATGCCAAAAAACCTGGAAGGCTATTATCAGGAAATTGGCCGTGCCGGGCGTGATGGGCTGCCCTCAGACACCTTACTATTTCATAGTTATGCTGATGTGGTACAATTACAACGTTTTGCCGAAAACACGAAAAATAAAGACATTCAGGTAGCCAAGTTAGACCGCATGAAACAGTATGCGGAGGCGCTTACCTGCCGCCGAAAAATTTTACTAAGTTATTTTGGTGAAATTAAACAAGAGAATTGTGGCAATTGTGATATTTGTAAAAATCCGCCTCAGTTTTTCGATGGTACTGTTGCCTCCCAAAAAGCCTTATCCTGCATCTACCGCTTAAAAGGAAAAGAGCCCATCACTACCGTCGTAGATGTTTTACGCGGTAGCCAGAATGAACAAACACTGTCCAAAAATTATAACCGTCTAAAAACCTATGGTATTGGTAAGGATATCTCTTGGAATAACTGGCAGCAATATATCCTACAGCTTATTAATTTAGGATATGCTGAAATTGCTTTTCATCAGGGAAATGCCTTAAAATTAACCAAACACGCTAAAGACGTACTGTTTGAAGGAAAAAAGGTACATTTAGCTAAAGTTCCCGACCGTAAATTGCAAGCAGCAGCCGAAAATAACGCTTCAGAAAAGGTCGCTGTTGAAAATTCACTTTTCGAAAAATTAAGGCAACTTAGGCTTGATATCGCAAGGGAAGAAGAAATACCGGCTTATCTTATTTTTAATGATGCTACACTAAAAGAGATGGAGCGCGCACGCCCCATGACCGATGATGATTTTATGCTGATTAACGGAGTGGGACGAAAGAAAATGGAAGAATATGGTTATCGCTTTATCAAAGAGATCATTGCATTTTCAAAGCAAAAAAGAACCCGCAAAAAGCAGAAAAAAGGAAAAACTTATAAAATTACGGGCGAAATGTATGCTAAAGGCAAAACACCCGAAGAAATTGCCAAAGAGCGGGAACTTTCTGAAATAACGATTATGTCGCACCTGCTAAAACTCTATGATGAAGGGGAGTCTATAGATTTAAATCAATTTATTGGAAAAGCCGATCTTGAAGCAGTTAGGAAAGCTAAAAAAACACTTGGTGATCCTGATAAATTAAAGTCTTATTTCGAGCATTTTGAAGAAGCGATTCCGTACAACGCCATAAAAATCGCACTTAAAATTATCGAAAATGAACAGTAATCTTAGTCAAAATGGATATCGTTAAGTATTAATCCGCTTGCGGGAGCACTGTAATCCATTTGCAGATGCTCATTCCCTTCTTTAAGGCTCTGCTCGATATCCCCTAACGAAAATTCACCACGCCCTAGCTGAATCATTGCACCCATCATTAAACGTACCTGATGGCGTAAAAAGCCTTTCCCATGTACATGAAAAATATATGATTTCTTCGGAAAGAAATTTGCGGTATACAGTTTATTTTCTACAATTTCAGCTTTTAAAATTTCACGTTCAAATGTGCTTTTTTCTGAAACACGAACGCAATAATTCCTGAAATTATGGGTACCGTTAAAGAGCTGTGCCCCTTTTTTCATCTTATCAATATCCAAATCGAACTGAAAATTTGCCATAAACGGCGCACAAAACGGATGGTTTTTACTTCCAAAAGAAAATAAATAGGCGTATTCTTTAATTTTGGAATGCTGAATGATATTGAAATTTGCCCCCACCTCTTCAATATCGGTAACCCGTATATCCTGTGGTAAATTCAGATTAAAAAGCGCTAAAAAATCCTCAAGATTCTCTAAAGGCTGCTCATCTACAAAAAGTTCGAATGCAGATCCGTTGGAAGAAACCATGGCATCAGTACGGCTACAACCCAAAACTTTATACCTTGCCTCTGGCATCACATAGCGCAAGGTTTTGGTAATCAATCCCTCAACCGTTTTAAAGTTAGGCTGCTTTTGCCAACCATGTAAGCGATAACCTAAATATTGAACTTTTATAAGATAGTAATAACGTACTCTCTGCATTTTTTGATTTTGCCCAAAAATAGCAGAGTTTCCCAGATTAGCCTAAGAATTGATTTTAAAACAACGAGCAATTCTCTTATTTTGCAGGCTGGAAAGTATTTAAAGCGTATGATTACAGCTACGCACAAGCTTTACTAAATTATTCCTATTTTTAGGGAAACATGGACTTTTTATGTCTTCTGTATTCAACTTTTCTAAGAATTCAGCTAAAAACCGTAGTACTATTACAATATTAGACGAAATAACCGGATTCCTAAATACGCCAAATTTATGGTGGTCAAAAAATCTATTCGATTTGGAGGCTTTTGAGCTGCCGGCTAAGATCACAATTATTAAAAACGAGATCTTGCTTCAGGAAAATCTGGAGCATATTTTTGTGCTGGGTAAGCGGGTAGAACGGTTTTTTGAGTACCAAATTCGGCATTCAGAGCATTATGACTTAAAAATTAGCAACCTACAGGTGATTGCAAATAAGCAAACCCTGGGGGAACTGGATTTTATTGTGGAAGAAAAAAATACCAGACAACTTATTCATATAGAACTGGTATACAAATTCTATGTTTATGACCCTGGTTTTAAAGAAGAATTGGCCAGATGGATTGGCCCTAATCGCAAAGATTCATTACTTGAAAAAGTAAATAGGCTTAAAACTAAACAACTCCCCCTACTTCAAAAAAAAGCTACTCAGCAAATTTTAAATGGTTATCATATTTCTACAACATCGATAGAACAGCAGGTTTGTTATAAAGCCAGCTTATTTATTCCCAGAAATTTAAAAAACAAAAACTTCGTATCAATAAATAATGATTGCATTGTTGGATTCTGGATTCATTTTGAAGAGTTTACGGCAAAACAATTTGATCAGGCTCAATTTTATAGTCCCAGCAAACAGTTTTGGCCGGTAGATCCCTCCAAAAATGAGCTTTGGTTTTCGTATTGCAAAATATTTCCACAAATCGAATCCTTTATCCAGCAACAAAGATCTCCGCTGGTGTGGATGAAATCAGGTGAACAATATGAAAAGTTTTTTATTGTGTGGTGGTAGAGAGTTGTGTGTTCAAAGTTTGAAAGTTGAAAGTTTGAAAGTTTGAAAGTTCAAGATTTAAGATTTTACGGTTCGATGAAAAGGGGAAATCAATTTTTGAATCAATTCATTTTAACTTCTTGCTCTACGTTTACTGTTTTTTGATTCTAGCACCTAGAGTCTCTTCTATAGATTGTAACTTCAGTCTAGCTTCGTTAAATTTATTTTTTGTCGTAAGCACTCAGCCACTGGCAGTTAAAAGTTCAAGTTAGAAAGTTGTATTATTTCATTTTTAAATGAATACATTTTCCAATTACTAGCAATCCCTTCCTCACTGAAAAAAAATCAAAAAAAGCGTATTAATTTTTCCGCTAGCTTGTAACTTTGCCATCCTATTTTTCAGAAATGCGCGAAAAAGTAAAAGAGGCCATAAAAACATCATATTTAAGTATAGCCGGTAATGGTTTTCTTGCTTTAGGAAAATTTCTGGCTGGTTTTTTTGGTAATTCTTATGCGTTAATCGCTGATGCCATAGAATCTACCGCAGATGTTTTTTCTTCATTCCTAGTACTTGTGGGACTTCGATATGCTGCAAAACCAGCAGATGAAAATCATCCCTACGGTCATGGCCGTGTAGAACCGCTTATCACTTTTGCCGTTGTTGGGTTTTTGATCGTTTCGGCCACAGTAATCGCTTACGAAAGTATTGAAAATATACGCACTCCCCATCAGATTCCAGAGCCTTATACTTTAATCGTCCTGGTAATTATTATTGGTATTAAAGAGTTTTTCTACCGATTTGTTTCTAAAAAAAGTGATGAGACCAATAGCTCTTCTTTAAAAGCAGATGCCTGGCATCATCGCAGCGATGCTATTACTTCTTTTACCGCTTTTGTTGGTATTTCCATCGCTTTAGTTATGGGGGATGGTTATGAAAGTGCTGACGATTGGGCAGCCTTGCTAGCTTCAGGATTTATTTTATTCAATGCCTATCTTATCTTAAGACCCGCCCTGGGTGAGATTATGGATGAACATATGTATGACGACCTTATAGAAGACATTCGCAAATCGGCATATAGTGTAAAAGGAGTTTTAGATACTGAAAAATGTTTTATACGTAAAACAGGAATGACCTTTCATGTCGACCTTCATATTAACGTAGACGGAGCAAAAACAGTAAAAGAAGGCCATGATATAGCACATCAGGTGAAAGATCAAATGCTACATGACTTGCCTGAAATTGCAGATGTATTGATTCACGTAGAACCGCTGGATCCAAATCTAATCCTTTAAAATCTTTTGTAGGAATTTTTTACAACTTTCCAGTACATAAATTATGCTTCAAAAAAAGCTATTTGATAATAGAACAGTATAATTTAAACTATTTTCAATTAGGATTTGTCATCTTTGGGTAACTCTCCAGACAAATATTGGGTTTCTCCAAAGCCAAAACTCCAATCTACATCTGTATTGGTCATAACTGAAATCAAGAGATCTTTAGGATCTAAATTGCAATTTTCTTGTAATTTTTTGCGATAATAATTTATAGAATTTATTTTTGTTGATCGCAGCCTGGGACTTGTAAATACCTGAATTACGATAGCTTCTTCACTACGTACTACGTTCAAAACCTTTCAAAACCTAAACCCGTATCAAGCAAAATCATCCTTCCTGGTTTATGCTCAGTAACTATTTGGTATCGATCCCTGATCGGAACACTAAAAGCTTCAACAGAACAATCCTGAACTGTATCCATAAAATTTTAATCTCTTTGTCTGATCTTTCTTCAGTCAAGTCTATTCTTATGAGTGGCATTTTAACTATGTATTGAATTACTATATTGAAGCCTATTTTCTATTTTAACCAAATAGCCTCCGTAAAATAATAGGAATTAAAACAAAACACTGAATATGTACAGGTAATTTTTTGTTAAACACTTTTAATTCAACTTTAATTGAATTGATAGAACCGGCAATATCATGGGTTCTTCAAACAATGTATTCAATTGAAAAATTGTAATTTCAGAAACCGTAAACTGAGTAATTAATCGCAAGTATAGGATCACCCAATAACTCAACTTGCCATGTTAAGACCTCCTACCGTTAAAAGTTTCTAAAATTATCCATGTAATATTGAAATCAAATTTACCTTTCTTTTAAAACTTTATCTTTACCTAAAATTTATTTCATGGATCATAATTTAGCTGTCCTTATTGACGGGGACAATATACCTTCAGCATACGTAAAAGAAATGATGGAAGAAATCGCCAAACACGGCAATCCTACCATTAAAAGAATTTATGGTGACTGGACCAATCCCCATCTTTCTAAATGGAAGTCTGTATTACTAGAAAATGCTATTAGCCCAATTCAACAATACGGTTACACGCAAGGTAAAAATGCTACAGATTCTGCTATGATTATCGATGCCATGGATATTCTATATTCTAATAAAGTAGATGGTTTTTGCCTGGTAAGCAGTGATAGTGATTTTACCAGATTGGCAACGCGATTAAGAGAAGCCGGGAAAAGGGTTATAGGCATTGGTGAAAAGAAAACACCCGATCCATTTATTGTTGCCTGTGACCGGTTTATCTATCTTGAAATTCTAAAAACCAAAGACAAAGAAGAGCAGCCTGAAGTAGTTAAAGGCAAACCCAATAAAAAACAAAGCGTAGATCGCTTAACTCCTAGAGTAATCAATTTTATCGCTAATACCATTTCAGATGTTGCTGATGATGACGGATGGGCATTTATGGGTGATGTAGGAAGTTTATTGCAAAAAAAGCAACCTAATTTTGATTCACGTAACTACGGTTATCAAAAACTTACTCCTATGATTGCTTCTATAGACCAGTTTGAAATAGAATCCCGCGAAAACAACAATAACAGCAAATTCAAACTTATTTTTGTTCGTAATAAGGAGTAGCGCTAACTTTTATGTTAGCTAATTTGAAAATCGAAATTGCTTAAAAATCCAGAGCTTTTTCTAATTTAGAGCAAAAATAATATGCGAAGCATTAAGAAAATACATCAGGCAGAATGGCGACCAATTGGTGATTTGATCACTTATTCACCAATACCTACGGCAAGCTTGCAAATGATTGATCCTTTTATCTTTCTAAATCACCACGGTCCACAGGTATATCCTGAAAATAATAACGGACTCCCATTTGGGCCTCATCCTCATCGAGGTATGGAAACCGTTACGTTTATTCTGGATGGCGATATCGCGCATAAAGATTCTGGCGGACATAAAAGCGTAATAGAAAGTGGTGGTGTGCAATGGATGACTGCAGGAAGCGGACTAATTCATGCAGAGGTTTCTTCGGAAGAATTTAAAAAGAAGGGCGGAGATCTCGAAATCCTTCAGCTTTGGGTAAATCTTCCAGCCAAACATAAAATGGAGACTCCTAAATATATAGGTTTACAGAAAGAAGATATTCCATTGGCTTTTTCAGAAGATAAAAAAGTTAGCGCTCAGGTCGTTTCCGGAGAATTTCTTGGTACAAAAGGTGCTTTTGAAACTTTTACCGATATTAATCTTTCTACTTTATTCTTTGAAGCGAATTCAAATTTGGAACTTGAAATTCCTGTTTCCCAGAATATTTTCTTTTATGTAATTAAAGGAACTCTGGAAGTAAATGGAAGCGCTATTACAGAAAGACATTTGGTTGAATTCCAAAATGACGATCCAAAACTTCAAATTTCAGCCAAAGAAGAGAGTATTCTTTTATTCGGTTTCGCGACACCTTTTGAAGAACCTGTAGTCGCTCGCGGTCCTTTTGTAATGAACAGTATGCAGGAAATTGAAGAGGCTTACCAGGATTTCCAGGCAGGTAAAATGGGAAGATGGACAGAGTAATAAAATATTTTAATGATAAAAGCCGCTTTTTAAAAAGCGGCTTTTCTTTTATTATTTGTCCCGTCCTGAAATAAAAAAATTCCTAGAGGTTTGTAGATTGCACAAATACTAATAAGTTTCCGCTTTTAAAGCGAATGTAAGCAGTATTCCCGGTAATAGTATTTCGGGTTCCAATTCTGGTCGTAATACTTAAATCTTCGTCGTTTAATGGATATTTTACTCCTTTGGAAAAAACACTTTTTGCCTCTGGGAATGGAAATAGTGAAATAATTTCATCCTTAAAACCGGTAATTTCCATACTGTTTTCAGCAAAAAAATAGAAACCGAAATCATCGAAACAGCGAATCTCGATTTCATTTTTATGTTTCAGCATCGAATTCAGATTCCCTAAAAAATGATCCTGTTCTAAACCACTACATCCATAAACAGCAACACTTTTAAAGCCTTCTTCGATAATAATCTTTAAAATTTTCTCGAAATCGGTAGCGTTTTGATCTGGCGTTTCTACAATTTTAGTTTCGGCATTGATTTCAGAAAGTGCTAAAGAATCAAAATCACCTGAAACCAAATCGGGCTGAATTCCATGTTCTAAAAGTTTAGCATACGCACCATCGGTACAATAAATTTTCTTAAAACCATCCAGCAAAGGCATGGTTTTAGGAAATTGACCGTTAATAAATAAAACAACCTGGGGTTCAAACCTATGCGTTTCCCGGTAAAGCTTCATTTAGTGTCTTGCCTCTAAAACTTTGGCAATATCCTTTAATCCGTAGCCTTTGGCTCTTAAAAGAATCAGGTAGTGGAAAAGTAGATCTGCACTTTCATTAAGAAAAAGATTTTCATCATCGTCTTTCGCTTCAATTACTACCTCCACAGCTTCCTCCCCTACTTTTTGAGCGATTTTATTAATACCCTTATCAAAAAGTGACACTACATATGAGTTTTTATCTTCGCGTAATTCAGGTGCTACTTCACTCATTTTTTTACGCTGGGCGATAATTCCTTCTAATTCTGATAAAAATCCGAATGAAGCCTTATTTTCTTCTCCCCAACAGGTGCCGGTTCCTTTATGACAGGTAGGTCCCTGTGGATTTACCATTATTAAAAGCGTATCATTATCACAATCATTTTTTATAGAGACAAGATGTAAAAAGTTTCCGCTTTCTTCACCCTTTGTCCATAATCGGTTCTTGGTACGACTAAAAAAAGTAACTTTTTTAGTCTCATTGGTTTTTAAATAAGCTTCTTCATTCATATATCCCAACATCAGGACTTTCTTGGTAGTTGCATCCTGAATGATGGCGGGTACTAGTCCATCGTTATTTTTATCAAAATCGATATTCATCTTTTCAATTTTATATTCTTACCGGAATTCCTTGTTTTTTAAGTTCTTTTTTAAGTTCCGGAATTTCTATTTCTTTAAAATGAAAAACGCTTGCTGCCAAAGCTGCATCGGCTTTTCCTTCTTTAAATGTATCTACAAAATGCTGAATATTCCCTGCACCACCCGAAGCGATAACTGGGATATTTAGATCTTCAGATAATTTCTTTAGTGCAATATTAGCAAAACCATCTTTAGTACCATCATTATTCATTGATGTAAACAAAATCTCTCCTGCGCCACGCTGTTCCACTTCTTTGGCCCATTCAAATAAATCAAGTTCTGTGGGCACTTTACCACCAACCAGATGAACAATCCACTGCCCGTTTATTTGCTTGGCATCAATCGCCACAGTGATACATTGCGCGCCAAACTTCTGGGAAAGTTCGTTAATTAAATCTGGATTTTTTACTGCCGAGGAGTTTACTGAAACCTTATCGGCACCGTTTTTAAGTAAAATATCTACATCTTCTATAGAAGAAATTCCACCGCCTACCGTAAAAGGTATATTTACCTTTTCTGCTACTCGTAATACAAGGTTTGCCAAAGTTTTACGACGTTCTTCTGTAGCTGAAATATCAAGAAAAACCAGTTCGTCTGCTCCGGTTTCTGCATATTTCGAAGCCAATTCTACCGGATCGCCGGCATCTCTTAAGTCTACAAAATTAACGCCCTTAACGGTTCTTCCGTTTTTAATATCCAGACAGGGAATAATTCTTTTTGTTAGCATTCTTTTGTTTTAAGTTTACAGTGTACGGTATAGCTTATCCCCTTAATCCTGAAGGTGAAACGTTTTCAAATCAAAATTAATCCTAGTTCCTGATTCATAAATTCATTCGTCATATCATCACATTAAATCAACCAACTTCCATAATAATTTTAAAGGCGGAATTTTAGGCTTAATTTATATTTGTTTTTACCATACAACCGGATATATCAACAAAAATAACAACTTTAGAGGGACTGCCCATCATCAAGCAACTAATAAAATTACTTTACTATCGATTATTACCTATACGGCTTAAAGTTTACAGTCAACAGAAAAAGCCATCCGCTTAAAAAGATTAAAAAGAGAAGTTGACAGTTGCAACAATTCAAAATTCAATATTTAAAATTGATTGCCTACTTCCTAATCCCTGGTTCTTTAAGTCTATTTTCTATTCTCTAATTACTAAGTTCTCAATACTAACTACTACATTCAAGAAAGCTCTATCGCTATAACTTCGGGATTGTTGAAATAATAATAGCATTCAAAGTTCAAGGTTCAAAAGTTCAAGGCTCAAAAGTTCAAGGCTCAAAAGTTCAAGGCTCAAAAGTTCAAAGTTCAAAAGTTGTTGTGTCGAGAAATCTGTTTTCAGTATACACTTCACGATTTACAAGTTTAAAGCAATTCAAAATTTAACATTTAAAATTGATTGCCTACTTCCTAATCCCTGGTTCTTTAAGTCTATTTCCTATTCTCTAATTACTAAGTTCTCAATACTAACTACTACATTCAAAAAAGCTCTATCGCTATAACTTCGGGATTGTTGAAATGATAATAGCATTCAAAGTTTAAGGTTCAAAAGTTCAAAGGTTCAAGGTTTAAAAGTTGTTGTGTCGAGAAATCTGTTTTCAGTATACACTTCACGATTTACAAGTTTAAAGCAATTCAAAATTCAACATTTAAAATTGATTGCCTACTTCCTAATCCCTGGTTCTTTAAGTTCATTCTCTATTCTCTAACTACTAACTTCTCAATACTCCATACTATAACGGAATATTCCCATGTTTACGATCAGGCCTTAAAACGCTTTTATTTTCCAGCATACTAAAAGCTTTCAAAAGTTTTCTTCGGGTGTCCTTTGGCATAATAACCTCATCTATAAATCCGCGTTGGGCGGCTTCAAAAGGATTCGCGAATTTTTCAGCATATTCAGCCTCCTTTTCGGCTAATTTTTGTTCAGGATTTTCGGACTCTTTTATTTCTTTTCTAAAAATAATTTCACTCGCTCCTTTAGCTCCCATCACGGCAATTTCAGCACTTGGCCAGGCAAAATTCATATCGGCACCAATATGCTTACTATTCATCACGTCGTAAGCGCCACCATAAGCCTTTCGGGTAATCACGGTGACTTTTGGCACCGTCGCTTCACTAAGCGCATACAATAATTTCGCTCCATTTAGAATAATCCCATTCCATTCCTGATCGGTTCCTGGTAAGAATCCCGGCACATCGACTAAAACTAATAGCGGAATATTAAAACAATCGCAAAAACGGGTGAAACGAGCTGCTTTTTTAGAACTATCTACGTCTAAAACTCCAGCTAAGCTCATAGGCTGATTAGCAACAATTCCAATACTTCTTCCGCCTAATCTTGCAAATCCCACAATAATATTGTCAGCGTAATTCTTATGAATTTCAAAAAAAGAACCTTCATCGATAATCCCTTCGATCACCGAATGCATATCGTAAGGTTTATTGGAACTGTCGGGAATAATTTCGTCTAATTTTTCACGAATTTCATCCTTCAGTTCAAATGGCAAGTTCTCAACTTTTTGTTTATTGTTTTGAGGCATATAGCTTATCAGCTTTTTAATGTCCTCCAGGCAGGTAATATCGCTATTTGCTGTTAAATGGGTGACTCCAGATTTTGTGGAATGCGTACTGGCCCCGCCTAATTCTTCAGAAGTTACATTTTCGTTCGTAACGGTTTTTACCACATTTGGTCCGGTAACAAACATATAGCTGGTATCCTCTACCATGATTGTAAAATCGGTCATAGCAGGAGAATACACGGCACCACCGGCACAAGGCCCCATGATCGCTGATATCTGCGGAATCACTCCGGATGCTTTTACATTGCGATGAAAAATATCGGCATAACCACCAAGCGACTTTACTCCTTCCTGAATTCTGGCTCCACCAGAATCATTTAAACCGATCATTGGCGCACCGGTTTTTACTGCAAGATCCATTACTTTGCAAATCTTCTCGGCATGAGTCTCAGAAAGCGCTCCACCAAAAACTGTAAAATCCTGAGCAAAAACATAAACCAATCGGCCATTGATTGTGCCGTACCCGGTTACCACACCATCACCATAATACTTTTGCTCCTGCATCCCAAAATCGGTTGTACGATGTGTTACTAAAATCCCGATTTCTTCAAAGGAGCCCTCATCGAGTAAATAATCGATTCGTTCCCTTGCCGTAAGCTTCTTCTTTTCGTGCTGTTTTGCTATTCGCTTTTCACCACCTCCAAGATGTGCCTGTTTTATTTTTTGGTGTAGTTGCTCTATATTTTTCTTACTCATAGATATAATTTTAAGCTTTTAGCAAAATGCTAAAACTTACATTAGATATTGATGTACTATCTTGTATTTCTGTATTACCTTCAAAATTTGGGATTTTCTCGTTGGTGTGATAAAAAAGAACTAATAATAAAGATAAAATGGCTGAAATTAATTGCTGCTTAAGAAATCTAATGATTAAAATCAGAAATAATCCTATTGTAAGAATTAAACCCAATTTCACATAAGGTGCGATTATCTGCATGATTAACCCTTTCGAAATAATTGGATTGTTTAGGTTTAAACCGATAGAATAAATTTCTAAAAAACAAAGGACTGTTAAATAGTTTGTGTACAGAATCAAAATGTTTGCACTCCATTTAATCCAGTTTTTACTATTTATATTTTTATAATTATTCGCTGAGTTCAATCCCGACATTTGTAATAAGTTGATTATTCTGTATATTTTTTACTTTCACTGCATACTGAGTATTGCAACTGCTCACTGAAAATCGTCAATTGCAACTAATCCCTAGCCTCAGTAATTGGTAATCTTAGCTTTTTTTGATCTTGTAAATATTGCTTTAGGGCAACCAATGCGGCTAGCTGCGATTCTTCTTCAACTTCGTTTTGAAGTTTTTCAGGCGAATAATAGTTCTTTACAAAATGGGTATCAAATTTTCCTGAAGTAAAGGCTTCATGTTCAAACACAAACTTTCCGAAACTTAAAGTTGTCGAAACACCTTCTACCTGATAGTCATTAATCGCTTTGATCATTAACTGGATCGCTTCTTCTCGATTTTTTCCGTAGGTAATTAATTTTGCCAGCATAGGATCATAATAGATTGGCACATCCATCCCTTCTTCAAATCCATTATCTACCCGAATTTTCTCTCCGTGCGGAAGTCGATATTTCTCCAATTTCCCAACGCTTGGCAGGAAATTATCCATAGCATCTTCGGCATATACCCTTAATTCTAACGCATGCCCTTTAATTTTTAAATCCTCTTGTCTGATGCTAAGCACCTCTCCCCTTGCAATTTTAATCTGCTCTTCTACCAAATCGACCCCAGTGATAAACTCGGTTACGGGATGTTCTACCTGAAGTCGCGTATTCATCTCTAAGAAATAAAAGTTTCGGTTTTCATCGAATAAGAACTCTACCGTTCCGGCTCCTACATAATCACATGCTTCAGCAACTCGTACTGCCGCTTTCCCCATTTCCTCTCTAAGTTTAGCATCTAAAACCACTGATGGTGCTTCCTCGATTACTTTTTGATGACGACGCTGCACCGAGCATTCCCGTTCAAATAAATGCAATGTATTTCCGTGGGTATCGGCCAACACCTGAATCTCGATATGTCGCGGCGAAGCCACATATTTTTCAATAAAAACTGAGCCATCACCAAAAGCAGATTTGGCTTCACTTATTGCTCGTTTCATTTGGTCTTCCAGATCTTTTTCCTGCTCGACCACTCGCATTCCTTTTCCGCCACCACCAGCCGAAGCTTTTATCAAAATAGGATAGCCAATTTCTGCAGCGATCTTTTTAGCTTTTTTGGTATCGGTAATTGCTTCATCGATCCCGGGAACCATAGGAATATCGTATTTTTTCACCGCATCTTTGGCAGCGAGTTTGCTTCCCATAATTCGGATGGCTTTACTACGCGGACCGATAAACGAGATCCCGGCCTCTTCTACCGCTTCGGCAAAATCGGCATTCTCACTTAAAAATCCGTATCCGGGATGAATTCCGTCTACATTTAATTGCTTGCAAACTTCAATGATTTTATTACCTAATAAATAAGATTGATTTGATGGTGCCGGTCCAACGCAAACCGCTTCATCAGCAAATTTTACGTGGGGTGCATTCCTATCGGCTTCAGAAAAAATGGCAACGGTTTTGATACCCATTTTCTGAATACTTTTCATTATTCGCAGGGCAATCTCACCACGGTTAGCCACTAATATTTTTTTCATGTTTTGTTCTTTTTTATGGAATAAGGATTATTCCATTTCGATAAGCAACTGGTTTTTCTCTACGGTTTCGCCTTTTTTAATTTGAATACTTTTTACCACGCCTTCTCGGGGCGCCGTAATCGTATTTTCCATCTTCATAGCTTCCAAAACCAGTAAAAAATCGCCTTCTTTCACCTGGCTTCCTTTTTCTACATTCACCTCGAGAATGAGCCCCGGCATTGGAGCTTTAATATCATTTATAAGTTGTGCTGAACCTAAAGAAAGTCCCATTTTTTCGATCAAAAGATCTAAATCGTTTGCAATATCGATAGTATACATATTTGAATTGATCTTTATCGAATATTGCCTTTTTAGAAAATCGCTTTTCTCTACGGAAGCTTTAAAAGATTTATGCTGGTGAAGTATATGAAAACTTGAATTTTCATTTGTCTGAATATCCAACTCCATAATTTGATTTTCGGAAAATTCAAATTCAGATGTATCATTCACTTTAACCTTAAATATTTTCTCCATATTTGAGCAATTTTGACCTGTTTTCCCTAACAAACCTTGTAAATATAGAAAATTAATAAAGCTTTTACTGAAGGATTAATAATTTATTAATATTCTAAAAATTTATTTTAAAATGATCGAATTCCAGTAAAAGAAAAATCCCAACTTCCTTTAGAAATTGGGATTTCTCCAAAAATTATAAAAAATAAATCTTGATAAGACTTATTTAAAATCTTTTACCGCATCACTAAGATCAAAAACAGTAGCTAGGCTTAATTGTTTATCGATGATACTGCTTCCGGCTGCTGATCGATATCCGCCGGCACAATGCACAACAATTGGTTTATCGGTAGGAATTTCATCGGTACGATTTCTTAATTCGTTTAACGGAATCGGAATCGCTCTTTCGAAAAACTTTCCTTCGGCAACTTCTGAAGCATTTCTTATATCCACAATGGTGTATTCTGAAGGATGCTCTTTAAAATCTTCTACTTCTAGAAATTCCATAGATCCTTTCAGGTTTTCAGCAACGGTGATTACTGCTTTTAGCTGCTTTTCATAACCAATTTTAGCTACACGCTCTAAAAGTGCATCGATATTTTCTACGGAAGGAACTACTAAATAATAATATTCTTCAGGCTGAATAATCGCTCCCAGCCAGGTTTCAAACTTTTGCTTGGGTGAAGTTGCCATTATGTTGATACTTCCAGGTAAATGCGATTTTTTAAAATCGTCCCCCCCTCTGGTATCTACAATCATTAATCCTTCTTCAACTTCATCGACATTTAGAAAAATCGGAACATTATATTTTGCTTTTTGCACGTTTAAAGCTCCGGTTTTATTCACATCTACATCAAAACCAAAATAAGAAGGAATAAACGGCTGATCTTTTAAAATCTCTTCTACAAATTCTTCTTCACTTTGTTCTTTAAAAGCCCAGTTTCCCATACGCTCATTTCCTAGCGTACTTGAAGAATCACTGCTCATATTTTTACCACACAATGAACCTGCTCCGTGTGCAGGATATACTAAAGCATCATCCGGCAAATCATTAAATTTAGTTTGCATCGTATTGTACATATCTTTAGCGAGCTCGATACGTTTGGCTTTCATATTTCCTGCATTTTCTCGAAGATCGGGACGGCCAACATTACCAATAAATAAGGTATCCCCGGTAAAAAGTGCGGTTTCTTCTCCTTCTTTGGCCACCACGGTTATACTATCTGGACTATGCCCCGGCGTATTTAAAGCGCTGAAGTTTACTTTCCCTAATTGAAAGCTATCACCTTCATCAAAACTTTTATGATCATAATCTGCTCCCACCAATTTGCTCACAAAAATCGTTGCTGTAGTCTCTTCATGAATTTGTAAATGACTACTTATAAAATCGGCATGTGGATGCGTTTCGAAAACCGCAACGATCTTTGCGTTATGTGCTTCAGCAAAGACATAGTATGGCATTGGGTTTCTTGATGGATCTACAATTGCCATTTGGCCTTCACTTACAATAGCATACGAATAATGAGCTAAAGCTTCGTCATTAAACTGTTCTATGATCATTTCTCTATCTTTTATTAATTTGATTCTTTATTATTTTTTAAACGGAAAAGTCATCTGGTCTTTAAAATTTTTCGGAAAATCTTCGTCTCCCTCAAACCCTAGTTCGATGCTTTTTCCACTCTTTGGAATATAGGCTGTTTTAAAAATATAATCCCAAATACTTAAACTGAGTCCAAAGTTCATTCCGTAGGGATAAGCTTCGGGTAATTCTTTGGAATGATGCCAGATATGCATTTTAGGATTATTAAAAATATATCCTAAAAATCCATAATTCCACCCCACATTGGCATGGTTAAGATGCCCAACTAGCACACTAAACATATGTATGATAAAAAACTCCTGAATGCCAAAACCAATCATAGCAAGTGGTATATACTGCGCGGTTTTATACACTATGGTTTCCATGAAATGAAATCTGAACTGGGCAGCAAAACCCATTTCTTTCACGCTGTGGTGAACTTTATGAAATTGCCACAACCACGGGCGTTTATGTAATTGTCGATGAACATTCCACTGTATAAAATCGGCAATTACAAACATAATAAGTAATTGTGTCCACACCGGTAAGTTCTGTATGTTTATGGCTACCAAATTTTCGATTCCAAAAACTCCCAAAAAATCATTGAAAAGCGCCACGCCTACATTTGATAACGCATTGTAGCCAATCAATGAAAACAGGAAGAAATTGAAAAGAATATAAAAACCATCAAGCCAAAAACCTTTTCTAAAAATCGGCTGACTTTTACGCCAGGGCAATGCAATCTCTAAAATCCAAACAACTAATGAAATGGCAATAAGCCAGTAAAAATAATTGGTCCAGGAAGGAGTTGTAATCTCCTGCACCAGATAATTAAAATATCCGGTAAACGAATCCTGAATTATTTTTAGGTATTTCTCCATTGCTAATTTGTTCAGGACAAAAGTAACCAAAAGCTATGGTTAGACCAGTAACTTTTGTTACAGTCCTCCTATGTACATATTTACTAAAAACTAAATATCCTTTAACAATTGCAACCCTTTAGTTTAAAACGAATGTTATAAGGCGTTAAATACCCTAATCATCTATCAATACTTTTTTATTTTCATTCTAAAATTCAGAAAAAGAAAAATATGAGTAGTAAGAAAAATTTAAAATTAGAGAAACTTGCATTTGGCGGTGTAGCCCTAGGTACCGGTTTCGAAAAAGTAAATGATAAACAATCTGAAGAAACCTTAGAAGCGGCGTGGGAATGCGGAATAAGACAATACGATACTTCTCCCTGGTATGGTTTAGGCTTAAGTGAGCGCAGAATGGGTCATTTTCTTAAAAATAAAAAAAGAGAAAAGTACATCCTATCAACAAAAGTGGGACGATTGTTTACTCCCACTAAAAACATTCCTGAAACGCAATGGGTAGATCCTTCTCCATTTGATTATCGTTATGATTATACAGCAGCAGGCGTTCGAAGATCTGTAGAAGATAGTTTGCAGCGTCTTGGTGTAGAAAGTATCGATTATGCTTTTATCCATGATCTTTCTCCAGATAACAATGCTGATCTTGGTGACTGGGAAAAACATTTTGACATCGCTAAAAAAGGAGCGATGCCAGAACTTACCAAAATGCGAGAAGAAGGCCTTATTAAAGGTTGGGGACTTGGTGTAAATACCGTAGAACCAATTATAAGGACAATTGATTATGCCGATCCAGATTTGTTTGTCTCCGCAATTCAATATTCTATGATCGACCATAAAGATTCTTTAGATCGCTTATTTCCAAAAGTTGAAGAAAGCGGTGTTGGGTTAATCGTTGCTGCTCCTTTTAATGCTGGTTTATTAAGCGGACAAAAACGATACAACTATGCGGGAGAAATGCCTGAAGATGTGGATTCACGTTATAAAAAAATCATCAAAGTAGCCGATAAATACAAGGTAGATCTGGCTAAAGCTGCTATACAATTCTCTTATGCACCAAAAGTTGTCGATACTGTTTTAGTAGGCGCAAGTAAACCTTATCAACCCATTGAGAATGAGCAAGCTTTTGATGTAGATATCCCTAGCGACTTTTGGGTTGAGCTTAAAAACGAAGGATTAATTGACGAGCGTTGCGAAACTCCGCAATTCTAATCTTTTAAATTTTATACTGAAAAAGCCGCTTTTTAATTAGAAGCGGCTTTTTATTTATCCTTTCTATACTTATCATATTTCTTAATTAATCTTCTTAAAGAAGAAAAAGCTAAACCATAGCTTGAAGTTACAATTCCAAAACCTGAATCCTCAGTTTCTTTAACTTCATTGGTAGCCGTAGACTGGGATTTAGAAATTAATTCTAAAGTATTTAAATCGTAAATCCAAATTTTAGTAACAGATTCATTCTTTTTTATACTAGTTCCATAGTCTCTGGAAAAAGTAAAAGATCCAGCGTTATTTTTAAGCTTCAACGTAATTACATTAATCAAAAAGTCACATTCAGTAAACTCCCTGATATGCGCTAACTCTTTTTTAGAAGGATGTAATGGAAAATCTTTAGTTTTAAGTTTATTCTTTAAGTTTAAACGAAAGGAATCATAGAGCAAAGAATCTGCTATTACTTCTAAAAAACAATCTTTGGTAACGCTTTGAACATGTGCTTTAGAGTCTAGATTCGTAAAATTTTGATTTAAAATCCATTTTCCTTTAGAAAAATCGATTGCTTTTCCACGATCGAAATTATAGTTATATTTTGTTCCTCAAGAAGTTAAACATATAGAAATCACCAAAAAAACACAAAAAACTTAAATACTCTCAACGTCAACGCTTTAGAATTCAAATTAAATTTAAAAACATTTTAAATTTACCAAAGTTTTTTCAACGGCACAAAAGCCTTAATTTTAACGTTCTAAAATCGATCGTATGAAACGTAACTTTTCTCTTTTCTGTTTACTGAATTTTCTTGCTCCTGTCTTATTATTGGCACAAAACCCAAAAGTAGATATTCTGGAGTATGAATTTCATCTTAAACTAAATGATGAAAACGATGTGATTAAAGGAAATGCAATTATCGATTTTCAATACAATGAAGATGCAGATGTTTTAGAACTTGATTTTGCTGCCGAAGAAAACGGCAAAGGAATGATTATCGACAGTATTCTTCAAAATGGAAAACAATTAAAGTTTCAGCATTCACAGGAAAAATTAAATATCAATACCTCTTCCGAAGATGACATTTCAATTTTTTATCATGGAGTTCCTGAAGATGGACTCATCATTAGTGAAAATAAATACGGAGATCGTACTTTTTTTGGTGATAACTGGCCTAATCGTGCTCACCTTTGGCTCCCCTTAATTGATCACCCTTCAGATAAAGCGAAAGTTTCTTTTTACGTTACGGCGCCTTCAAAATATCAGGTAGTGGCTACAGGAACACTTCAGGAAATTACCAATATTGATGATGAAAATTCTCTTTATGTATATGCAACCCTGCTAGAATTACCTACTAAAGTGATGGTGATTGGTGTAGCTGAATTTGCCGTTCAACATTTAGGCGAGATTACTGAAATTCCACTATCTTCCTGGGTATATCCTGAAAATAAAGAAGCTGGTTTTTACGATTATGCACAGGCTGAAGATATTTTACAGTTTTTTACTGAAAAAATAGCCCCTTTCCCTTTTACAAAATTAGCTAACGTACAATCCACAACACGTTATGGAGGAATGGAAAATGCCGGAAATATCTTCTATTTCGAAAATTCGGTTGATGGTAAACGTTCTTCTGAGTTTCTACTGGCCCATGAGATCGCACATCAGTGGTTTGGAGATTCAGCTTCAGAAATTGACTGGTCACATCTTTGGTTAAGTGAAGGTTTTGCTACTTATTTTACCGATTTATATGCCGAGTATCAATATGGAAAATCAAAATTAGACGAAAAATTACAGGAAGAACGTCGCCAGGTAATTGGGTTTAGCCAGAGTACTAAAACAGCAGTAATCGATAGTTCTCGTACGAATTTAATGGAATTACTTAATCCTAACTCCTATCAAAAGGGAGCCTGGATTTTGCACATGTTACGTAGAAAAGTGGGGGATAAAAATTTCTGGAAGGCTATACAGCAATACTATCAAAAATATAAATTCAGCAATGCAACTTCAGAAGATTTAAAAGTTGAATTCGAAGCAGTTTCAGGCATTAATTTAAACCAGTTTTTCAAGCAATGGTTAACACAATATGGGCAGCCAAAGATAAAACTAGAATATTCCTATAAAAACGGAAAATTAAAAATCACCGTTCAACAACTTCAAAAAAATGATTTTGAATTCCCAATAGAACTTCAGTTAAATTATACTACAAAAGATGCTGAAATTATCGATTTTAACATCACAAAAAAGAAAGAAACTTTTGAGATTGAAACCTCAGAAAAACCGATTTCCATAGACTTAGACCCAAATACCAATCTATTGTTCGAAGAAGCTTTATAAGCTAAGTTCAATATTAACCTGAGTTCGATATAAAAGTTTTTGCAGGCATTTTGGTTCATTGAGTGAATTTTCAAGGAAAATTTGTATCGAAATGCTACCAAAATGGAAACTTCGATACAAAATCTTTTGCCAAGATTTCACTCAGTCTC
>Ga0098065_1000318_pt1 | contig 24220 bp, 21 predicted proteins | sample 25_taG_FD_75062 | JGI IMG/M metagenome (GOLD analysis project Ga0098065, IMG submission 75062) | Marine viral communities from Cariaco Basin, Caribbean Sea - 25_WHOI_OMZ | ecosystem: Environmental > Aquatic > Marine > Oceanic | place: Caribbean Sea: Cariaco Basin | collected 2014-11-08 | reverse complement strand
AGTACGTTACGCAACTGCCGATAGTCCGCTTGGGCCGCTCAGTATTCCTGAAAATAATATTGTGATTCAAAAAGATGTAGAAAAAGAAATTTTAGCTACAGGTCATAATTCGGTTATTCAGGTGCCAGTAAAAGACGAGTGGTATTTGGTATATCATCGATTTACACGCCCTAAAGGTGAAGCTATGGGAGGAGCCGCCGGATTTCATAGAGAAGTTTCTATCGATAGCTTAACTTTTAATGAAGATGGTTCTGTAATTGAAGTTAAACCAACTTTAGAAGGAATAGCACCTTTACAATAAATGATGCGATTTTTGCCAGTTTTTGTTGCTTTGCCAATGCTCTTTTCCGGAATGGTTTCTTGTAAACAATCAACTTCCGGGGAAAATTCTGTAGAGAGGAACAGGGAAGAAGCGGTAGTAGTCAATGAAGAACTTAATTATAGAATGGCTGCTTACCTTATGGTTTATTTTAAAGATGATGATCATAGCCTGCATTTTGCTTTAAGTAAAGACGGTAGAAGTTTTACAGATATCAATAAAGGAAAAGCGGTAATTGCTGGAGATACTATTGCTGAACAAAAAGGGATAAGAGATCCTCATATTTACCGTGGTCAAGAAGGCAATTTTTATCTGGCAATGACCGATCTTCATATTTTTGCCAAACGTGATGGCATTCGAGAAACCGAATGGCAGCGTGATGGTGAGAAATATGGATGGGGAAACAATCGCGGATTTGTACTAATGAAATCCAGTGACTTAATAAATTGGAGTAATGCGAAGGTTCGTTTAGATCTGTTTTTTCCTGATTTAAAGGAGGTTGGTGCTGCCTGGGCGCCAGAGACTATATACGATCAAAAAGAAGGAAAATTGATGCTGTACTATACCATGCGAATGGGGAATGAGCGTAATCAGATGTACTATTCATACATTAACGATGATTTTGATAGTTTGATGAGTCCACCAAAATTGATCTTTGAGTATCCAAAAGAGGTTTCTTATATCGATGCCGATATTAGCCAAATTGGTGATCAATTTCATATGTTTTATACACCACATGATGGTACGCCGGGAATAAAGCAGGCGATTTCCTCTAAAATTAATAAGGGGTACAACTACCAGGAAAAATGGATCGATGAAGAGCCAGAGGCTAGTGAAGCTCCAAACCTTTGGAAAATTATTGGTGAAGATAAATGGATCTTGATGTATGATATATACGGAATTCAACCACATAATTTTGGTTTTTTGGAGACTACCGATTTTAATGATTTCAAAAACCTGGGACATTTTAATGAAGGTAAAATGAAAGCCACTAATTTTTCTTCTCCTAAACATGGCGCTGTAATTCATCTTACTCAAAAAGAAGCTGAAATTTAGCCAGTCATTGGGATTTTGAATTTTAAAACACACACCTTCATGAAGCTAAACTTTGGTTTTTTAGTCCTGTTATTCCTTTCGCAATTATCAATTGCTCAGGATAAAATGGATGCTTATCTTTTTGCCTACTTTGAAGGAACAGGAAAGGGAGAACTGCAGGAACAATTAAGGTTTGCGGTGAGCGCAGATGCCCAAAACTGGAAAGCTTTAAACAGTAACCAACCCATTATAGGCTCAGACACTATTTCTAATTCTGGAGGGATTCGGGATCCTCATATTCTAAGAAATGATGGTCAGTTTTTTATAGTAGCAACAGATATGTTTACCATAAAAGATGGCTGGGGAAGTAATCCTGGAATCGTTTTAATGCACTCCAAAAACTTAACAGACTGGGAAGCTAATGCCATAGATTTTCAAAAAGAATATCCTGATACCTTTAAAAATGTACAATGGGTGTGGGCACCGCAAACATTTTATGATAAGGATAACGATAAATATCTATTGTATTTTACCATAAGGTTTTCAGGACAGGATAATCTAGATTTCTATAGTGCATATGCAAATAAAGATTTTACCGGTTTTGAAAGTGAGCCTAGATTAATGTTCCGGGCAAAATATGGTGCAATCGACGGAGATATTATTTATAAAGATGGTATTTATCATCTTTTTTATAAAGGAAATACTAAAAACGAAAAGGGAGAAGAAATAAAAAATGGTATACAACAGGCGGTTAGTACCTCTTTAGAAGGACCTTGGAAAGAAGACTTTAAATATCTGGATTCCTATGCCAATTCAGATATAGTTGTAGAGGGCTCTTCGGTTTTTAAACTAAATGATAGTGAGCAGTATATCCTGATGTATGATCTATATTCCAGTGGCCGTTACGAGTTTCAGAGAAGCAAGGATCTTTTTAATTTTTCAGAAAAAACAGAAAACTTTACAAAAGATTTTTTTCCACGTCACGGTAGTGTGATCGGGATTACCAAAGAAGAAGTACAAAGACTCCAAAAAAAATGGGGTGGTGTACCCAAAGAACTTTTAAATGAAGAAGAATGAAAATAGTAAACACTTTTTTTATCGTATTTGTATGTATACTCTATGGAGGTAACTTACATGCACAACAAAAATCAGATTCTGCATTTATTTTTGAACCTACACAAAATCCGCTTTTTACCCACAAGTATACAGCAGATCCGGCTGCTTTGGTAGAAGGTGATATGTTATGGTTGTTTACCGGGCATGATTACGAAGGAGGACAGCAAGGTTATAAAATGAAAGATTGGCTCGTGTTTTCTACTAAGGATATGAAAACCTGGGAAGAACATCCAGTACCATTAAAAATTACCGATTTTGAATGGGCAACCAGTGGAGATGCCTATGCCGGTCACGTTGCTAAAAGAAATGGAAAGTATTACTGGTATATTAGTACCAATTGGAATGGAATTGGTGTTGCCGTAGCCGATAAACCAGAAGGCCCATATAAAGATGCGTTGGGAGAGCCATTATTAACTAATGAAGATTGCTTCGCCTCTACACATTCCTGGACGTGTATAGATCCTGCAATTTTTATCGATGAAGATGATCAGCCTTGGATTTTTTGGGGAAATGGAGTTTGTTATTACGCCAGGCTTAAAGACAATATGATCGAAATCGAAGGAGATATTAAGAAAATTGATTTTGATGGTTTGGAATTTACCGAGGCGCCCTGGGTGCATAAGGCTAATGGCAAATATTACCTGACGTATGCTACTGGGTTTCCAGAAAAAATAGCTTATGCTATGGCAGATGATATCGAGGGGCCTTATGAATATAAAGGGATTTTAAATGAAATTGCAGGGAATAGCAATACCAACCATCAGTCAATCGTAGCATTTAATAATGATTGGTATTTTATTTATCATAATGGAGGCATTCAGACCGATGGTTCTAGTTATAGCAGATCTGTCTGTATTGAAAAAATGGAATACAATGATGATGGAACTATCAAGCCAATTGTAATGACAACCAAAGGAATTTATAATGAAGAATAAATTATTCTTCTGCTGTAGATAATCCCAGGCCTAAGTCTTCCAGAGATTTGCCTTTGGTTTCTGGCATCATAAATTTCACATACAACAATTGCAAAACCATCATAAATGCAAAGCAGGCAAAAACCCATCCCGGACCAATACTACCAAATAAAACGGGAACCAGTGAAGGGATGATGGCGGCCAGTACCCAATGAGTAGACGATCCAAAAGCCTGTCCACCCGCACGTAGGTGATTAGGGAAAATTTCAGAAATAAAAACCCAAATAACCGAGCCCTGTCCAATAGCGTGAGCGGCGATAAAAATAAAGATAAAGATAGGCACACTCATGCCGCCCCAATCTAAAAAGAAAGCGGCAGATACCATGGATAAAGAAATAATGTAGCCTATAGAACCTATAAACATTAAAGTACGTCGCCCTAAGCGATCGATTAAAAATAAGGCCAGGAAGGTGAAAATAATATTGGTTACACCAACACCAATACTGCTAAGCAGGGAAGCACTTTCTTCTAAACCAGCTTCTTCAAAAATCCTTGGGGCGTAATAGAGAAGAGCGTTAATTCCCGAGAACTGGTTGAAAAAGGCAATAAGAAAAGCTAATATCAAAGGTTTACGATACTTTTTCATAAAAATGGTTTCATGACTGGATTTTCCATGATCGGCTTGCCGCTTAATTTCAGCAATCTTATCGTCTAAGTTTTTAGAAGTATCAATTTTCGATAAAATACTTCGAGCTTTTTCAATTTTACCCTGTGCGATTAACCAACGGGGGCTTTGCGGGATAACCAGTACTAAAAAAGTATAAATTAATGCTGGCAAAGCTTCCATACCTACCATCCAACGCCAGGGTTCGCTACCGCTATCTCGTAAAAGGTAATTCGACGCATAAGCCGCAAGCATTCCTAATACAATATTGAACTGATAGAAAGCAACCAGGCGACCCCGGTCTTTTTCAGGAGCGATTTCAGAAATATAAGCTGGTGCCGCGATGGTGGAAGCTCCAACTCCCAATCCGCCAATAAATCTGAAAATCCCGAAAGTAATAGGGTCATCTACCAAAGCAGATCCTAATGCAGAAATTACATATAATATCCCAATAAAAAATAAACTCTTTTTTCTTCCCAGGGCATTGGTAGGAATACCTCCAAAAACCGCTCCAGCTACCGTGCCCCACAATGCCATACCAATTACATAGGTACCATGAAACGCATCAGAGCTTTGCCAGATTTGTTGCAATTGCTTTTCAGCTCCCGAAATTACTACGGTATCAAAACCAAATAGAAATCCTGCAAACGCGGCGCAAAGTGACCAGAGTACTATTTTATTCATTCTGTTAAAATAAAAATTAAAATTTTTGAGAATATAGCCATTTTTATCGAAATGATAATTTAATCTTGAAAATATCAGGAATTTGTATTTCAGAAGTTTATAAAAAATACGCAATTATTTTATTCTGATTTTAGACAGGGTAAAATTGAGATACCTCCGAAAACGATATTGTGAAGATTTTATATCTTCGAGTTAAACCTTACATAAATGCTTTTTTAAGTCTATGGATTGAACATATTTTCGCTGAGTATTAACAACAAAAAAAATAAAATTATGGCATCTTATTTAAGAACGGAGGAGATAAAAACATCATTGCGGGTATTGGTAAATCAGTATATTGAGGAGTGCAGGGATTGTGATAAAATACCGCAGGATTTTATTGATTTGTTACGCCATAACTTTTTAGCAAAGTTCGTTTTTTATAATAAGAACGATAAAACTATAGAAATAGGCATTAATAAAGGATCATCACCAGAGGGGTATCCTAATATTAAAGTCTTTAGTTTTCCTGTAAATAAAGCTGTGGAATGGCTGGACGAATCATTTAAAAGTGAAACAAACGATTTAGAGTTCTATGGAAAATTACTTAATAGAAATGAAATAATTAGTTCATCAGAATTAGTATTGATTTAAAGAATATTTCAAATGTTGTAATACGGGAGGTTGTCTCTTAGGTTTGTTGCGAACAAGTCTAGAAGAAGTCTCCTTATTTTTTATTGTTTACTTATAAGCGCTTGCCTGCTCAACAAGTTTTTTAACCTGTAAATCGCCAAAGCCATAAATACTTTCGCGTTTACAAAATTCCCTAAAAATAAGGGTGAAATCATCTGTTTGTAGCTCATTCATAATACTTAAGATAGAAGCTACCGGACGTCCTGGATAATTCTCCTGCGGAATTCGGGCGATATGGGCTTCAACGGCGGGAAGAATGAATGGGAATTCTTCTTGTAGATTTATAGCCATTTGCTTTAGTCTTCCTAGATCGTTATTTTGATAGTACCGCCAAAGCTTTGCAAAATCCAGAATATTATATACCAATTTTCGATGCTTATAAGCTAAGGTTAATTCTGTTTCACTTAATCTGCTAAATCCATATAGGCTATGCTCTTTTGGCATTATCAGGAAAATAGTTTTTAAAGATGGATTTTCAATGATTAAAGAAGTAACAAACCATAAATTAACCTGGCAGAAAAGGTCATGTTCAAACCAAAGATTGATCTCGCAGTTTTGGTTAATATCCAAAATTTTTTGAAACTCAGATTTTACGTTTTTGAGATAATTTTCTTTAGTTTCACCATAGTTTTTACAAATAAAATTTGCCCTGTTTGCAAAAAAGCTATCAAAATCATCTCCTTTTGTAGTCCCTTCTATGAAACATTCCCTTGCTATAATTAATTTACCTTTAAGGGCTTTAGGAAATTGATACTTTAGGGCATCGCCGTTTAGAATATGATATTGGGGTAGCATAGGGAAAAAATGAATACCTAAAGATAGTTCATTTTAATGTAAAATAAAATATCCCAAATTCAGCAAAAATCAATAATTAAATTGCCTAATTTGGGATTCCCTGTTATAATTATCCAATGATATTGGCGACTATAAGTTTGGCGTGAATTCTGGAATTTTCTATAAACCATTTATGCGTTTCCATCCCTCCGCATATTACTCCGGCAAGGTAAATTCCGGGAATATTGGTTTCCATGGTATTTTCATCATACATCGGGATTTTTTTATCTTCGTCTTTTAAAGAGATTCCGATATTATCCAGAAACTCGAAGTTAGGGCGATATCCCGTTAATAATAGCACAAAATCATTTTCTAGAGTGGTCTCGCCATCGGGTGTTTGTACAATTACTTCTTTTTCTTTAATCTCTTTAATAGAAGAATTAAAATAGGCTTTAATGCTGCCTTCTTCTATTCTGTTAACAATATCTGGTCGCACCCAATATTTTACACGAGGCCCAATATCCTCGGCCCGTACAATCATTGTCACTTCACCGCCCTTTCTATAAATTTCTAAAGCAGCATCTACTGCCGAATTACTCGCCCCAACAACAATGGTTTTTTGAGTAGCGTAATAATGAGGATCGTCGTAATAATGCGCTACTTTAGGGAGTTCTTCCCCCTGCACACCAATATAATTTGGAATGTCATAAAATCCGGTGGCTATCACCACATTTTTTGCTTTATAAAAACCTTTTGTAGTGATAACTTCTTTTATAGCAGAATTTGATTTTACTTCCGTAACCTTTTCGAACAAATGAATGTTCACCTGGTTAGACGTTGCGATCCTGCGATAATATTCTAAAGCTTCAGCTTTTCTTGGTTTAGGGTTGTTGCTTATAAAAGGGATGCCATCTAACTCTAATTTTTCTGACGTTGAAAAGAAAGTCATATTAGTAGGATAGTGGTAAAGGCTGTTCACCAAACATCCTTTCTCCAGGATCAGATAGGTGAGGCCGTGTTTTTCAGCTTCCAGACCACATGCAATCCCAATTGGACCGCCGCCTATAATTACAATGTCGTAAGTATCGTTATGAATTTGCAAGATGCTTTAACTCTTTAATAGTTTCTAATTGATTTTCGGCTTTAAACACATAACTGCCGGCCACCAGAATATCTGCGCCAGCGTTTATTAGCTCTAAAGCATTTTTATTGGTTACCCCACCATCGATTTCGATTAAGGTTTCTGCATTCTGGTTTAAAATCATTTCTTTTAAACGTTGTACTTTATGGTAGGTATGCTCAATAAAGGTTTGACCACCAAACCCTGGGTTAACACTCATTACAAGTACTATGTCGATATCCTTGATCACATCTTTCAATAAATCTACATTAGTGTGAGGATTTATCGCTACACCGGCTTTCATACCTTCTGCTTTTATGGCTTGTAATGTTCTATGTAAGTGGGTGCAGGCTTCATAATGTACAGTAAGATGGTTGGCGCCAAGATCAGCGAATTCTTTTATATATCGATCTGGATCTACAATCATAAGATGCACATCCAGTGGCTTTTTGGCATGTTTGTTAATTGCCTGTAGCACCGGCATTCCAAAGGAAATATTGGGTACAAAAACACCATCCATAATATCAACGTGAAACCATTGGGCCTGGCTTTTATTAACGGTTTCTATGTCGCGTTGCAGATTTGCAAAATCAGCGGCGAGTAGGGAAGGGGCAATTATCTTTTCTTTCATTGTAACAGCATGTTTCTCTAACAAAAATACTAAGAATATGTTTGAAGCGTAAAGAATTAGAGGAAAAGCTTTCACGGTTTCCCTATCGACCTATAATTGAATATCTTTGAAAAAACCTAAAGGAAAATACCATGATTTTTATCGAAAATGAAGGAAATAACGACCCGTTTTTAAACCTGGCACTAGAAGAGTATATACTAAGAAACTTTGATGAAGGGCAGGATTACCTGTTGTTTTACATTAATGAACCCTCGATTATTATCGGTAGAAATCAAAACACGCTTGAAGAGATTAATCATTCTTATGTTGAAGAAAAAAATATTAAAGTAGTACGAAGAATTTCTGGAGGTGGAGCGGTATACCATGATTTCGGAAATTTGAATTTTAGTTTTATTACAGATTATGATGTTAAAAGTTTAAATAACTTTAGAAAGTTTACAGAGCCGGTAATTAAAGTTCTGAATAAAATAGGAGTGCCGGCTGAGTTAAAAGGTAGGAACGATATCGTAGTTAATGATCGTAAAATATCTGGAAATGCTCAGTTTAGTAGTGTAAAAAGAATGTTTAGTCATGGTACTTTATTGCTAGATTCAGATTTGGATGAGGTCACTCGGGCGTTGCAGGTAAAAATGAGCAAGATTCAGTCTAAAGGACATAAATCGGTTCGCAGTCGTGTGGCTAATATTAGTGAATTTTTAGAGGAGTCATTAGATATCGAAAGCTTCCGAACTATTATTTTAAAGGGGTTGTACGAAGAACGCGAGGAATTCGAGACTTATCATTTAACGGCAGAGGAGTGGGAAGAAGTACGCCAATTAAAGACTGAGAAGTATGAAGCCTGGGATTGGAATTACGGGCGATCGCCTAAATTTAATATTCAGCGTACCAGGCGTTTCCCAGTAGGAGAGATTGATTTACGTATTTTTGTAAATAAAGGCTACATTGAAGAATTTAAGATCTTTGGGGATTTCTTTGGGAAAGAACCTGTATCAGATATCGAAAATAAACTAATTGGTGCCCGCTATGAAAAACTAGAAATAGAGTCGCTTTTAGCCAATATCTATACGAGATTTTATTTTGGAGATCTGCCTAAAAAAGATTTTATAAATCTTGTGTATGGAGAAGATGAGGAATAATTCCTCAAAAATTGGGTGCCATCAGGATTTAATCTACAAATGCTTTTAAAATGTTTTTCACAGTATTCTGGGAAGCATTATCTAAACATTTAATATAATCGAGATAGCTAATATCCTGTGATAAATTGCTGGTTCTTTTCGATAGAAAGCTAGCTTCATAACTATTAAATTCAGTGTTTTTAATTTCTTTATTAAAAATTTTTATCAGATTTCGATGTCTGCTATCTTTAGCAATATTATCGAAAAGTTCTTTAATGATAGATCTTTCTCCTTCTATCACCTGAAAAAAATTGCCTTCTGAAGATAGTAAAATCCCAGTGATGCTATGATCTATATTCCAATTTTCGGTATAGGAGAGAACACTATCAATGTCTTTTTCTTCAATATAAGGAGAAGCTGTACTTACGTAGCAGATTGCCCATCTTTCCATAGTTTAAATAAAAATCGTTTAAAGACTAAAATTAAAGAATTAATTGTAAGGATTTTATTAAATCTTTGTTACAATTTATTATAAATGAAGCGACCCCGGGTCATCACTCCGGGGTCATTCATCAATCAAAAAACGAACAGTTATTTTCATGGTTAGGGTCATCACTCCCCACCACTAAACTGTTGTCATCTTAAATATCTTTAAATCTTTTATTCTCTATTTCAATAGTAGTCAAAAGTAATGCCATTATAAAAAATGAATGGCAGCTATGCGCGCCATAAATCAGTCAGCTAATTTAGTAAGTTTCAATTAGAATCAATAAATTTTAATTTAAGTTTAATAATTGATGCTAAAATAGGAGTGAAATTATATTATAAAATGAAGCGACCCCGGGTCATCACTCCGGGGTCATTCATCAATCAAAAAACGAACAGTTATTTTCATGGTTGGGTCATCACTCCCACCACTAAACTGTTGTCATCTTAAATATGTTTAACCTAAATAGGTTTTTAAAATCTTACTGCGAGATGTATGTTTTAATCTTCTAATCGCTTTTTCTTTAATTTGTCTTACACGCTCACGAGTAAGATCAAAAGTTTCGCCAATTTCTTCAAGAGTCATAGGATGCTGATCTCCTAATCCAAAATATAAGCGAATAACATCAGCCTCACGTGGTGTAAGTGTTTCTAAAGCACGTTCAATCTCTGTTCTTAGTGATTCATGAAGAAGATCTTTATCAGGGTTTGGAGACTCACCAGATCGTAATACATCATATAGGTTAGAATCTTCACCTTCTACTAAAGGAGCATCCATAGATACGTGACGACCAGAGTTTTTCATAGACTCTTTCACGTCATTAATGGTCATATCCAGCTCTTTTGCAATTTCTTCAGCACTTGGTGGGCGCTCGTGAGATTGCTCTAAGAAAGCAAAGGTTTTATTGATCTTATTAATAGATCCAATTTTGTTAAGTGGCAAACGTACAATACGAGATTGCTCCGCCAAAGCCTGTAAGATAGATTGTCTAATCCACCAAACAGCATACGATATAAATTTAAAACCACGAGTTTCATCAAAACGTTTCGCAGCTTTAATAAGTCCTAAATTTCCTTCGTTAATAAGATCGGGAAGAGTTAATCCCTGGTTTTGATATTGTTTTGCTACAGAAACAACAAAACGTAAATTCGCTTTTGTTAATTTCTCTAAGGCACGGTTATCACCCGCTTTAATTCGTTGTGCTAATTCTACCTCTTCGTCTGCGGTAATTAAATCTACCTTACCAATTTCTTGCAAATACTTATCCAGCGAAGCAGTTTCACGGTTAGTTACCTGCTTCGTAATTTTAAGTTGTCTCATCTATCTTCTCCTTGGGTTTTAATTGTGAATAGCTCTTGTATATAGTTATACGTAAGAAGACCGAAAAATGTTACAAAATGTTTACGCAATTTTTTATGGGTGTTATTTAAAATGGCTGTCTTAGACCAATATTTTAGCTATAAACAGAAGTATTTTGTAGTAAATACGGGCTTTTGGAACAAATCCATAAATCCAATGCGTAAAAATGATTCGCAACAAAAAAATAAAATAAAAATAAAAAAGGCTTCGAATTTTCGAAGCCTTTTTCATACTATATGATAATTAATAGAATTATTTTCTATCGTTTCTTGGTTTGCGATCTTCACGTTTACCGTATTCACGATCACCACCTTCTTTACGTTCTGGACGCTCTGGTCTTGGAAGTAAAGCTTTTCTAGAAACTTTTTCTTTTCTTGTTTTTGGATCTACACCAAAATATTTTACATCAATAACATCACCAAGGTTTACAACATCGGTCACATTATTTGTACGTTCCCAGGCAAGTTCAGAAATATGAAGTAAAACTTCGTTTCCTGGAGCTTCTATATACTCTACCACTGCCCCAAAATCCAGAAGTTTGATTACTTTAACTTCGTAAACACTTCCTTTCTCTGGTTTAAAAGTGATGGAATCGATTTTAGCAAGAACTTTATCGATACCTTCCTGACTGGTACCAAGAATTTCTACAATACCTTCTTCTGTAACAGGATCTTCGTTAATAACGATTTCTGTTTTTGTTTCTTTTTGTAGTTCCTGAATTACTTTACCACCTGGCCCAATTAAAGCACCTATATAATCTCCAGGAATTCTTCTGGTAATAATTTTTGGAGAATGTGCTTTTACATTTGCATTTGGTTCAGCAATCGTATCGGTTAATTTTTCAAGAATATGTAATCTTCCATCACGAGCCTGCTTAAGTGCCTTTACTAAAATTTCGTAGGAAAGTCCTTTAATTTTAATATCCATCTGGCAAGCGGTAATACCATCTGCAGTACCGGTAACTTTAAAGTCCATATCCCCTAAGTGATCTTCATCACCAAGAATATCAGAAAGTACAGCGAAATCTTCGCCATCAGAGATTAATCCCATAGCGATCCCTGAAACTGGTTTTTTTAGCTGAATTCCCGCATCCATTAGGGCCATTGTACCAGCACAAACAGTTGCCATAGAAGAAGAACCGTTGGATTCTAAGACTTCAGAAACCACACGCACTGTATAAGGGCAATCTGAAGGGATCATTCCTTTTAATGCTCTTTGTGCAAGGTTACCGTGACCAATCTCTCTTCTGGAAGTACCTCTAATAGGATAGGCTTCACCGGTAGAGAAAGGAGGGAAGTTATAATGTAAGTAGAAATTTTCTTCACCTTGTTGAGTTGGAAGATCTACCTGATTTGCTTCTCTAGAAGTACCTAGTGTTACGGTAGCAAGCGCCTGGGTTTCCCCTCTGGTAAATATAGAAGAACCATGTGGAGAAGGTAAATAATCTACTTCACACCAGATGGGTCTGATTTCAGTAGTTTTTCTACCATCTAAACGAATTCCTTCTTTAAGAACAACGTCTCGTACTGCTTTTTTATGAGCATCACTAAAATAAGAACTAATAAGTTTTTGTTTCTCTTCAAGTTCTTCTTCAGAAAACATCGCTAAAACTTCTTCCTTTAAATTAGAAATAGCTTCGCTTCTTTCGTGTTTGGTGCTTCCCTGTTTAGCGACATCGTAAGCTTTCTGGTAAACAGCATCGTATATTTTTTGTTTTAAATCCTCGTCTTCTTCGGTAACTTCATACTCGCGAATCTCAGTTTTTCCAGCAGCTTTTCTCAATCTTGTTTGGGCTTCACACTGAACTTTAATCGCTTCATGAGCAAATTTGATGGCTTCTGCCATTTCTTCTTCAGAAATTTCATCCATCTCACCTTCAACCATCATTACAGAATCTGCGGAAGCTCCAACCATCATATCAAGGTCGGCTTTTTCTAGCTGTTCAAAACTTGGGTTGATAACCAGTTCTCCATCAATACGTGCTACTCTAACTTCTGAAATTGGAGTTTCAAAAGGAATGTCTGAAACCTGGATAGCGGCTGAAGCAGCTAAACCAGCCAGAGCGTCTGGCATTACTTCAGGATCATGAGACATCAACTGAATCATTACCTGAGTTTCGAACTTATAATCTTTAGGAAAAAGAGGTCTTAATACACGATCTACTAATCGCATTACAAGAATTTCTTCACTACTTGGTCTTGCTTCACGCTTAAAATATCCTCCAGGAAATCGTCCTGCTGCAGCAAATTTTTCACGATAATCTAATGTTAAAGGGAAAAAATCCATCGTAGTAGGTGTGTAAGACGATACTACGGTACATAAAAGCATGGCGTCTCCCATTCTAACAACAACAGAGCCGTGTGCCTGTTTTGCTAGTTTTCCGGTTTCGATCGAGATTTCTCTTCCATCTCCAAGATCGATAACCTCTTTAAAAGTTTGTGGAATCATAAATTTTGAATATTTGATCTGAATAACTTCACCAGATCTATTTTGTTAAACAAAGGTCTTTCCGTCTTTATCTGGACGGCCAGGAGTTGTGTTGTTGTCGTTGCAGGCAGACCAATGAAAAACTACCCTTTTTGGGTGACAATTTCTAAAATAGGAGTCATCCTAAATTGTAAAGAACTTATTTTTGGGTATTTACAGCTACCCAGACTGTATAAAAAAAGGGGGCAAAAAGCCCCCTGAAAATTATTTTCTTAATCCTAATTCCTTAATAATGGCACGATATCTCATGATATCCTTTTTCATTAAGTAATCAAGAAGGCTTCTTCTTTTACCTACCAATCTTACTAGAGAACGCTCTGTATTAAAATCTTTACGATTACTTTTTAAGTGATCAGATAAGTGAGAGATTCTGTAAGTGAATAATGCAATTTGTCCTTCAGCGGAACCAGTGTTGGATTTTCCTTCACCGTACTTTTCGAAGATTTCTTCCTTCTTTTCTTTAGTTAAATACATTCCAATATTATTTAAATGATTTTTATGTATTGACAGCTTTTCTGTCAGGCCGCAAATGTACTACTTTTTTGTATAAATGCTATTTATTCTTGGAATTTTATTGCCACAGGGCAAGGGATATAATACTGTTTTCCTATTCACTAATGTTTAAAAAGGGTTCCAAATGTATATCTCTTAGTCTTGCCTTGATATTCTTTGTTTTTATTGCTTTTAAGCTCTTACCGGTTGATTTTGGATAAGATCCAGGTAAAGATTTACTTTATTCTTAAGTTCAGATCTTTTAGTGATAAAATCTAAAAACCCGTGTTCTTTCAAAAATTCTGAGGTTTGGAAATCTTTTGGAAGGTCTTTACCTGTTGTGTCCTTAACGACACGAGGTCCGGCAAACCCAATAAGTGCGCCAGGTTCAGAAATATTAATATCCCCTAACATCGCAAACGAAGCGGTCGTTCCTCCCGTGGTAGGATCTGTACATAAAGAAATATAAGGAAGTTTAGCTTCAGCTAATTGCGCTAATTTTACTGAAGTTTTAGCTAGCTGCATTAAAGAAAGAGCAGCTTCCTGCATTCTGGCACCACCAGATTTAGAAATGATCATAAAAGGCAGGTTGTTTTTGATCGCATAATCTGCAGCTCGTGCGATTTTTTCACCTACCACAGAACCCATAGAACCTCCAATAAATTTAAAATCCATGCAGGCAATAACAAGTTCTTTTCCTTTAGATTTTCCTACGGCTGTTCTTACGGCATCTTTAAGTCCTGTTTTATCCTGAGCTGTTTTTAAACGATCAGTATATTTTTTGGTATCCTTAAAGTTAAGCGGATCTTTGGCAGAAAGTCCTTTATCTAATTCTTTGTATTTGTTGTCATCAAATAGAATCTGGAAATATTCGTTACTCCCTATTCTTACATGATATCCGTCTTCAGGACTTACATAGAAATTGCTTTCTAATTGTTCTGCATCAACGATTTTTCCGGTTGGGGACTTATACCATAAGCCTTTAGGAACATCCTTTTTCTCCTCAGTAGGGGTTTGGATACCTTTTTGTGTTCTTTTAAACCAAGCAGCAGCCATAGTATTTCAGGTTTTTATCTCTTCCGTTCAATCAGCTTCATTTACGAAAGAGCAATTAATATCAAAAAATAAAAAAACAGCTGAAATTAGATAATCTCAGCTGTTCGTTAAGCTTATTCTTATAAAGTATTTACATTGTTAAGATCTTCGAAAGCTTTCTTTAAACGAGCTTTAAAAGTTAGTTCTCCTTCACGTACCCATTTTCTTGGGTCATAGTACTTTTTGTTAGGAGAATCTTCACCATCAGGGTTACCAATTTGCGAAGCAAGATAATCCTTGTTGTCGCTCATGTAATCTCTAATTCCTTCCAGGTATGCATATTGAAGATCTGTGTCGATATTCATTTTAATCACTCCGTATCCAATAGCCTCACGAATTTCTTCTACTGTAGACCCACTACCACCATGGAAAACAAAGTCGATGTGATTTTCTTCAACATTGTATTTTTTTGTGATGTATTCTTGAGAGTCTCTTAGGATAGTTGGTGTAAGTTTTACGTTTCCTGGTTTGTAAACTCCATGAACGTTTCCAAAAGCAGCAGCGATAGTGAACTGGTCACTAACTTTGCTTAATTCTTCATAAGCGAAAGCTACTTCCTCTGGTTGTGTATATAATTTGGAAGCATCAACATCACTGTTATCAACTCCGTCTTCTTCACCACCGGTAATACCTAACTCAATTTCAAGAGTCATTCCCATCTTGCTCATACGCTCAAGATATTTTTTACAAATCTCAAGGTTTTCTTCCAGGGGTTCTTCACTTAAATCGATCATGTGAGAACTATAAAGTGGTTTTCCGGTTTTTTCGAAATGCGCTTCGCTGGCATCCAGTAAACCATCAATCCATGGTAAAAGTTTTTTGGCACAATGATCTGTATGCATAATTACGGTAGCTCCATAAGCTTCAGCTAATGTTTGTACATGCTTTGCACCGGCAATACCACCCGCGATTGCAGCTTTTTGACCTTCGTTAGAAAGACCTTTACCACCATTAAATTGTGCACCTCCGTTAGAAAATTGAATAATAACAGGAGAATTTAATTCAGCAGCAGTTTCTAATACAGCATTAATACTGCTTGAGCTAATTACGTTTACAGCAGGAAGAGCAAAGCCTTTCTCTTTAGCGTAATTAAATATTTCTTGTACTTCTTTTCCGGTTGCTACACCAGGTTTAATGTTGTGACTCATAATTTAAGTTGAATTAGGTTTACAAAAATAATAAAATAAACTGGCTTAGAAAGGATAATTGATCCCAACATTATATACTGCACTACCAAAATTATATTCTTTAAACCATCTGTTACCTAATACTCTGGCAGGATTGTAAGTTTTAAAACCAATGTCAAAACGGAGGATAAAGAAATTAAAGTCGTAGCGTAAACCAAAACCAGAACCTACGGCAAGATCCTGCAGGTCTGCAAAAGACGTAAAGGTAGAAGCATCGTCTTCTACTATATCAAGTACATTCCAGATATTGCCTATATCAACAAAAAATGCACTATTTAAAGATCCAAAAAGATTATAGCGGTGTTCAATATTAAACGCTAGTTTCATGTTGGCTTCATTAAATTCATTACGTCCTCCACTGCTCCCCGGTCCAAGGTCATAGGCTTGCCATGCGCGATTATCATTAGGGCCACCGGCAAAGAAACTTCGGGTAAAAGGGATGCTGTTGGCGTTTCCGTAAGGGATAGCGACCCCGCCAAAAGCTCTAATGGCAAAAATGTTATCATGCCCCAAATCCCAGTGTTTGATAAAATCGACTTCCGGTTTTACATATTGTGAAAAATTTACGCCTAAGATATCGTAATTGCCATTTTGATTTTTATCCAGATTGGCAATACCGGCTACTGCCGATAAAAAGTTTCCCGCAGTTTCAATTTTAAAACGAAATCGGGTAAACTCGCGGTCGTAAAGATTATCTTTTGTATTCCATAAATACGTATAGTTAGAAGCGAAAATTAAATTGTTTTCTGTAAGTCGTTGTTTTCTTTCCCCAATATTTCTAACGATCTGCGATTGTTCATTGGTTAATCCTGTAGTAGCGCTACGATTATTCTGAATATCATTTATAAAGGCATCAGCGCCATTAGGAATGGTAAGATTTCCGTTACCGTTTAAATATGCGGGATCAGTAACCACATTCACAGAGTTTACAACTTCGTTTAGATCCTGATACGAGCTGCGATAGACATTAAAATAATTAGCAGCATTAAGGTTTCTTACGTATTGAATATCCAGCAAATCAAAACTGTTTGAAAGCTTTCTGGAAGGGGACCATTTATAATTCAATTCTCCTGTAATGTTTTGTTTATCAAGCCCAATATTGGTCTGTGTGCTTACCCCAAGACTTAAAGAGGTAAACGGAGACATATATTTTGGAATAAATCTTTCGGTATTAAAGGGTAAAAATATCCTGGGAAAACTTAGGCTTACGTCCGCTCCAATTTCGGTAATATCAAAAAACTGATCCTGGTTACTGGAAGTTACAGCATCTTTAGAAGATCCTACGCTACCCCGGGCCGAAATTTCGAAATTTTCAGCACCACCAAAAACATTTCGTATTAATAAAGAACCTCCAAAACCAATTCCAAATTGCTGGATATTGGACTGAGAAACGTCAAAATTGAACCCTAACGAATATTTTTGTTGCGGAGTTAGGAAAATATTGGTAATTAAATCGGTGCCGGTGCTATCTGCCGGGTCTGGCATGTACTGGATATTAGGATATTTAAAAACACGATAAGAATTTAGACGGTTATAAGTACGGGTGCGATCAATATCACGGTAAATTCGCCCGGGCCTTATAAAAACAGCATCAGTAATAGCATCGGGTTTAAAATCCAGCTCGTCATAGGAATATAGATAATAACCACCCTTTACCTGTGCACTATCTAAAAGAGGTTTATTTTTATTTACAAACTTATAATCGGTAATAATGTTTACCCTACTAATTTTGTGAATTTTAAATGTTTTTTTTACCGTATCTTCTTCACTAGTTGGTAAATCACCAATAATAACGCTGGTGTTTACATTGTGATTAGTATTAATGGTATCAGCATCAAAACTTATATATTCCTGTTCGAAATCATAAATTCCATTATTTCTGAATAGGGTAGTTAAACGATCTCTTTCTGCATTAAAATCTAAGGTTTTGTATTGTACGCCAGATTTTATGATCGTGTTTTGATCGTGTTCCTTATAAATAGAATCCAGTACAGGAGAACTAATCCTGGTTTTTATAGAATCGATATCATAAGGCGTTCCAGTCTCTACAAAATATTCAACACGGGCACGTTTTTCTTTATTTAAAGAGATTACCTCAGATTTGGTTTCTACGTTAAACCAGCCATTATTCCAGTAATAGGATTTCAATTTTTCTTCAGAATCCTGAATGTCTTTACTTCGAACTGTCACCGGTGCTTCACCGGTTCTCTTAATCCAGGCATTAAAATCTTTTTTATTTTGGATTAACTGGTCAAATTGTTTTCTAGAGAGCCGGTTTACCAGCCTCCTGAATTTGACGGAATCCTGAATATATTTTTTATTTAATACCGAATCGATATGGGGCCTGGCCAGGTTGTAAAAGTGTAAACGTAAAGGAATGCCAAGTAAACGGGTGTTGGGCTCTTTGTCTAATTGGTTGTAAATATTTGCCTGACTAATTTTATCACCATTTACAAAAATTTCGTTTTTCTCTAATAGTTGCTGGTTCTCGTCTAAGCGTTTTACCGCATCACACGAAAATATAAAAAAGAGAACTAAAAAAAATAATGATATTTTTGCGAAAAGCCTTTTCAAACATTAGGTTTTAAAATGATCAAAAATACATTTTTTGGATGGTTAGTAAAAGCCAAATTAAATTAATAACGAGCCTGGATCAAAAAAAGTACCGACAAAAAAACGGACTTTTTGTGGCTGAAGGAATCAAAGTAATCCGGGAGCTTTTAAATTCTGATTTTCGATTAGACAAACTATTTGCTTCTGAAGCCATTTTTGATGTTTCTAAAGATCAGTTTGTTTTGGCTGAGGAACGCGATTTAAAGAAAATCAGTTTTCTTAAAACACCACAAACAGCTCTTGGACTTTTTAAAATTCCGCAACAAAACCTTGGAGTTTTAGAGGATCTAACTGTCGCCTTAGATGGCGTACGTGATCCTGGAAATCTTGGTACAATAATTAGGCTTTGCGATTGGTTTGGGGTTAAAAATCTGGTGTGTAGTACAGATACGGTAGATTGTTTTAATCCAAAAGTAATCCAGTCTACCATGGGATCCATCACCAGAGTAAATGTGGTATATAAAAACCTTTCTGAATTTCTACAATCTCAGGATATAGTGAGTTACGGTACCTTTATGGATGGTGAAAATGTATATCAAAAAAGGCTTCAGCAAAAATCTGTTTTGGTTTTAGGAAACGAGGCTAATGGAATCAATCCGGAAATTGAAAATTTGATTTCAGAAAAAATCAGTATTCCACAATTCGGACAATCTCAAGAAACAGAAAGTTTAAATGTAGCAACAGCTACAGCAATTTTCCTAAGTGAATTCCGCAGAAATTAACTTATAACCCTAAATTTTATGACTGGGCTTTCTTGCATTCAATTTGAAATTGGTAAAAAGAAATCTGGGGGTTTGGGCCAGTGATTATAATTTTCTTCTGAAAGAAGTTTGTTATCGAATCTTATTATTGAAAAGTGAAATTTAAAAATATGGCCCGGGTGGTCATTTTATCAATATTGCCGGTAAACTGACTATTTGGAGTGTCATCACGAACCAACTCATCGTTAAAACCAAACACGCCGCGAATAGAAGGCGTGAATTTAAAATAATAAAGATAGAAATCAATACCAAAACCAATTTCCCAGTTATAATTATTAGTCGTCATTCTAAATTGCCCATCGTAATTATCATCGGCTTTATCTTCATTGCTGGAAAGATTAGCCGAATAAGAAACTCCGCCAATTATAAAGGGCCTAAAATTATTTAAACGATTCGTATTGATTTTTAACAAAAGCGGTACGTGAATATAGGTAGAATTAATCTCCCGATACCTGTTTTCTTCATTTACACCATTTCCTAAAGGAAAATAAAAACCTCTGGAAGCAAAATTTACGCCCGGTTGTAATCGTAAATCAAGATTTTTGTGAAGTTTTAAGTTTCCTAAAAGGCCAACGTTAAAACCAATATTTCGCTGTATGCCTACCTCACGGCCGGTACGAGGACTAGGGTCATACTCATCATACTTAAAGTTGAAATCATAAGTGTTGAAACCAAGAAAATAACCCCAGGACCACCGTTTATTGTCGATATCTACACTTTGCTGAACTTTTTCTTTAGAAAAAAGCTGTGCCTGCGTCTGTGTAAACGAGAATAGAATGATGAGTAGTAAGAAATATCGTATCATACAATTACCTTGATAATTACTTCGATGCATTATAAATGGTTGCAACTCCTAAAGTTTGTGGATTACTTGCTACAGATATAAACCCAATTTTCTTTAAAATATTGTTGAATTTTTCTCCATATGGAAATTCGGCTGCACTTTTACTTAAATAGGTGTAGGCTTCTTTGTCTTTAGAAAATAATTTTCCGATAGTTGGTAAAATAAAACTGCTATAAAATTTATATCCTTGTTTAAATGGAAATTTAGTAGGTACCGAGGTTTCCAGTACTATAAATAATCCACCTTTCTTTAGTACCCGGTAAATTTCTGATAAGCCAAGTTCCAGTGTTTCAAAATTCCGAACCCCAAAAGCTACAGTGATGACATCAAAAGAATTGTCATCAAAAGGTAAAGCCTCAGAATCTCCCTGGATCATTTCGATCTTGGTTTGCAGGTTTTTGGACATAATCTTTTTACGTCCTACTTTTAGCATGCCTTCAGAAAGGTCTAGGCCTATAATTTTTTTTGCGTTAGCAGCTTCAGCGATCTGGATGGCAAGATCTCCGGTACCTGTAGCGATATCCAAAACAGTCTCTGGCTGGTGATCTTTGGCCATTTGTACCACTTTTTTTCTCCAGCTCACATCGGTTCCCATAGAAATAACCCGGTTTAAGCCATCATAATTTCCAGAGATATTATCGAACATTTGTTCTACCTGCTGCTTTTTGCTTTGAGAAGAACCTTGATACGGAGTTACTTTTTTGCCCATTTTTGCAATTTTGGATCAAAGATAAGTTTTATAGAATAATTTGTAGATAAACATTTCTGAATTGTTCTTATCTACTCAGTTTTAGGTTTATTTAAAAATAACTTACATTTGCTACTTCTTTACAATTTGAAGCTGTTATATGAAGATAATTATCGCCGGCGCAGGTGAAGTGGGCTTTCATTTAGCTAAATTACTTTCTTTTGAATCTCAGGACATAACCCTAATCGATCCTAATCGGGATAGATTGCAATATGCAGATACGCATTTAGATATTCGTACCATAAAAGGGGATGCAAGTTCTATTGCTATTTTAAAGGAAGCACAGGTGAAATATACCGATATGTTGATTAGTGTGACTTCTAGCGAGGCGACTAATATTACGGTATGCGTACTGGCTAAACAGCTTGGTGCAATGCGAACGATTGCCAGAATTTCGAATACTGAATTTTTAGAGAAAAAAGAGGAAATTGGTTTTACCCAATTTGGGATAGACGAATTAATTTCCCCGGAAGCTTTGGCTGCAAGAGAGATTGGTTTGTTATTAAACCAGTCGGCTTTTAACGATTCATATGAGTTTGAAGAAGGTGCTCTAACCATGATCGGGTTAAGTTTATCCAGAACGGCCCGTTTTGTGGGGAAAACGGTAAAAGAAGCGGCTAGAATTTTTCCGCAACTTAATTTTGTACCTATTGCCATCCAACGTTTTGGAACGCAGTATACCTTGATACCTCGTGGTGATACCCAATTTAAAGAAGGTGATCAGGTATATTTTATTACCCTAAAAAGCGGGGTAGAAGAACTCTATAAGCTTACCGGGAAAACCAAACAGGAAATTAAAAGTGTAATGATCCTGGGAGGGAGTAAAATTGGAAGAAAAACCGCCAGGGACCTATGCCGAAATAACTTTAACGTAAAGTTGGTGGAAACCAGTAAAGATAAAGCTTACGATCTTGCTGATGAATTGCCGAACACTCTGATTATTCATGGAGACGGCCGAAATGTAGAATTGCTGGAAGAAGAGAATATTCACGATATGGATGCTTTCATTGCAGTAACCGGTAATTCTGAAACCAATATTATGTCTTGCCTGGTGGCAAAATCTAAAAGTGTAAAAAAGACTATCTCTTTAGTTGAAAATATGGATTATTTTCAGCTAAGTCATTCTATAGGAATTGATACCTTAATTAATAAAAAACTGCTTGCGGCTAACAATATTTTTAGATATATAAGAAAAGGAGAAGTGGTGGCGATGACAAAGCTTAACAATATGAATGCCGAGCTTTTGGAATTTATTGTTAAGCCGGGGTCTCAGGTAGCCGATAAAAAAATCAAAAACCTGGATTTTCCACGATCAGCAATTATTGGCGGGATTATTCGCCATGGCGAAGGGATCATCGCTTTGGGCGAGTTCTTAATTAAACCTGGCGATCGTATTGTTGTTTGCTGTCTTCCAAGATCTATTAAGAAGGTTGAAAAATTATTCCTGTAATGCCAAAATTAAACTTTAAGGTCATTTTGCATGTTATGGGACTGCTGTTAATTTGTAACGGTGGTTTTATGTTACTGTCTGTACTTATTAGTTTTATTTATAAAGATGGGGTTACCCTGGGGATGTCTGCTGCCGCTTTAGTGACGTTGCTTATCGGTACGCTACTTATGTTTACTACCCGTGGACACAGAAAAGAATTAAAAGTTAGGGAAGGCTATATTATCGTAAGTTTTGGATGGATCTTTATGGCGCTAAGCGGATCTTTGCCTTATGTAATGACCAAGGCTATTCCTGATTTTACCAATGCTTTTTTCGAAACCATGTCTGGTTACACTACCACCGGAGCTTCGATTTTAAACGACATCGAATCGATACCCAAAGGAGTATTGTTTTGGCGAAGCTTAACCCATTGGATTGGAGGGATGGGAATTATCGTTTTGGCGATAGCAATATTACCACTGTTGGGGATAGGAGGAATGCAGTTATTTGCTGCAGAATCTCCCGGGCCAAGTGCCGACAAGCTAAAGCCAAGAATTACCGATACCGCAAAACGATTATGGCTGATTTATGTAAGCTATACCGCTGCAGAAACACTGTTGTTAATGCTTGCGGGTATGGACTTTTTTGATGCCATAAATCATGCCTTCAGTACCTTATCTACCGGAGGCTTTTCTACCAAAAATGCCAGTATGGCTTATTGGAATGATAATCCAATGATCCAGTATATTATCATCCTATTTATGTTTTTAGCGGGTAGTAACTTTGTGATGAGTTACTTCGCGTTTAAAGGAAGAGTACAACGCGTACTACAGGATGATGAGTTTAAGTGGTATTTCTATTTTGTGGCTGCTTTTACAATCATATCATCCTTAATTGTATATTTTCAGGCAGATGTTTCGTTATCATCCATAGATCATCCAATGATTTGGGGCGAAGGCGAAAGTGCATTTAGACATTCGTTATTTCAGGTGTTAACAGTAATTACTACCACAGGATTCGTGTCGGCAGATTTTACGATGTGGACCCCTTTCCTAACCATTTTTTATTTTGGAATGTTCTTTCTTGGTGGTTGCGCCGGGAGTACCGCAGGTGGGGTAAAAGTGATGCGTCATATTATAATGATTCGTAACGGATTGATAGAATTTAAGAGAACCCTTCATCCAAATGCCATCTTACCGGTACGTTTCAATAAAAAGTCTATTAACAGTGGTATTGTATTTAATATTCAGGGATTTTTTATTCTTTACATGTTGTCTTTTATTATCGGTGCTGTGGTTTTAGCTGCTTTAGGTTTAGATTTTGAAACAGCTATTGGTGGCGCTGCATCCTCTTTAGGAAATATAGGACCTGCTTTTGGAGCGCTTAGCCCGGTAAATAATTTTGATTTATTACCTGATTTTGGGAAATGGTGGTGCTCTTTTTTAATGCTTATAGGAAGGTTGGAGCTGTTTACAGTTTTAATTATTCTTACTCCGTTTTTCTGGAGAAATCGCTAATCGGTATGTAATAATTTAGATAAGATATTCAATATAGATTAAAAAAAAACCGGCGCTTGGCCAGTCATGGTCGGAAGATTATTCTTCCGACTTTTTTGTTATAAAGACTTTTTTCTTAATTATAATACCGAAGGAAATATATGAATAACCTACTGGT
>Ga0098065_1000310_pt1 | contig 24511 bp, 22 predicted proteins | sample 25_taG_FD_75062 | JGI IMG/M metagenome (GOLD analysis project Ga0098065, IMG submission 75062) | Marine viral communities from Cariaco Basin, Caribbean Sea - 25_WHOI_OMZ | ecosystem: Environmental > Aquatic > Marine > Oceanic | place: Caribbean Sea: Cariaco Basin | collected 2014-11-08 | reverse complement strand
ATTCAACATTCAACATTCAAAAAAGTTCAATAATGGTCACTTCGAGTATCAAATTTTGGAAAGCAATGGAAAAATTTGATGTATCGAGAAGTCTGTTTTGAGTAAAAAGTTTGAAAGTTGAAAGTTCAAAAGTTCAAGGTTCAAGGTTCAAAAGTTGTTGTATCGAGAAGTTTTCTTCAGTACATTATACAGTTTACGGTATACAGTATAAAGTTATTCAACATTTAAAATTAATTATCCTGCTTCCTGACTCATGGATATCTTCTTTCTTTTCTATATTCTAAATACAAATACCTCCCCTGTCATTTCGAGCGCAATGAAATGAAGCCGAGAAATCTCAATCAAATAAAAGGTTTCTCCAGTTTACCACTATGGCTTCGATACGATTGCTCCTTCGTTGCAATCACTCAGCCGTCGCTAAATACTTCAAGGTTCAAAAGTTATTGTACATGAACAGTCATTCAAAATAATAGTTTATCGTCTCTTCCTACAGAATGATTTTAGAAGGAAAAATAGCTGCGTAAACCCAGCAATTATAGGGTTTGAAATAAAATTAAAATTATTTTACTGAAAATCAAAGTGTTAAATCTAAAAATAAATCAAACATATAGTGATTTATCCAAATATTAGTTCCATCTTTGTCACTTATTAATTAATACATTAACATGAGTAAAGGAACAGTAAAATTCTTTAACGATAGTAAAGGATTTGGATTTATCACTGAAGAAGGAGTAGACAAAGACCACTTTGTACACGTAACAGGTTTAATTGACGAGATTCGCGAAGGCGACGAAGTTAAATTTGATCTTCAGGAAGGTAAGAGAGGATTAAACGCAGTAAACGTAGAAGTTATATAATATATAGTTTTTTAAGGTTTATTAGAAAGCTCACCAGAAATGGTGAGCTTTTTTGTTTTTAAGTGGTTTTGGTTTTATATTTTACCGTTGATTTTTCTAAGTCATCAGTAACTTAAAACATCAAAGATGAAGGTCTACGGAACATGTAAAAACTGCGAAGGAGAAATTAGTATTACTACAGATGCCCATACACGTGTCGAGTTCGTCATGTATAAAGGTGAAACTATAAACATACCATGTAAATCTTGTGGTCAGCACAATGATTAAACTATACGCAAAGCCGTCTAAGATTGCACAAATTATAAGCGGACTTGTATTTCTTATCGGTACGCCATTAACATTTTATCTTGTAAACCCTGTTTTTACAGGAAGCCGCAATCATTATGTGATTTATATCGTAGGCGGTTTTGTACTTGTTCCTGTGGTGGTGTTTGCCATTATTAACCGGCAGGATCAAACCAGGGTATCCAGCTTTAATAACCGGAAATTAAAAGGAAGAGTGCATAATATTAGATAGTTGACCATCCTATCTGAAAGCACTCTGTAAAGGGATAAAAGAGCTGACTTGCAAATAATATTTTTCCTGATTCCGTTCTATCAGACCGGATAACGAGGTAGAATCGTTTAGAAGACTTGCAGATCTAAAGTCAATAAAAATGATCAGGCTGTTATCCCATTTTTTAAAATTTAGTATCTTTAATTTTTCTAAGACTTTATCGCATGAATAGTACAGCCACACCACATATCGGGAGAAAAATAAGTCGGATCCGGGAACTTCGCGGCATGAAACAGGAAACCCTGGCCGAAGAGTTGGGCATCAGCCAACAAAGCGTTTCTCAAATGGAACAAAGCGAAAGTCTTGAAGATGAAAAACTGGACAAAGTAGCCAAAGTCTTAGGGGTGAGTAAGGAAGCAATTAAGAATTTTAGTGAAGAGACCGTATTTAATATCATAGGCAATACAGTTACTAATCACGATAATTCTTCTCTTTTTGCTTATCATCCTTCATTTAATCCCATCGATAAAATAATCGAACAATCTGATAAAATAGAGGAGCTTTATAAAAAGCTTTTAGAAGCTGAAAAAGAAAAAGTGGCTTATTTAAAGCGGTTGTTGGATAAAAAATAAGGTACTTTAATAGTGAGGTTTTCAGTTATTATCTTCCATTAAACCGGTATTGTTATTTGCCGGTAAAACACTGCTTTAAATTTTTCTTCCATTAGGCTTTCGAGATGGTATATCCAAGATGATTGGCAATCTTCGATCTAATTTTACCTTAACATTAGTGTCATTAGGCTTATATAATGTTACTTGATAATCGAGATGAAATACTCCGATCCTGATCTCGATAGCTATCCGAATCGCGATGCCTAAAAAAATGATGAATGCTTCATGGGCTTGCCCCAAGGTAGTATAGTTTCCCAGTAAACACTTCGAAAATACCCAGTATCAGGTATTTTATTATCCATTGTTTCTATTGAATTTTATACTATTTGATTTCAACTGAATAATAAATCAACTATGCCTGTAAAATTTAAACCTTTCGATAAAATCGGACTTTGCTTTAGTGGAGGAGGCTACAGAGCAACTTTTTATGGCTTGGGAGTACTTTCTGTGCTTCATAAAATACAATTCCAGGAAAAAAGCTTACTGGAGGCTGTTAAATCCATAAGTTCTGTGAGTGGAGGAACGCTACTTGCAGCGGCATACACCAGATCGGTTCAAAAGAATCAGCATTTCAACGATTTTTACCAAAAGATGTATGCCACCTTTGAACCAGCTAATGATCAGCTTCTTGAAAATGCTACCAGGAAACTCAAGGACGATCAGGTTTGGAAAAAAAATGCCTATAAAAGGCGCTCGATGATCAACGCCTTTGCCTTGTGTTATCAAGAGATGGAAGTCTTTGAAGGAACCTTTGAGATGTTTCACAAAGATCATCTCAAGCAATTTGATACCGTTTGCTTTAACGCTACTGATTTTACCTACGGGTTAACCTATAGGTTCCAGAACAGAGGTGATTTTGGAAATGGTCCTTTATACAAAAGTTACAGGAGTCAAATCAACGCATTGAAAGATCAGATTGAAATAGGGGATATCGTTGCCAGTTCGTCTTGTTTTCCCATAGGCTTTGCGCCCCTTGTTTTTCCTGACGATTATATAAAGGATCATAACAATTCCAGTTATCAACAACTCAAAAGCTATGAAGTTTTTAAAGATGGAGTCGGTTTGATGGATGGAGGCATCGCAGACAATCAGGGAATAGGGAGTATGGTTCTTGCGGATAAAAGAAAAGGCGGCAGGTTGGATCTTATTTTGATTAATGATGTAGGAGGGAACCAGATGCCGGCCTGGGAGCCCTCCCATGAATCTGAGTCAGTCGCCGGTATCAGCCTGACCGATGCTGTTTCAAAAGTTTTGGATTATTTAAAAGTCCGTACCCTCTATTGGATTCCGGGGGTAATCGCCGTGTTGATGCTCATACTAAATGAAATGCAAGTGTTTGGAGACCGATCTTATACTTCTATTTATATCGTTTTTGGGGTGCTATTGGGAGCAAGTATATTGGCGACGACTATAGGCTTTGTCGCCTCAGTAGTTAAAAACACTTATCTAAAAAAAATTGCCGAGCTCTTTGAGAAGAATGTGCCCAAACCTATTGAAGATGATATACTAAGACTTAAAAACCTTAAGGTTTCCCTGATCAAACGTATGTTAGCTGAGCGCATGTCCAGTGCCTTCACGATGATTAATTACGTATTCATGAACCAGATACGCCGCCTGAACTATGACCTGCTGTATTCTTCAAGTAAGCTCAAAAATCGCAGAGCAACGGCGATGATTTATGAATTGGACGGGCAGCGTAATTCGTACACGCGTAACGATGACGATAAAGTAGCGATAGACCCACCCTCTAAATTATTGCAAGATGTAGCACTAACGGCCACACAAATGCCTACGACCTTGTGGTGGAGTGAAGAAGATATTAAGCTTAACCGTATGAACAAATTAATTGCCTGTGGTCAATTTACCGTTTGTTATAAGCTTTTAAAATACATCATCGAATTGCAAGACGGCACAGAAGATCGTCGCGAAATTGATGAAATGTTCGGGAAAATGGCCAGTGAAAGCCTGGGAGAACTCCCTTTTCCGGAACTGATCCCGCTAGAGGAGGAGTTACGAGAACTTTGGAGCAAATTTAACGAAAACCCGTTATGGATGGTGGAGGAGTGAGGTTTGGTGATTGGTTAGATGTTACTTATATCGTAATTTTTTAGTTGTTCCCAATAGTATTTGTCATTGTTAGCTGACACTGTTTAACCGGGAGGACAATAAAAAGTAAACTTCCTAAAAAACCGGGTGTTTGTAAAAATAAAACGCCCTTCCCGTAAGAACACGAAAAGGACATTTCATCAGATATTAGGCTAGATTACCAACTAATGGTATAGGTGTTTCCACTTTGCATGGTGAGTGTAGCCGTGTTATCACCATTAAATACCACCACACCAGAATATTCATAGGTATTACCGGTAGAACTTAGCCCGGTGAAACTAGCTTCCACCTGGCCTCCGGTAAGTTTTTGATTTTCTTTCTTCAGGCTTACATCACCATTAACTTTGATCGTAGTGTTAAAAGATTTTTGCATACGCACCTTGGAAACCTGTTCAGAAATCAGGGTATAATCCATAGTTAAGCTGTAGTTAGGTTCAGATTGTTCAAGATTAGAGATCCTTACAGTAGCGGTCATGTCCCCGTCAGAATTCATACGTTGCGATTCATATTCGGTAGTCCCTTTAAGGGCTAGAGCACAGTCCGAAAGGATATTATCAGAGCAATTGAGCTGCCAGGCCCAATTGTAGGCTGCATTACAGGAGAGTGCAGCACCATTGTAATCCAGTTGGTAGCTGTTGGTATATTCCTGATTGCACTCATAAGTTACGGTAAGGGAAGCTTCAATATTAAGACTTGCCTGTATGCTTAACTGTACAACCCCGTTGCTTTTGGGCGAAATAGCTAGGGCTAAAGATTCAGTTGCCTCTTCTTCACTTATCTGAGTTTCTTCTGCGTTTTGTTCATCATCAGATGCTGAACAGGAGATAAAACTAAAAGTTAATCCTAAAAGGCTTAACAACAGTAACATTGTTTTTGCTTGATTATGTTTCATACCATCTTATTTTAAAAGTTAAGTCTAAAATTAAATTGGAATATTTGGCTTTTGCTATGTTTTCTGGGTGAAACTGAAAAATAAAAGGGTGAAGTTTTACCCCTTATAATTCATTTTACTTTTAAACAGGTCAATAAATCCTTTAAAATTCAGTTTCAGTGGATTGTATCCTATAAAACCGGCGGTAGTGCCATAGGTGGCTTTAATGGTTTCTCGTTCATAGCTTTTAAACAAAAGATCCCAAATGATTAAAAAACCTCCAAAGTTTTTATCTATATAGCGGTCATTAGAGCCATGATGCACCCGATGGGCAGAGGGAGTGTTGAATATGTACTCTATAAACCCCAGTTTTCCTACAACTTCAGTATGCAAAAAGAACTGATAAACAAGATTTAAAGCTAGTGAGAGCAGTACAAATTCTATAGGAAATCCCAGTATTAGTAGGGGCGCATAAATAAACGGTGTAAGCACGGTACTTAACCAGTTTAGCCGGTAGGACACGGTAAGGTTCATATATAAACTGGAATGGTGAATAAGATGAAGAGCCCATAAAAATTTAATTTTGTGCGACAGTCGATGATACCAGTAATACACAAAATCCACCAAGATAAAGCAGGCAACAAAAACCCAGGTATTTTGTTCCAAATGAAAAAGTTTATGCCGGGAAAAAAAAGCACCAATTCTTAGTTCTATTCCAAAAAAAGCAAGTTTGCTGAACTGAAATCCGGCAAAAATAACCAAATTGGTCAGGGTATCGCGTAATTCATACACATGCTTATTATTACGATAGCTCCAGATCATTTCGCCTACAATAAGCAAAAACAGTAAGGCGATCAATACGTATTTGGGTTGATTGGAATAGTTTAGGAAATCGATCATAACCATTTTGTTTTGATCAAATTTCCGAAGTCTGCTATTTGATTTTATTTTTAAATTCTTTAAGCTGAAAAATCAAGGGGTAAATGACCTGAAATAGCTTGTAAAGCTTGTTTAATAATCAAGCCATTTTTTAAACATAGGAGATTTTGCTTTGCTTACGATTATCTTTTCATGGCTTTTTGGAAGTACGTGAACGATAAGCCTGCCGTTAAAGTAAAAATCGATGTTCTGTATGGCATCCCGCTGTACGATAAACTGGCGATTGGCTCTATAAAAGAGATTGGGATCTACCTCTTCCTGAATTTTTTCCAGAGTAGCCTCCACAATATAACGCCGCCCCTCCTGAGTAAAAGCATAAACCACTTCCCTTTCGGTATAAAACCAATTGATGGCACTTACTTTAACGGGAATTAATTTTTCCTGATACTGTACAAGATAAGATTTCTTGTAAGTATTGGCAGATGTTAAGACAGATAGAAATTTAGATATCGCGCCCATGTCTATACCTGTGTTTCGGGATAAGTTTTTGTATTTTTGAAGTGTATTTGCCAATTGTTGATCCTGAAAGGGCTTTAATATATAATCTATACCGTTTACACGAAAAGCATCCAGGGCAAACGTATCATAGGCTGTAACAAATATTACTGGCGGCCCTGGAGCTATTTCTTTAAAAATATCCAACGATAAACCGTCGTTAAGCTGAATATCCATAAATAGTAAATCGCAATCGGTGATATGTACTTTTAGCCAGGTCACACTTTCCTGTACCCCCTTCAAAATGGTGAGTACTTTTAGGGAAGGATCCAGTTCGCATAACAATTGTTCCAGGTTCTGGGCAATAGCCGGTTCATCCTCTATAATGGCAACTTTTAAAGACATAAGATTAAATTAAAGGTAAGACCACCCTAAAATAAGTTAATGATTTCTGGATATCCAGCGATTTATTGGTTAAAAGTTGATAGCGTTCCTGCAAATTAGCAAGTCCTATCCCGGTTGATGTGATCTTGGTAGGCGGAAGGGTAAGGTTGTTTTCAAAATAAATATTTTCCCCGTCACTGGTAATTTTAATCTTCATCTGGTGCTGTTCTGAAACCCGGTTATGTTTCAATACATTTTCTAACAGTGGTAGTAGGGCCATAAAAGGTAAATGTTTTCCTAAGGCTAAATCCAGACATACTTTTGCCTGTAAATTCGCTGCATATTTGATCTTCAGCAACGCCAAATGCGCCTTTAACAATTGTAATTCCTGCTCTACCGGTACAACTTGCCCTTGCCCTCCTGAAATTCCATAGCGTAAAATCTGAGACAGATTAGCCAAATACTGTTGTGCTTTTGAGCTAGACTCCGTCATTAATGCCGAGAGGTTACTCAGGGCATTGAACAAAAAATGCGGATTCATCTGGGCTTTTAAATTTTCCAATTGTGCCGTAGCGTAAGCCCGTTCTAACCGCTCATGTTCTTCTTCTTTAAGACGCTGCTGGCGATAGAGTACAAGCATACTTACTAAAATGGTTACCAATCCTGTACCAACAATATACCGGAACCAATAGCCTGCCCGGTATAAAAATAAATCACCCGTATTATGGAACAGCAGCTGCTGACTAAGCTCCGCAAAATATATACATACCAAGAAAAGAAACAGGTTAATAAGTATAAGGCTTAAGCGTTTACGGAGAGACCAGTCACTGTAACGGGTAAGTCGCAACAGGTTAAAGCGGGCCAGGACGTAACAAAAAGCAAAGTGTAAACAAGTTTGGTAGAGCAGTTCAGGAAGATTGAACGCCCAGGGGATGCCTAAAGCTTGTACACCCGGAACCAACAAGTTTAACAGCCGGTGCATGTTTAAGGCGATGGCGATAAACAAGCACCCGTAGAACAGAAAAAACTTTTCAAATGAAGTCAAACGCATCTGTACCTTAATTTTATTAGTGAGCGCTTAAGCGATATACAAAATACATATTTCTGCTTTATGGAAACAATCTTTAAAGGTAAAGCTGATAAATTTGGATGTGAAAGCGCTCTGGAAGGGGGGTAAAGAATTGATTTAAGATAAGATTTTTGTCGATTCCGTTTTACTACGCAGGCTAACGAAGCATACTCGTTTTAGAAGAATAAACCTCTAATATGAGAAAGACATCTCTTTGCTAAATAATTAGACATAATATAAATTTTACTATAGCTAATTAAGATAGAGGTTCGCTTTCTGATGTATTATATAAAATACTACGTATTCACTAATTTACTATAACATATTTTTGACCTATAATTTATATTATGTAAAATAGAATATTTCAAATCCTCGCCCTATTTGGATAAATTGTACAGAAAGTTTTTAAATACGCGCTTAATTTCGCACTGCTATTCCTCTTCTTTTTCGGGTAATGGCTCAAATTTACCGGTATACGATATATTATCACGTTGCGAACTATTTACCGATGTACTGGCGTTTCCATTAGAATATAGCGTAATAAAGAATTGATAGTTTTCCGAATCATCATTAGCGCTAAATTCATAGCGAACATAATCTTTATCTTTATTTTCGCTAAAGGATAATTCTTCCGGAATTCCCTTAAATTTAATCGCCCCGCGATCATTATAACCGCCGCCCATTTGCCGAACTCCAAAATACGGAAGAAAAACATCCACCGAATCTCCCTTAAACTTTATATAATTTGGATTGCCAATCAAATTGATATTACCACTATTAAAATTTGGATTGCTGATAAAAGTCACCGTATTGGCCCGTAACGGATTGGCCCATTGGTTTTCGATTTCAAATTCTTTTTGTTGAGCGAATTGGCTAAGCTCCTCGAAATTATGAATATCCTTCATGGTATAGTTCGCCGCACCACAGCCAAAAAGCGCTACCGCAATCAGCAAGACCAGAAAATATCTTCTGTATAGTACTAAATTGACCTTATATTGTTGGTTATCGTTCTTCATGACTATCCTGTTTTATATCAGTGCATAAGATACGAAATAGACTTTATTTTTATATCTAAACGTTATTTATTAATTAGACATGGACTATTATTTTGAATGTTGAATTTTGAATGACTTTATACCGTCTACAGTAAACTGTATAATGTATATTGAAAACATACTACTTTTAAACCTTCAACTTTCTAACTTTTTACTCAAAACAGACTTCTCGATACATCAAATTTTTCCATTGCTTTCCAAAATTTGATACTCGAAGTGACCATTATTGAACTTTTTTGAATGTTGAATGTTGAATGACTTTTCACCGTACAAAAACTTTTGAACCTTTAACCTTGAACTTTTGAACTTAAATTGTTGATTGAGATTTCTCCATTCCGCTGCGCTTCAGTCGAAATGACAGCGGAGTTTTTGTGTTTAGAATATAGAGAAGAGAGAATAAACTATTATTTTAAATGTTGAATGTTGAATTTTGAGTGACTATTCATGTACAGTAACTTTTAAACTTTCTAACTTTTTACTCAAAACAGACTTCTCGATACATCAAATTTTTCCATTGCTTTCCAAAATTTGATACTCGAAGTGACCATTATTGAACTTTTTTGAATGTTGAATGACTGTTCATCTACAACAACTTTTGAACCTTTAACCTTGAACTTTTGAACTTAAATTGTTGATTGAGATTTCTCCATTCCGCTGCGCTTCAGTCGAAATGACAGCGGAGGTATTTGTGTTTAGAGTATAGAGAAGAGACAGTAAACTATTATTTTGAATTTTAAATGTTGAATTTGGAATGACTGTTCATGTACAATAACTTTTGAACCTTGAACCTTGAACCTTGAACCTTGAACTTTTGAACTTTCAACTTTCTAACTTTTTACTCAAAACAGCCTTCTCGATACATCAAATTTTTCCATTGCTTTCCAAAATTTGATACTCGAAGTGACCATTATGGAACTTTTCTATTTTCTTAAATGGTATTAACAGCGGTTTTCTAATATAAATTAAGTGTTTTAAGGATTTATACCCTATAATTTTAGGGGTTAGATTAATAATTAAGCATAAATTTATTTTTGAACCCTTAATTTTACGGCTTAACGTAACAAAAATATTATGTAATCAATAAACAAGCCTGTCGTTTTTTAAATCTATCTTAATTGTTTCTAAAAGAAGCCATAAAAACTTGTCTAAATACCGATTATTAGCGTTCTTAGGCTCATAAAAAAAAACTTTTATGGAAACGATTTATCAATTTGTTGCTTTAAGTAAAAGCGAGCGTTTACAGAGTTTCGTTAATGAAAAACTCGAGAAAATAGAGCGTAAATATGACTTCATTACCCGTGCAGAAGTTCATTTTAAAAGAAATCATGCCGATGATGAAAATGGATTTATATGTAACATCAAAGTGAGTGTACCAGGACCACAGCTTTTTGCGGAATCCAATTCAAATTCTTTTGAAGCTGCGGCTGCCCAAACGATAAAAGATCTGGACAAGCAATTAGATAAGAAAAAAGGACAAATGCAAACACATTAATTTTATTTCCCAAACACACACAAGCTAATACTAAAAAACCCTTTCAAAATATTTTGAAAGGGTTTTTTTGGGACTATATTCAAGATCTATTAGGCTTCTTCCTGAACTTGTTCATCTTTAAGACGCTGCTTAAATTCATTGATAATACCGCCTTTTAGCAATATATTTATTTGTCGGTCACTTAAGGTATGCTTGGTTTCAAATGTTACACTGTCCCCATTTTCTTTCTTCACATGAACCTTAATGTTATTTCGTTTTTCGACATCTTCTCTTAGATTTTTAAAACTAACACGGTCTCCCTGTTCAATTTTATCATAATCTGATTCGTCGATAAACTCTAAAGGTAAGATCCCGAAGTTTACCAGGTTCTGCCAGGCAATCCTTGCATAACTATTAGCGATTACGGCATGTTGTCCTAAATATTTAGGCGCAATGGCAGCATGTTCACGGCTGGAACCCTGCGCATAGTTATCTTTGGCAACAACAATATGGCCTCCCTCCTTTTCCTTAGCGTCCATAGCACGATCATAAAAACTTTCATCGATCACGGTATAGGAGAATTTGCTGATTTCCGGTAAGTTACTTCTAAAAGGTAAAACTTCTGCCCCTGCTTTTAAAATTTCATCGGTAGAAATATTATCGCCCATTTTTAATAATACGGGAACATTGATTTCATCAGCCAAAGGCTCGATAGTGGGTAGGGATTTGATGTTAGGACCTTTTTCTAATTTTACTTCCTCTCCGTCTTCAGCCGGTGGGACTAACATATCTTCATTAATAATTTCTATTTCGGGAGCTTCATATTTAGGATATTCCATATCAAAAATTTTCGCCAGATCCCGAGGGTCGGTTATTTCTCCGGTTAGTGCTGAAGCTGCTGCGGTTTCGGGGCTTACTAAATGTACCTGATCATCTTTTGTACCACTACGATCCGGAAAGTTTCTAGGCATGGTTCTTAAACTAATGGTTCCAGAGGCCGGAGCCTGTCCCATTCCTATACATCCCATACATCCTGATTGATGAAAACGAGCTCCTGCTTTAATCAAATTGGCAAAAGCACGGTTATCGATCATATTCTGAATAATTTGCCTGGAGGTTGGATTGATGTCTAAAGACACATCGGAATTCACCGATTTATCCTTTACAATAGCTCCGGCGATCCAAAAATCACGAAGTCCCGGATTTGCTGAGGATCCGATAACTACCTGACTGATTTTTTTTCCGGCAACTTCTTTAATTGGTACGACGTTCCCCGGACTTGTTGGTAATGCGATTAACGGAATTAATTCGCTTAAGTTAATCTCGTCATGTAAATCGTATTCACAACCTTCATCGGGTAATAATTCTGTCCAATCTTCTTCTCTTTGTTGTGCCTTTAGGAATTTCTTAGTTTCCTGATCACTAGGGAAAACAGTGGTTGTTGCTCCAAGTTCTGCACCCATATTAGCAATAACGTGACGATCCATCGCACTAAGGCTATCCAGGCCAGGGCCATAATATTCTATAATTTTTCCTACTCCTCCTTTTACGTCATAACGGCGAAGCATCTCTAAAATCACATCTTTAGCACTTACCCAATCTGGTAAAGTACCGGTAAGTTTTACGCCCATTACTTGCGGCATTTTTACATAATACGGTTGTCCTGCAATGGCCGCTGCAACATCCAGTCCGCCGGTACCAATGGCTAACATTCCTAACGAGCCTGCTGCCGGGGTGTGACTATCTGAACCTACCAGGGTTTTACCCGGTTTACCAAATCGTTCCATATGAACGGGGTGGCTTACTCCGTTTCCCGGCCGACTAAACCAAAGTCCAAATTTTCTTGCGGCAGAAAGTAAGAATTTGTGATCGTCTGCGTTTTTAAAATCGGTTTGTAAAAGGTTATGATCTACATACTGCACAGCAACTTCGGTCTGGGCTTTTTTAAGTCCCATAGCCTCAAGTTCTAATTGTACCAGCGTACCGGTGGCATCCTGTAGTAAGGCCTGATCGATCTTAATACCAATTTCTTTTCCCGGGGTCATCATATCTCCTTCAAGAAGATGATCTTTAATAAGTTTTTGAGTGACGTTTAATTTTGACATAGTTGGTTTCTTTTATCCATCAAATTAAGAATTACAGGGCTAATAAAAGAGCTCTTTAACAATAAGTTATATCCAAATACCTCAATTTTCGCATAGTTTTTAGAAATACTGTTCCTTCCTAAATTTGCTGACGGATGATTTCTTAAATTTCATAACATAATGAAGACTGTTTGATTATTTACTGGTGTCTTCTCCTTGCTTTGCCAGGATCCAAAAAAATACCCTGTAATGTTCGAAATTGAACTATTACAGGGTACTACTCTCCTATATATCGGAGGGATTTATATTATTTGGTTCGGCTTAAGCCATTCAGGATATCGATTTGCTGTCCTTCATCTATATTAAAGGCCGGTTTTCCTTTTCTGGGGAAGAAATATGTGAATTCTTCTGCAAACGCGTTCCAGCTTTCGGCCAGTCCAAAATCGTCATTTTCCCGTTTCATTTCTGGACGCTTAAAGGTATTTAAATCAGAATCATAATTAGATCCTACCGCATCGTCTCCTGGAAATACCATACCGTCATTAATTTCAGAATATACTAAAACAGAGGCTCCTCCATTACCCGGAAGATCAATCACTTTAATCGCAAAATGTTTTAGATCGTTAGCCTGGGTGGTGATGTCTTTTGTTTTAAAGTCGTCTTTAAAATTATTTCTTGGATGCGCATAAATCGGTGCTCCGTTAGCATCTTCAGAAATTGTTTTTAAATCGGCATAAGCATCCTCTAATATACCATCGCAGGTAATCAGGATTCCTTTAATCTGGTAACCGTCATTTACCAGTTTTTTTACGGCAGCTTTGGTTTCTTCTTCAACTACATCAATAAGGATAATATCTCTACGGTTAATATGTCTGATGGCATAGCCCTGATTAAAGACTCCATCTTTTTCTTTTCCTTTAATCAAAAAAGTATCCGGAATTAATTTTAGAAATTTTCCGGTTTCTCCTTGTTGAATATACTCTGCCGATTGGCTTTGCAATACCTCCACTTTATCTACAGTCTTCATATAAATTGATTTTTTTATTAGCTTGTTTGAAGGTACAAAGGCATTTATCTTTTTACAAGGCTGTTTAGAGGGGTTTAACTCGTATTTAGGAATCTGTTAACGCCCGCTCTACTTCATCTCAACTACATGTTCTATTTTTATAAATCAACAAAGCCACTCTTATCTGTTATTAAGAGTGGCTTTGCTTATAGTTACTATCTGGCAATTTTCAATCTACACTTTTTTCAACACCTTCTTCTATAGAGCATTGAAAAGGTAGCAGCGAACTTCACTTCATTGCTCTTAATTTTCAGAAGTTTTTTGCTCTGCTTCTTGTTTTAAATCTTCGTTGGCAACAATAGCGATTTCTACTCTTCTGTTTTTAGAACGCCCTTCAGCAGTAGAGTTATCATACTTTGGTTGAGCTTCACCATACCATTTGGTATCGAACCTGCGGGCAGCAATACCATGATCGGTTAAAAAGTTAGTCACCGCCTGAGCTCTGTTTTTAGAAAGGGTAAGGTTATAACTTTCACTACCGGTATTATCGGTATGCCCTTCAACTAAAATATTAGTATCTGGATATTCTTTAAAGATATTAGCAAGTTTATTTAAGGTTTCTTCAGATTTTGCATTGATATTATATTTTTCGGTAGCAAAATAAACACCACTATTTTCATCAAAAGTCACATTAATTCCTTCCCCTACACGCTCAACTTCAGCTCCGGGTACTTCGGTCTCTATTTTTTTGGCTTGCTTATCCATTCTATTCCCGATGTACGCACCGGCAGCACCACCAACAACACCACCAATAATTGCTCCTAAAGCAGAGTTTCCATCACCGGTATTATTACCAATTACCCCGCCAATAGCTGCACCACCTGCAGATCCTATAACGGCTCCTTTTTGTTTATTATTTGCGTTTTGGATCGCATCACAGCTTACCAGTACACTAGCGGCAAAAAATACGGCTACGATTTTATTTATTGTCTTTTTCATCATTTTATTTGTTTAATATTCAATTTTTTAAATCTTATTTAGTAAACATCATTCTAATTACAAATGGTGATCCTTCTAAGGTCACGGTTTGTTCCCACACCATGGAAGTGCCGGTAAGGCTTACCAGATTTAACCGGAATCCCTGGTTACCATTGGTAGATTTGTATTTTTCGTTTACGGGTTTTAGCAGAAAGTCATACATTCCCTGCGGTGTATTTTCCTCGTCGATAGACCATATGTAATAACGGGGACCTCCTACACAGTTAGGACCAGAAATTTCGTAAGTCCCTCTATTATTATTGGATACAAAATCCCAGGTACTTCCTTCAAAACAACTGGCAGAAGCATCATTAAATAGCGTTACATCAAATGTCCCAGTGTTGTTAGGATAAGTAATGTTGGTAAGTGTCCAGGTTCCATCAAACGTCTTTCTTGCTTCTTTGGCTACTTTACTTGGCCCGCCACAAGACACTAATAAAATAAGTAGTGCTGTAATTGAAATTACTTTCTTCATAGTAGTAGTTTTTATAAATAAAAAAACCAATGCAGCGCAACATGTTTTTGAGGTCTACATTGGATAAATTTTCGTTGCTGCTTCGATTATCGTCTAAACAGTCTGCTTAATAATGAAATAACCAGTAAAACGATAAAGATGTAGAAAATGATCTTAGCGATCTCTGTTGCTCCGGAAGCGATCCCTCCAAATCCAAAAATTGCGGCTACAATAGCAATGATTAGGAAAATTACAATTAAACGTATCATAATAGATTTTTTTGATTAGCTATGCCTAAATTAGCGCAGGGATTCAGTGCAGACAAAAGATTATTAATACTTTAACAGAGGTGTTGTTAACAATTCTTAATTACATGACTCGAAAAAGCAATAGTTATTAATATTCTATTAATTCTTTTAGTTTTTGTTGAAATTTTTGGTAGGGTAAATAACCCCTTTCCAAGGCAGGAGAAAAAGGAATTGGTGTTTCCAGACTGCCCAGTCTCATTACAGGAGCATCTAAAAACTCAAAACAATTTTCACTAATTTGGGAGGCAATTTCTGAAGCCATACTGCCAAACAACGAATCTTCTGTTACGATAATTACTCTTCCCGTCTTTTTTACGGAAGTGAAAATGGTCTCCTTATCTAAAGGCTGAAGGCTTCTTAGATCAATAACTTCAGTACCTTCTATTTTTTCTTTATCTATAATTTTCAATACTTCCTGTAAGGCAGCACCATAACTGATAATCGTTAATCTTGTTCCTGGTCTTACGATAGCTGCCTTCCCTATTTCAACTTCATATTCCCCCATAGCAACAGCTTCTTTCTGCGTTCGGTACAACGCTTTATGCTCAAAATATAATACAGGATTAAGATCGTTAATGGCAGCTAGCAATAAACCTTTAGCATCACTGGCATTTGAGGGATAAACTACTTTTAATCCCGGTACCTTTGTAAACCAGGCCTCGTTAGACTGACTATGAAACGGCCCTGCTCCTACACCGGCCCCACAGGGCATCCTAATCACTACATCGGCATTTTGTCCCCATCGATAATACTGCTTGGCTATATAATTTACGATAGGATTAAAGCCTGAACTTACAAAATCGGCAAACTGCATTTCTACGACCGCTTTCATTCCAACAATTGAGAGCCCCGCAGCTACTTCTATAATCCCGCTTTCACAAATAAGAGTATTTCTTACGCGATGTTTACCAAACTCCTCTAAGAATCCAGATGTTATTTTAAAAACACCACCATACTCGGCAATATCCTGCCCCATTAAAACCAGGTTGGGATGTTGGCGCATGCCTATTTTTAAAGCATCGCTTACCGCATCTATAAATCGTATTTCTTGTTTTTCTGATGAAATTTCAAGTGTCTGATTATATGATTTTTGAAATACCTCATTTAACTCGGTACTTTCAGTGAAAACAGGATGGTTATCATTCGCTGCAATACTCAGGTGCTCTTCTATTTCCTGTGTAATTTCCCATTTGATATGTGCTGCCCATTCGTTGTTTAAAATTCCGCGTTCCAGTAAATGCTTTTCATAGCATAGCATAGGATCTTTTTCTCCCCAATGCGCTAAAAGGCTGTCTGGAACATAGGCAGTACCGCTGGCTTCCTCGTGCCCACGCATTCTAAATGTTTTAAACTCGATCAATACGGGACGCGGGTTTTCACGAATATCACTGGCGATTTCAGATATTTTCGAGTAGACTTCCAACAGGTTATTTCCGTCGATTATATGGGATTCCATACCATAGCCTTTAGCACGATCGGCCAAATGTTCACAGTGATATTGCTCATTTGTAGGAGTTGATAAACCGTAGCCGTTATTTTCGATGCAAAACAAAACCGGTAAGGCCCAGACGGAAGCAATGTTTAGTGCTTCATGAAAATCACCTTCACTGGTGCCCCCTTCTCCGGTGAACACCGCTGTTAGTCTTTTTTCGTTTCTTAATTTATGGGCAAGGGCAATACCGTCTGCAACACCTAGTTGCGGCCCTAAATGGGAGATCATCCCGATAATTTTGTATTCTTGCGTTCCAAAATGGAAACTGCGATCCCTGCCTTTTGTAAAACCATTCATTTTTCCCTGCCACTGCGAGAACAGGCGATGTAATGGGATATTTCTGGTTGTAAAAACTCCCAGATTGCGGTGCATGGGCAGGATATATTCTTCTTCCTGCAAAGCAGCTGTTAATCCAACCGAAATGGCTTCCTGTCCTATACCGGCAAACCATTTGCTTATTTTCCCCTGCCGTAGTAGAATAAGCATCTTTTCTTCTACCAGACGAGGTTTTAAAAGCTTTTTGTATAAGTCGATTAAAAATTCTTGAGAATAGGCTTCTGAGGCAAAAAACATTTCTGTTGAAGGATGATCCATAGCGACAAGTCTAGTTATATTCAAATGTAAAGAAATAGAAAATGAAGCGTCTATGGATTTTAGAAAAAACACGAATTTTTTACCTGTTTATTCCGTTTAAAATATGTAATTTTAAGACTGCCATCTACGGCTGCATTTGTTAGCTAAGTATTAAATCCTGTTGAAATTGGCCTTTTTTTCATTAAGTTTGTGTGCTTTATCAATAAAAAAAGAGATTAAATGGCAATGACGAATATACCTAGTGTTGATCTTGCAGATTTTGTATCTGATGATCCTGCAAGAAAGCAAAAGTTTGTTGATGAAATAGGGAAAGCATACGAAGAAATAGGTTTTGTAGCGCTTAAAAATCATTTTTTAAGTGATGATCTGGTGGAAGAATTATACAAAGAGGTTAAAGCTTTTTTTAACTTACCGGTAGAAACCAAACAGCAATACGAAATAGAAGGCCTGGCCGGACAACGCGGTTATATTTCCTTTGGGAAGGAACATGCCAAAGGAAAAAAAGAAGGGGATTTAAAAGAATTCTGGCATTTTGGGCAGGAACCGACTGAAGATGCTAATCTAAAAGAAGAATACCCGGAAAATGTACAGGTAAAAGAGCTTAAGGATTTTAATCATGTGGGGATGGAAGCCTATCGCATGCTTGAAAAAACCGGGATTTACGTATTACGTGCATTAGCCTTGTATATTGGTCTGGAAGAAACTTATTTTGACCACTGGGCCAGTAACGGGAACTCTATTCTAAGACCTATCCACTACCCTCCTATTACCGAGGAGCCTAAGGGAGCCGTACGTGCCGGTGCCCATGGTGATATTAATTTAATCACTTTGCTAATGGGAGCGTCAACCGGAGGTTTACAGGTGCTTAGGAAAGATGGTGAATGGATCGATGCGGTACCCGGTGAAGACGAACTGGTGATTAATGTTGGAGATATGCTTGAACGACATACTAATAATAAATTGCGCTCTACGATTCACCGCGTGATTAACCCACCTAAGGAGCAATGGAGTGAACCTCGTTATTCTATTCCTTTCTTTATGCATCCTCGTAGTGAAATGCCTTTAGATTGTTTAGAAGAATGTATAGATGAAGAACATCCAAAACATTACGAAGATATTACTGCAGGTGAATTTTTACACCAGCGACTTGTGGAAATTGGATTATTGAAAAAGTAATTTATGGCTAAAAAGAAATTAGGACTAGAGGACTTAGGCGGATTTGTTTTTTCTACGAATAATGATTTTGATGAAAGTGAGTATGTAGAAAACGAACAGGAACAAAACCTAAAACCAAAAGACCAACGACTGGAAGCTCATTTTAGTAATAAAGGCCGCGGTGGTAAAACCGTGACCATAGTAAAAGGATTTGTTGGCCCCGATGAAGATTTGATCGCATTGGGGAAACTTTTAAAGAAAAAATGCGGTGTTGGCGGCTCTACCAAAGATGGTGAAATCATCATACAGGGGGACGATCGCGAAAAAGTGATGCAAATCCTGCAAAAAGAAGGATATAATGTAAAACGCGTTGGCGGATAATTTTGGAAAAAAAACCTTTACATATAATTAATGGCGATAGCCTCGCAGAAAGCGTGGCAGAGCTGGATTTACCGGGCCAACAGATCGTTTGGCGTGAAATGCTTTGTGAAGGTCCTGCAGTACAGGAAGTCGGATCGGCCGAATTTATAAAAATAAGAAAGAAATTTCTTTCTTATTTTTATGGAATTTCTGCGGAAGACTACCAGCATGAATTTGTTTCAGAATTAAAAAAACTCAAAAAGATCGAGGACTATGATCATATTATTTTATGGTTTGAATTCGATCTTTTTTGCCATATAAACGTACTGGCTACGATTAGCTATCTTACCGAATATAAAAAAGAGGTACCGTTTTACCTTGTTTGCAGCAAGAAATTAAAAGGTGACGAAAAACTCACCCCTCTTTCTCAATTATCAGGAAAGCAACTTTTAAATCATTATAACAATAAAATTTTACTGGTAGAGAACGATTTGGAAGTAGCGAATCTTATGTGGGAACTGTATTGTAGTAACAACCCAATACTGTTAAAACGCCAGATAAAAACCAATACCAATTTCGAGTATCTTTCCAGTTGTATCAGGGCGCATATCGAGCGCTTTCCTAACAGTATCACTGGCATCAATTCTTTAGAACGAAATATCCTTCGTTTAATTAGGGAACGAAATATCAATAATTATACGCAACTTATGGGATATGCCCTGGAGTATCAGGGGTATTATGGCTATAGCGATGTACAGATGAGACGTATACTGGAGAAGCTATCTATTTTTTATGCCGCTGAAGGACAAAAAGTAAAACTTACCGAAAAAGGTCATTTAGTGCTGGACGGTAAGAAAAATTTTTATCGGGAATTAAAGAATGATGATGTTTTTGGAGGAGCCAAAATGTATGATTTTCTTTATGATCCTGAAGTACATCAATTATTAAAATTATAACATGCCCTTAAAAGCTTCTGAATTTATTCTGAACGAAGATGGTAGCATCTATCATTTAAATTTACGCCCAGAACATTTAGCCGATACGATTATTACCGTTGGTGATCCCGATCGTGTAGCTAAGGTTACCGAACATTTTGATGATATTGAATTCAGCATTAAAAAAAGGGAATTTCATACTCAGACCGGGAGCTATCGCGGTAAACGTATTAGTGTAATTTCTACCGGAATAGGAACCGATAATATCGATATTGTTTTTAATGAGCTTGATGCTTTAGTGAATATTGATTTCGAAAAAAAAGAGGTCAAAAAACAACTAAAATCGCTAGATATTATAAGAATTGGAACAACCGGTAGCATCCAGGCCGAAATTCCGATAGATACTTTCCTTTTAAGCGAAAAAGCTATTGGCTTTGATGGATTACTTCACTTTTATCAAAGTGAGGAGATAATAGATAATCATTTTTCCGAAGCCTTTATAAAATATATGGATTGGTTCCCAAAAAAAGCACATCCGTATGTTGTTGACAATAGTAAAAAATTACAGAAGATATTAGATACAGAAGATATTTTTAAAGGGATTACGGCGACCAATATCGGTTTTTATGGCCCGCAGGGACGCTCACTGCGTCTTGGTTTACAGGATGATCAAATGAATGCTAAACTGGCGACCTTCAATTATCATGATCAAAAAATCACGAATCTTGAAATGGAAACCTCTGGTATTTACGGTATGTCCAAACTGCTGGGACATAATGCTGTTTCTATGAATGTGATTCTGGCCAATCGTGCCACAGGAGAATTTAGCACAACGCCACAAAAAACCATGGAGAAACTTATTGGCCACTGCCTGGATAAACTAACTTCCTGAGCCTTATTTAACAGAAAATTAGAATACGAACAAAAGTCAACTTTGTATTTTTGGTTAAATACAAGCGAACTAGAAATGCAACAACCCACCGAAGATCGATTTAGACATCGGGACCTTAATTGGCTATATTTTAATGAAAGAGTTCTACAGGAAGCAGAAGATAAATTAAACCCACTTTTTGAACGTATAAAATTTCTCGCCATATTTTCCTCAAATCTGGATGAGTATTTTAGAGTGCGGGTATCTCAGCTTCGCCAAATGAAGCGTGTAGAAAAAAGTATTCGTAAAAAGCTGGCTTTAAAGCCAAACCGACTTACCAAACAAATTTTAAAGGAAGTAAAAGAACAGCAGGATCGTTTTGGTGCTATCTATACCATGCAAATTCTACCCGAACTTGCTGCAAATAATATTCATATTGTAGATTCCGAACATTTTACGAAAGAACAACAGGAATTTACCAATACCTATTTTAAAGATCATGTAAAAAAACATCTGGAAATTAAAAAAGTAGATCTTTTTAAAGAAAATGATCTTTTTCTAGATAACGCCATGATTTATTTTTTAATCACTTTCGATAATGAAAACGAATTGGGTGTGGTGAATATTCCGGTAGATGAGTGTGGTCGTTTTGTTTATTTTGAGCATGGTAAAAATATGCTTACCTATTTAGATGAAATCGTGCGGAGTGAGCTTCCCTGTTTATTTCCCAAAGATAATATTACAGGCATCTACGAAATAAAGTTAAGTCGGGATGCTGAGCTTTATATCGAAGATCAATACGAAGGCGTGCTGGCCGAGAAGATCTATGAAAGTTTAAAACAGCGTACAGATGGCCAGCCTACCCGCCTGCTCTATGATGCCGCTATGCCCAAAGCGGTACAGAAGAAACTAAGACACCTGCTGCATTTAGGAAAAATAGATATGATGCCGGGAGGTAAATATCATAACTTCAAAGATTTTTTATCGCTAAAAGATCCCACCAATAACCCAGAACTTCATTTTGGTGAACATCCTCCCATAGCGCATAAAATTTTAGAAAATTCGACTGATTATTTTAAGAGTATAAAAGAAAAAGATCAGTTAGTTCATTTTCCTTATATGTCATTTCAATACGTTGAGCGCTTTTTGGATCAGGCAGTAAAGGATGATCATGTGACCCACATTAAAATATCTCTTTACAGGGTAGCTGATAATTCTCCCTTAACCAGCAGTTTACTGGAAGCCCTGGAAAAAGGAAAAGAGGTCACTGTATTTGTAGAAGCAAAAGCCCGTTTTGATGAAGAAAATAATATCATCTGGGGAAGAAAATTTGAAGAAAAAGGAGCGAATGTCATTTACAGTTTTCCAAAAATTAAGGTGCACTCCAAGATCATGATGATTTCTAGACAGGAAGGTAAAGAAAGCGTAAACTATTCGTATATCGGTACCGGTAATTTTAACAGCGATACTTCAAAAATTTATTGTGACCATGCCCTTTTTACCGCTAACCCCAAACTAACCAAAGAAATGGCCAGGCTTTTTATGGTATTAGAGGGCGAACTTATCGTACCAAGAGAAAAGCATCTTTTAATATCCCCATTTTCAACTCGGCAAAAATTTACCACCTTGATCTATAATGAGATCGAAAATGCGCGAATGGGGAAAAAAGCAAAAATCACTGCTAAAATGAATAGCCTGGAAGATTACGAAATTATAGATCTTCTTTATAAAGCCAGCAAAGCGGGGGTAGAAATACGACTTTTAGTACGCGGATTCACATGTTTGATTCCCGGAGTTGAAGGTTTAAGCGAAAATATTTATATTACGAGTGTTGTTGACCGTTATTTAGAGCACGGCAGAATTTATCTTTTTGAAAATGATGGCGATGAATTGATGTTTTTTGGAAGTGCCGACTGGATGAACCGAAATCTCGATCGCCGGATTGAGGTAGTAACCCCGATTTATGATAGGGACATTTTTGAAGAATTAAAAGATATTCTCACCATTCAGTTAAGTGATAATGTAAAAGCCAGAATTCAGGATGCCGGAGAAACCAACCAGTATGTAAAACCTGGAAAAGATGAGCATAAGAACAGGTCGCAATATGTAATCTATGATTACCTCAAACAAAAACATAATATATGAAAACTCTAAAAGTAGGCGGAGTCCCAGAACATTTTAACCTTCCGTGGCATTTGTGCATTGAAAATGATGAATTTAAAAATCAGGATATCAATGTGATCTGGAAAGATTTCCCGGATGGTACCGGAGCAATGACAAGGGCGCTGCGAAATGGTGAGATAGATGTGGCCGTACTACTTACCGAGGGTGCCGTAAAAGATATTATTTCTGGAAACGAAGCTAGAATTGTACAGTCTTATATTGCATCTTCGCTTATTTGGGGGATCCATGTAGATGCCGGATCTGATTATCAAAGTATCGAAGATTTAGCTGGTAAAAAAGTAGCGATTAGCCGGGTTGGCTCGGGTTCGCAATTAATGGCTTATGTAAATGCGCAAAATCAGGCCTGGGATCCTTCCAAGCTGGAATTTGAAATTATCGGAGATATTAACGGAGCCGTTAAAGCTTTAAAAGAAGGTCGTGCCGATTATTTTATGTGGGAGCATTTTACGACCAAACCTCTTGTAGATAATGGCACTTTTAGAAGGGTTGCAGACTGCCCTACTCCATGGCCTTGTTTTGTTATTGCCGTAAAAAATGAAATTTTAAAAATTGATTACGCTGATGTGCGCAAAATGATCGATATCGTAAATCAAAAATCTTCTGAAATTTTAAGCATTCCGGGGATCGATAAAGTTTTTGCCGAACGTTACGGACAAAAAATTGAAGATATTAGAAAGTGGATGGAAATTACAAGCTGGAGTCAGCAACAAATTACCGAAGCAGACCTGGAAGAAGTGCAGCAACAATTATTAAGACTTGATCTTATTTCTAATACTATTGATAGTTCCTGTATTTTGTATAATCTATAAGGTTCTAGAGTTTACAGCGAACAGTTTTCTGTTTATCGATAATTGAATATTGAAAAGACTTCTCGATACAATTTCTCATTCTTCGAAATCACTCGAAGTGACAGTAGAGTTTAAAGTTTTTAGTTTCAAGGTTCAAAATTTAAAGTTCACTAAGGATTTTTATTATTAATACGGTATACGATATACAGTTTTCTGTTTACCAACAATTGAATATTGGAAAGACTTCTCGATACAACATCTTTGAACTTTGAACTTTTTAAACTTATATGATTTCTCCATTTCGCTGCGCTTCAGTCGAAATGACAGCGGAGTTTTTGTATTTAGAAAAGAGAAGCAAGGGGCAGGAAGCAGGACTATTATTTTAGATTTTGAATGTTGAATTTTGAATGACTTTTCACCGTACAACAACTTTTAAAACTTGAAGTATTTAGCGGCGGCTGAGTGATTGCAACGAAGGAGCAATCGTATCGAAGCCATAGTGGTAAACTGGATAATGAAAATGGACTTCTCTATAGAACAACTTTAAACCTTCAACTTTTAAACTTTCTAACTTAAATTGTTGATTAAGATTTCTCCATTTCGCTGCGCTTCAGTCGAAATGACATTGGAATTCGTTTGGATTTAGAAAAGAGAATATAGAAAAGAGAATATAGAAAAGAGATACAAGAGTCAGGAAACAGGATTATTATTTTAGATTTTGAACGTTGAATTTTGAATGACTTTATAACGTATACCGTAAACTGTATAATGTACTGAAGAAAACTTCTCGATACAATTTCTCATTCTTCGAAATCACTCGAAGTGACAGTAGAGTTTAAAGTTTTTAGTTTCAAGGTTCAAAATTTAAAGTTCACTAAGGATTTTTAT
>Ga0098065_1000307_pt1 | contig 24587 bp, 26 predicted proteins | sample 25_taG_FD_75062 | JGI IMG/M metagenome (GOLD analysis project Ga0098065, IMG submission 75062) | Marine viral communities from Cariaco Basin, Caribbean Sea - 25_WHOI_OMZ | ecosystem: Environmental > Aquatic > Marine > Oceanic | place: Caribbean Sea: Cariaco Basin | collected 2014-11-08 | reverse complement strand
TTTAAAAGCCATTCGACAGTATATTTTTGATCATACCAAGGATTTTAAAGACATCATTAAAAATGACAAATTCCAGTCTTATTTCCCTGAAATTTATGGCGAAAAACTGAAGCGTGCCCCAAAAGATTTCCCTAAAAATTTTGAGGAAATCGAATTGCTAAAACATAAAAGTTACGCAATGATTCATCCCGTTAAGAACGAATTTTGGGAGCAAAAAGATCTGGAAAGACAATTGATAGAAATCTATAAATGTTTGCTGCCTTTTAATCACTTTCTTAATAAGGCTGTAGAATAAACTATAATTAAAATTAAGCAGCATACATGACCAAATTTAGCGAAGAAAATTAAATGACTTTAAAATATCTTACTTTCAGTATTTCAATTTGTTTTATTTCCTGGATCGTTGGCATGATTATAAATTTTGCTCTAAGTAAAACAGAATTTTACGGAAAATTATCAAATATTAACTGTATAAGGAGTACAAAGGTGAACAAGTTTATTGGTTTAAGTATTTTTAAATGGATTGTAAAAAATACGTTCTTTAAATTTTTTAATCCTAAGCTACAGCTAAAAAATAAAGCAACAGCTAAAGAATTAATTGATTTAAGACAAGAAATGACCTTTGCTGAAATAAGTCATTTTATTGGTTTTTTCTTTGTCATGTTCTTTGCTACACTAAAAGTGCTTCGTGCAGAATTTATCTTCTCTGCATGGATTGTGTTTATGAATGTTTTAATGAACTTATATCCCTCTTTATTACAGCAGGAAAACAAAAGACGTATCGATCATTTTTTACAACGCATTCCGCTAAAAATCATTAAAAAAAGCCTATAAATCCTGATTATTATGACACTAATTTTTAAATCATTTATAAAATGAAACTAGTATTTATCGCATTATTCTGTTTTAGCTTAAATGCTGTTGCCCAAACACAAACTGAATTAAATCAAGAGGCCTACGCAGAATTTGCGGAAGCAGATAAAGAATTAAACAATGTTTATCAAAATATCCTAAGAACATATAAGTCAGATTCCCAGTTTATATCCAAATTAAAAAGTACTCAACGAATTTGGATTGAGTTTAGGAATGCCGAATTAGAAATGAAATTTCCTAAAAAAGATAAATCTTATTATGGCTCTTCTTATCCTATGTGTAAAGCCCTTTATCTAAAAGAACTTACAGAGGAGCGTACCAAAAAACTAAAAGTGTGGCTAAATGGAATTCAGGAAGGTGATGTTTGCCAAGGTTCGGTAAAATCAGTTTGATTTTACCGAACCTTGGCAAAATAAATGGCTATCAATCCTCTTTCTTTTATTACGATAAGATAATTATACAACTCTGCAAAAAGGAATACATATCTTAAATTTAGAACACTCTTCATCAAAAACGAATCACAAAATAGAATGATTAAATATTCGCCGGTATGAATTCTAATTCACTTAAAGGTTTTGCTGACTCATTTTCTATGACTTTTTTCAGATATTATTGAATAATGTTATAAATATTCTATTTTTTATACGCCAAAAATTAAAATTACATAAATGTTAATTTTTTAAAAAATAAAAAACTTAACTTACTATAATAGAGATAATTAATTATATTTGTTTTGCCCTACTTATGTTATATAAATCATAAATTTTTAATTTACGATTTATATCTTACCTACTTAATATTTCGGATAAAAGTTTTGGACCTAATTTATCTGAGAAATTATGAGCCCCTATAAATTATTAAAAAACTAATTGATAGAACTAATGAATAAGATTAAACTAAATCTTTTGTTATTATTTTGCTCTTGTTGGTTATTCGTTTTATCCGGTTGTGATAACGAAGAGTACGGAATGTATGAAGTTGATAGAATTGTGGGATCCTGGAAATTAGTTGAAGTTTATAATGACAATGGAGATGGTCGCGGCCAATGGAGCCCCGCTGAAAATGCCTACAGTTATACCTTTAATGAAGATGGTACTTTTAGCTCTACGCGCTTTTCTCAGTGCAATACAGGCAACTACTCGATCCAAAATGATGAGATTTACTTGGATTTTGATTGCAACAACAACAATAGAACGATAGGAATAGCCAGCACCTCATCTACTATTATAGAAGAGGTTGATTATGAAGGCATTAATGTTATTTTCATTCCTACTTATCCCGCCTGCCATCAAGGTTGTAGATTAAAATTTGAACCTATAAACTAATTTCATATTCGTATAAAGTCTAGTTCTGGATTGAAGCCTCAACTAAATAACTACAAAATAAATGCAAGTAGCGTATTAGGCTAAGTTACCTCCTCGCATGCTTATGAGGTAGTTCTTATAGGATTGTATTTAATTACCCCAGGATTCTTATTATCGGATAAATCTGAAGTTCTATTATCACAGGTCTTATCTTAGTTTTGCCTGCTTAGTATCATTGTTTTTGGAGTCCAAACGGGGTTGCAGGTAAATCATCTTTCCATGTTACTCCAAACTTCGCAGTAAGATAGGCTGCCACTTTCTGATTATGTGCAGTAACATATTTCATCATTAAAGGATCTACTACACAATTTTTACTTATCATTCCTACGCCGTATTCCTTGGTAAATCGCGTAAAATCTATAGGGTTATTGTTTATCCCGTTATAAACAAAATTCATTCCTATATCAGGATTATTTGTATAGATATTAAAACCGGATACAGCATTAGATTTTATTTTACTTTCTAATCGTATCCTTATGATATTTTTTCTTGAAGTTATTTTTGAAGGATAAAGAATATAGCTAACAAACTCTTCAGCATAAAAATCAAACTGATATTTGCCTTTTTTAGGAAGTGTAATTTTAAAGTTTTCCAAAGAGGTAATTTCAATTTCCTCATCCAATTCAGTAATAAAAAATGTTCCGGAAGAGAATGCCACATCAGTTGCATTCTCAAAAACAACCTCAGCTATTATTTCTTTGGTTTCTGCCTCGACGGCAATAGAAAATAAAAAGAATAAGGCGAGTAGTATTTTTTTCATGATATCAAACTATTTTGATCGAGGTGAAACTTATACCTTAAATACGAATGCATAAACCGAATGTTGCAATATTGGCTTATCCATATAAAATAGTCAGCTTAGGATATCCTAATTTTGTAAAATAGTATTGGTTAAAAACTATTCCTGAATCCAATTTACAATTTCAGAGTCGTTTGGAAGTACATTAGAATTCTTTACGGCTACTACTCTACCATTTTGATCGATTAAATATTTCTGGAAATTCCATTTCACTTCAGAATCTTTAAATCCGTTTTTAGCTTTCTCGGTTAAAAACTGATACAATGGATGCTTTTCATCTCCCTTAACTTTAATCTTTGCCATCATAGGAAATTCCACTCCATAATTCTGCTGGCAGAATTCAGAGATATCCTCATTGGAGCCTGGCTCTTGATTTCCAAAATCGTTGGAAGGGAAGCCTACGATTACAAAATCCTTATACTTATATTGTTCGTAAATATGCTGTAATTCGGCATACTGCGGTGTAAAACCACATTTACTTGCTGTGTTAACGATCATTACCTTTTTACCTCTTAGAGAACTGAAATCGAATGTTTCTCCATTAATATCTTCAACTTTAAATTGATATATCGTTTTATTGTTTTGGGCTATTAGAGTAGTACCAAAAATTAACGCAAGTACCAAAAGGATTTTTTTCATCATCATAATTTTAAAATCAACATATTAAACAATTTTAAAACAGGCCCATAGAGCATCTATTAAAAATTGCTTTTTATTTCGAGGCGTCCTGATCGCTATAGAAACCAGATCAGTAAATCAATTCTCGATTCGTGAGTAAAAGTAAGTATTTAATTAATATCTAAAAATTAACAACTTAGAAAGATTCAATTTGGACAAAAGTTGTATTTTTATCCAAAATTAGACACTAACGTTTTTTTTGTCGAAAAAAAATGGAATCAAAAGAAGATTTTGTACGAATGCAGATTATAGAAGCTTCTAAAACCGTATTTAAAAAATACGGTTTTAAGAAAGCGACTATGAATCATATTGCTAAAGCATCAGATAAAGGACGCAGTACTTTATATTATTACTTTCAAAATAAAAATGAGGTTTTTGAAGCTTTTGTTAAAGCTGAATACAATAGAAGAATTGAGAAAACCTTTAATAATATATCAAAGGAATTTAGTATCGAAAAAAACCTTTCTAATTATAGAAATATAAAATTGGATCATTTAATAACACTTTCCAATACCTATACCTACATATTAACCGATCTAAAAGAGAACGCTATTTTTTTATATCAACTTTTAGACGGCATTAGAACTGAAGAGGTTAGTATCATCGAGAAGTGTATTCAATGGGCCGTAGAAAAACAGGAAATTAAGTCGATTTCTAAAAAGGACATTAATTTTTTGGCTTTCTCCCTGGTGACTGTTACCGATAGTCTTGAAAAAGAAATTTTTCTTTACCAGCGCTTCCCTAAAGATATGTTTGATCAATTAGAATGGATTAACCAACTTATGATAAAAGCACTTCAACATTAATTTATTAATATTTCATTATGCTTAACATTCGTCCCGCATTGTTAGTAATTCTTTCTGTTTTGGCCATTAGCTGTGGCGAAGAAAAGAAATCTGTACCCATCAAGCCAATCGTCGTAAAAACCATTGAAATTGGTAACCAAATGGAATATCAAAATAACCAAAATGTTGGTTTTACCGGCAAAATTATAGCCAATAAAACGGTAAACCTTAGTTTTCAGATCGGCGGAACTATAGAAGTTTTAAACGCTGAAATGGGGGATTTTGTCCAAAAAGGAGCCTTGTTAGCACAGGTTGATGCTACCGCTTATAAAGAAGAATACGAAGCTCGAAAAGCCCAGGCCGATCTTGCCAAAGAAAATTACGAGCGTATCAAGGAAGTATATCAAAAGGGAAGTATTGCCGAGATTAAAATGATCGAAGCACGATCTAATTACAATCAGGCAAATGCAGCGGCAAATGCAACATTCCAAAATGTAAAACACAGTAAATTATATGCGCCATTTAGCGGATATATTGGCGCTAAAATAATGGAACCCGGAGATTTAGCCAGCCCCGGCAGACCGGTTTTTCAATTACTGGATATAAATAATGTAAAAGCGGCCATCCCAATCCCGGATGGCGAGATTAACCAGTTAAAAAAAGGAGATAGTGCGAAGGTAAAAATCGATGCTTTGGGAGATCATTTTTTCTTCGGAAAAGTTGCTGAAATTTCTATTCAGTCCAATCAGCAAAATCCCGTTTATATCGCCCAAATTCTTTTGGAGAATCCAGAAAGGTCGATCAAACCCGGAATGTCATGTTCGGCTTTTATTGATTTTAAGGAAAGTGATACTTCTGAAACCTCCGATATTATCCTCCCTGTTAACGTAGTTTCTGTGACTGAAAAAAATCAATATTTTGTTTTTGTTGCTGAAAATGGAAAAGCAAAACGGAAACTGGTTACCACCGGAAAACTCTACAGCAATGGTATTGCTATAACTTCTGGTTTGAGTGCTTCAGACCAAGTCATTACTTCAGGTTATCATAAACTAACCGATAATACACCTATCAAAATTGCCCAATAAATCAAAACATAAGTTTAGATTATGAAAAAGCAAAACAATTCTATTATAGAATGGGCAATGCAGAATAAATCATTTCCGCTTGCTTTAGCCTTACTAATGGTAAGTATCGGACTTTTCGGTTTATTCAATATGCCAAGAAACGAGTTTCCTGATTTTACGATTCGGCAGGGATTGATTATTGGGTATTACCCGGGAGCGAACTCAGAAGAAGTAGAACAGGAACTAACCACCAAAGTAGAAGAATACCTTTTCAGTTTTAATGAGGTTGATAAAACCAAAACCTATTCTTATTCACAAGATGGAAAAATGTATATCTATGTTGAAGTTGCCAATCGTATAGATGAAGATGCCACCCAGCAGTTTTGGAACAAACTAAAAAACGGATTATTAGTTTTCCAGCAACAACAACTGCCTCCCGGCGTACGCGGTGTAATCGTTAATAGTGAATTTGGAAATACCGCAGCCATGATTCTGGCGGTACAATCTTCTTCCCGTCCCTACAAGGATTTACAAAATCATGTAGAAGATATTGAAGATAACCTTCGCCAATTAGAAAATGTTGCAAAAATTAGTCATGATGGTGGTTTGACCGAGCAAATAGCGGTGTATACAGATCAAAATAAGCTAGCCACTTATGGTATTAGTCCGGGAATGCTAATGCAAAGTTTACAACAACAGGGCAATATTAATCCCGGGGGGACCTTAGAGGAAAATGAATTTGACCGGCCCATACATATCGATACATTTCTAAAAGATGAGACCGATGTAGCCAACCAGATTGTTAGAACTACTAATGACGGAAGTATTATTCGAATAAAAGATATTGCGGAAGTAAAACGGGAATACGAAGATCCAGATGCTTTTACCACTACTAATGGCACCAAAGCGATGATTATTACTTTGGAAATGGCTAAGGGCAATAATATTGTTCATTTTGGGAAAGAGATCGAGGAACGTCTTAATACGATAAAAAATAATCTGCCTGAAGATATAAAAATCGTAAAAATAGCCGATCAGCCTGACGTCGTACACAGTGCTATTGGTCATTTTATGAAAGAATTTGGCTATGCCTTAATTGGAGTGATTCTCGTGGCTTTATTCCTTTTACCTTTTAGAGTTGCCTCGGTAGCAGCGGCAACGATTCCAATAACTATTGCCTCTACCCTTGCCGTTATGTATATGTTAGGGATGGAATTAAATACGGTTACCCTGGCGGCGCTTATTATTGTGCTGGGGATCGTAGTAGACGATCCTATCGTAATTATAGACAATCACGTAGAAAAATTAGATGAAGGCGAATCGATCTGGAAAGCAGCCTACCATAGTGCTTTAGAACTTTTCCCTTCGGTATTTACGGCTACTTTGGCGATTTCAGCTACATTTTTACCACTAGTATTCTTTTTGAGTGGAACGGCTAAAGACTTTTTAAGTACCTTTCCTTTTACGATTATGATCGCCTTATTTTTATCCCTTGCGATTTCAGTTTTAATCGTTCCTTTTTTCAATACTATTTTTATAAAAAAAGGACTTCATAACGACAAAAAAGAAAAAGAAAATAAAAAATCGATGTTAGATCGATTACAGTCTTTCTTCAATGCATCGCTAAAAAAAGCTATGAAGCATTACCGGCTCAATATTGCAGTAGGTCTCGCTTCGATAATTTTAGGGATCATTTTATTTTCAACTTTAACGCAGGAACTATTCCCCATTATAGATAGAAATCAATTCGCAATCGAGGTCTATCTCGCCGAGGGTAGTAATCTGGATGAAACCTCAAAATTAGTAAGCGAATTTGAAGAGAAAGTTCTGAAAGAGGATGAACGTGTTCTTAATTACACCAGCTTTATAGGTGAAAGTTCTCCTCGTTTTCACATGGTATATGCTCCCAACTTACCAGCTAAAAACTATGCACAAATACTGGTTACCACAGCTTCTGATGATGCTACGGTAGAAGTCTTAAAAGATTATGATACAAATTATGCTGAAATGTTTCCTAATGCTCATTTTAGGATGAAACAACTCAATATGGTGAACAAACCGGCCCCCATTGAAGTTCGTTTATATGGAAATGACATCACTCAGCTAAGGACTTATGGTGACAGCATCATTAATATGGCGAGGCAAACCCCAAAAACAATATGGTCCCGAACCAATTTTGGTGAAATGGAAAAAACCATAAATATTGATATTAAGAAAGACGAAGCAGCGCAATTGGGATTAAGCAAAGAAGATATTGCGAATACCGTTGCCATGTATATGGAAGGCTTAAATGCAACTAAAATTTATGATAAAGATTATGGCATTCAGGTAAAAATTAAAGCTAAAAACAATAAAAAGCAAACAGTTGCAGACCTCAACGAACTTTCCATACTTTCCGCAAAAACCAAGACTATGGTTCCGCTTAGACAAGTGGCTAATGTAGAACCTGGTTGGGAAGAACAACAAATTACTCATCGTAATGGGATGCGTTGTTTAACCGTAAGAGTAGATATTGCCACAGGTACCGTGGCCAATGTAATTCTAGAGAAATTAAGACCAAAAATAGATGATCTTAACATTCCTGATTCGATAAGAATAGAATACGGAGGAGAGTTTGAAATGCAACAAGAGAATTTAGTCCCTATGGGAATTTCGTTATCAATAAGTGTCTTGATCATATTCTTAATTCTCATCTGGCATTTTAAATCTGTAAAACATGCTACCTTAAGCTTTATCACCATGCCATTAAGTATTTTAGGTGCTGCCATAGGTTTATTGTTAATGCAATATCCTTTTGGATTTACTTCTTTCCTGGGAATTTTAGCATTATGCGGAATTGTAGTAAGAAACGGCATAATTTTAATTGATTTTGCTGATGAACTTAGACTTAATGATAATTATAGCGTTCGCGATGCGGCAATCGTTGCAGCGCAGCGAAGAATGCGACCTATTTTTTTAACCTCATCGGCAGCAGCGGTGGGTGTGATCCCAATGATTATAAGCAGATCGAGTTTATGGGGACCATTAGGGACCGTAATCGCATTCGGACTCATGATTTCTATGGTACTTACGCTTTATGTATTACCGGCTTTATACTGGATGTTCTTTAGGAATACTGAAGAAAAGAAAACTGAAGATGCTTAAACCTAAAATTGCGAGAAATGAAAACTAATTTTTCAACCTATAAACAGCTTTTATCTTTTATAATCCTCGCTGTTACCTACGCTGGCAATGCTCAGGAAATGAAGATATCCCTTAACGAAGCTAAAGACGCAGCCTTAAAATATAGTCACGATATTAAAAATGGCAGTCTACGCATTGAACAGGCCCATGCGCAACGACAGGAAGCTATTGCTTATTATTTCCCTACAATTGAAGCTTTGGGCGGAGCTATTCATGCCTTCGACAATATTATCGACCCCATTGCCATGCTAGGAATTCCTGAAATCGATAATTTATACCTGGCATCGGCCACGGCATCTGAAGTTGTTTTTGCCGGCGGCAAAGTAAGAAATTCCAATAAACTTGCTGAAATTCAGGTACAAGTCCATAAAATTAGAGCCCAACAATCTATAGACTCTGTTATTTTAACTACTGCAAATAAGTATTGGCAACTGGTGCAATTACAGGAACAAAAAAAAGTAATAAATGCAGCAAAACTTTATTTAGATGAACTTTTAAAACAACAACAGGATTTACTGGATGCCGGATTAATCGCAAAAAATCAATTACTTCAGGTTAGAGTAAACCGTAGTAAGGTGCTATTAAATGAAAGTAAACTTTCTAATTTGCGGAAATTGGCTTTACTAGATCTGGCATTATACACTGGCCTGAATTATGACACCAGCGCCGTGGCGATTGACACCTTGCATGAGATTATCCCGCCGAAATTAAAATACCAGCATACGACCAATGTTACTGAAAACTCAAACTATCGCTTGTTGGACGAAAAAATTCAGGCTTCAAAACTACAAACGAAAATGGCAAAAGCTGAACTATTACCGCAGTTTTCTGTAGGTATAAATGCAGTAAAGTATGGCACATTCGACACAGGTTTAGACTCAAATATCCAACCTATGGCATTTGGGCTTGTACGAATTCCAATTTCAGCATGGTGGGGAGCCGAAAAACAAAAAGTAAAACAACAGGAAATTAAGGAAGAAATTGCCGTAAATCAGTTAAAAAAAGCTCAGGATCAAATCACCATTGGTATCATGAAAAGTTGGTATGACTTGCTTGATGCTTACCATCAAATAGAATATGCCAAGGAAAACCTTGCTTATGCAGAAGAAAATTTAGAAGTGCATCGCGATAATTACAATAGTGGTTTAAACAATCTTTCAGACCTACTTGATGCACAGCGCTTACAGCAAGAAGCAAAAACCGAACTGATTAATGCCTTTGCCAAATATCAAAATAGCGAAACAACTTATCTATTTAGTAACAATAAATTAGAAGCCCCTTCATTAGAAGAATTAAAGGAAGATTAAAAGTCATTGAAGTATAACACCTCGTTAACTTGATGAGGTGTTTAAAGGCTAATCTATTTTTGTCTTTATAATGAATAATTCTGTAAAAAACTTTGTTTTTTTTTGCAGGAGTATGGATATTGATTAATCTTTCTATTTATGAACACAAACTTCTGAAATTGTTTTTTTAATCAATATTTATTTAGGCAGAGCTATACAATGGTATAGTATTGAGTCCTCTAGCAAATATTTGGGAGCTTGTAACTAATTATACTAAATCAAACAGCTAGAGGTCATCATTTTATTAAGAATAATGAAAAATCTCTTATTTTATTCTAATTAGGGATGCCTGTAAAATTTTATCGCTATAGCATATAAAAACTCAAATCAACAATGCTTACAAAAGAAACATTTATATTATAAATTCATTTTTATTTCTATTTTTGCCGCGAATGGCGAATAAACTTCACATATCGTATGCATTTACATTTTTTGTGGTATTTGCAATAATTTTCCCTGCGGTACACCAGCTTGGTCATTCTCTGGCGTCCATAGTAACTACCAGTATTGAACATGATAACAGGCTAGTAAACAAAAAAGGATCTACGCACATTCAGGTTGATAATATGGATTGCCAGGTCTGTAATTTTCATTTTCAAAACGCAGATACGCCATCTTATTTTGATTATGAAATTGATTTACCGCAAATAGCAATACACTATATTATTTCCTTTGAAGATAGTGTTAACCTTTACCCCAGCCCCCTATTTTCTTTAAGAGCTCCTCCCGTTTTTTCATAAACGACTCACTTTAACATATTTACTACTATGATATTGGCAAACACCATTTGTCATATTGTAAATGGTATTATCTATAAAAAAGGATCAAGGATCTTTTTATTTCAGCATTACTTAACATTTAGCACCTAAAACATGAACAATTATTTAGCGATGCGCAGCATTGCCATTACCGTCTTATTCTGTATATCTCATATACTCACCGCTCAAAAAAATGATTTTGTATTCAACGATCAAGTATTTAAACCTGGTACCAAAACTCAAATATCAATTCCTGTTCATACTAAAACGGATACTACGATTATTCCAATCACTATTTTCCATGGAAAGAAAAACGGCTCGGTTTTAGGTATCGTAGCCGGCGTTCATGGTCTGGAATATGCACCAATTCTGGCAGCTCAGGAATTTTCTAAAGAAATAGATCCAAACCAACTGGAAGGAACTATTATTCTTGTACATATGGCCAACGTTCCCGCTTTCTTAAAACGCTCACTACGAGTAAACCCCATGGATGATAAAAACTTAAACCGTGTTTTCCCTGGAAGTGAAAGTGGCACTATTACTGAAAGGATTGCGTGGACATTTACAAGTAAAATTATTCCCAAATGTGATTATTATATAGATGTACATGCCGGCGATGCCAATAATGATTTGCGCCCTTACGCCGGATATTACAATTATTTTGACCAACCAGATATTTCAGAAAAAGCCAAAGAAATAGCGATTGCGATGGGTTTTCCATTCGTTATACAGTTTGGTAATGAACAATCAGTAAAAGATAAATCTGTCTATACTTCACGGGAAGCTTTTATGCAGGGAATACCGGCTATTGATATTGAATGCGGCAGAATGGGTATTGTCGAAGAAAAATTTGTTCAGCGAATAAAAATAGCGCTAAAGAATGTTCTTTTTCATTTAGATTTTCTAAAAGGCACTCCCCAACAGACGTTGAATGATCCTTATATAGTAGCACAAAGAACCACTGTAGAAAGTGAACATACCGGTTTCTTTTACAGTGATTTCACAAGCGGGGATTATGTAAAAAAAGGGCTTAAACTGGGCTATATCACCGATCTATTTGGAAATTATATTAGTGATGTTTTTTCTCCTGTAGACGGAGTTATTCTTTATAAAATATTCAATCCTCCGGTAGAAAAAGGGACTGGCTTATTCAACATAGGTCATATCAACTAATTCGCCAAAACCTGAGCTTATATAATCAATAAGAAGATACCAATAAAAAACTGCCGTTTAAAAGGCAGTTTTTTATTGGAATTCTGTTTACATTAATCATAATCCTAAAGAGGATAAGCCTATATTTTCTATTACAACACAAAATTCAAATGAATACCTAACCTCATCTTAGCTTCCACAGCACCTCCATTTAAATCTTGTGATACTGGGAGCATCAGGTTCACACCTCCAGAAATCTTTCCGTAAGTAGACTCTACTCCTATTCGGCTAAACAAAACACTTCCTTTCGTATCCTTAACAGCCAAACCATAACTTTCGTTCTCTCCAAAAATTTCTCCTGAAAGCCCTAAAACCGGACTAATAGAAACTGGGGTAAAAGTTTTTGCATTCATGGTATTAAATGTTCTAAATAAATTTAATCCATAATTAAATTGATTTCCAAAATGATATTCTTGTTCATTCTCGGTTTTAATGGTGTAATTGGCCAAAAGACCTACTCCCCAGTTTTGATGACTTACCGAATAATTTGAAGCTAATAACACATCCCAGCTTCCCGTTCCTACCTGAAAACTTGGGTTTACACTGCCCTCATTATTGGCACGATCGTATTCTCCTGTAGGAAGCTTCAAACCTACTCCCACTTCCAGGTTATGTTTAAAATTGCTTTGCTGCTCTGGTAAAAATCCATCGAGTTTTGGTGAAATTAGCTGGTAAAATCCAAGAATACTAATATCGCCTAAACCGTTAATGCGTTGGGAACTACCATCTATAAATTGCCGATTATGAAAATGGTACGGCACAATAACATTCAGTTTAATTTTTTGACTTATCGGAATTCTTGCCCAGGCCTGCATCGTATTAAAATTCTCATCAATCCAGGGAGAGTTATTATAAATCCCATCACGTGATTGATATTGCTGTGTGATATAACGCAGTCCTATAAAATCACCATTACCAATAGTACCATAGCCCATACTACCGCCGCTACTTCCACACCCACAAACATCACAATCCTCAAATTCTTCAAATTCGGACAGTCCGATATTCGCTGTATGGTTTTCATTTACATTGGAACCAGTAGTGGGTTTAAAATTAAAATTCGAAAAAACAGTGGTAGAATCTGTTAAGCTTTCGGCGTGTAAAAAAATACTGCCAAAAACACCAAATATCAATACCATTATATATCTAATATTCTGCAAATCGTTCATCGTTTAAAAAAGTTTCATCGGTTAGGGTGTTTAAAAAGGCAATTAAAGCCTGCTTTTCTTCCTCGCTTAAATCGATACCTAACCTGTTATTTTGTCTTAAAATAGGATCTAAGGTTTCTGAATCCTGTACACCAGTATCGTAAAAATTAAGTACCGATGCTAAACTACCAAAACGCCCATCATGCATATAAGGGGCGGTAATCGCCACATTTCTTAAACTAGGTACTTTAAACTTATAATTATCGGCTGTGCTGCCGGTTACTTCGGCCCGACCAATATCATTAATACCGGGATAAGGCGGCAATCCGTTATTTCTAAAAGCATCATCGGTAAATAAATCACTGGTATGACAGGAAGCACATTTTTGCTGAAATAATTCATAACCATATTCTTCAGTTTCAGTAAATTCACCACCTTCTTCTCCCCTTACATATTTATCATAGGTTGAGTTTGAAGAGACCATCATCACCATAAACTGTGATAAAGCTTTAAAGAAATATTCGTTGTTTACCTCACCCTCATCAAAAGCTTCTGCAAATAATTTTTGATATTCGTCATCTTCGCGCAGTTTGGAAACCACGTTGGATACGGTTTCTCCCATTTCTACTTCATTGGTTATGGGGATAATAGGAAATAAATCCAGGTGCGAAGTTGCTCCATCCCAGGCAAACTCTTTTTGGAATGCCATATTTTGAACTGCCGGTGCATTACGTGTACCTTCTAAATCATCGATTCCATGACTAAACTGATGCCCGTGATGCGTAAACGCAAAGCGCTGCTCGTGACAAAATCCGCAAGAGATAAATCCGTTTGAAGATAGACGGCCATCATAGAACAGTTTTTTACCCAACTCAAATCCTTTTTCGGTTGGTGGATTGGCACTAAGATCATACTGAATCTGTGGGAAATTTGAAGGTATATTGACATCCAGTTCCCTATTGATCGAGATATATTCGGCTTCATCATCACTACAGGAATAGAGGCCTAAAATCAACAGAATCAGCATAAGGATTTTCTTATGATCATTTATCATTTCTGAAAATTTTTACGGTAAACTGAAGCACCTTGAAAAAAAAGATGCTCCATCTACCAATATTAATCCTTAATTAATGCTGAATATTTTCACCATTATGTACATGATCTACGCGAAACATTCCGTTTATGTTTTCTGAAATTTGCGGACTTTTTACCTCATCGATCATTACTACTGCTGCTTCAGAAAGTTTGATTTTATGCTGCCCATCCAGTACCTTGTTGGCATCGACGGCCATATGCACAACCGGACTCAAATTTTCGCTTACCAGAGCATCGCTTGGCATTTGCAGAGTTACTTCCCGGTAATTATCCAGGCTACTGCCGTGACTTCCCATATGGATTTGGAAAATGGTAGGCTCAGTTACGGTTTCAGATGTAAAAGTTCCTTCAAAATTTAGGAATTTATACCCGGCCTGCCATGACCACATCATTTCATTTTCTTCAGCTACCTGAAGAAAATCTCCCTGTCCTTCAGCGCCCTGCTGATATTTTTCCTGGTCTACCCCTACGCCAAACTTAAGGGCCACATATTCTCCTGCCGGGATATCTTTTAAAACCACCTCGGTAAGTTCATTTTCTTCACTCACCACAAAATAACTATCATCCTTAGGATACGTAAATTCATTTCCCTCAGCATCGATCAGTACAAAATTACTTACGATATAATTAAAGCGGTTAATCTTTAAAGTCTCTCCGTTAGCATTGGTATAACTGGTAGCTCCCAGAAGTAAGGCATCCCCGTTTACGCCAGCGTCAAACTCAATACGCACATCATTTTCCCCACCCAGGTTACTCACCGCATCATCATCTGAAGAGCATGCCGTTAGAGAAACGGCAACAACTAATACGAAGATTTTTATATAATTAAAATTCATTTTGTTTAAAATTTGGATTGCTTTTTATTACATTTTTTAAATACTACGCTGCTATGTTTTTATTCCCGAAGAATTGATCTCCGTTAAAATTTGGACATAGCTATGGCTATCAGTCTAAAAGCCGATCTTAGCCTGTCTTTAAATAAATTTTAAGCAATAGGAGGTTTTACCATTCTCGTATAAAAGAGAAAAGTATAATTCGCCAAATAAGAAAACTCGTGTTTATCGCTATTTTCGAGAATCAAAGCTTGTCCATCAAAGTTTAGCTGATCAAGTTCGAAATATAACAAAGGCAGCTCGTATCTATTGGCTAATATTCCACGTTTTTCTTCGTGTTCTTTATCAGCCTGCTTAGCCAGAGACCGCATTAGATAACATTTACCATTACAGGCAAGATCTGGACGGTCTTTATTAATACACAATTCGGTCACTATATAATCATAATTGAAAACATAGTCGAAAATGGGCATTATAGGTTTAAGCAGGATAAAAAAGGCTACGAAAAAGCCTAAATATCTATACCTAATAAGATTTATTTAGTAAGTGCGCGCGCGTTTTCTATACTGGAATTTACGGCTTGCTGCATTGCTTTTACATCGCTAAGTTCTTCTTCTAAAGCATCGATTTGTTCTTGAAGCTCTTCGTTGTTCATTTTTTGAACCCTGGCTTTATTTTTCACAAATTCGTCGCTAAAGCTATGCATCCAATCCATCATTAGCTTATCGGCTTCCTGTAGTTTTTGCTCGGCTTTTAGGTATTTCTCCGCCGTGCTACTAGTATCTGCCATTGTTTTTAATTCCTTTGATAATTTTGAAATATCACCCATTTTAGGCATTACTTCATCATGAATATCCAGCACTTGATGAAATAAGTCCTCATATTTTTCTTTTTTTGCTGAAGTATCTTCGGCGCAGGAAATAGCCATTAAAGCTAAACTGAATACTAAGGCTAATCTATAGATTAGTTTTATTGAAATGTTCATCTAAATCTTTTAAGTTTTAAAATATATGATTAGTCACCACTCTTTTTAATTTTTGAGCAGACTAAAATTGATCCTTAAAATCTCGAAAATCGAGTAGCATTTAAATGATTGGAGGATGGAAAAAATCCTGAAGCGAATAGAACTGATAAAATTGAGGTTTCGCACTGAAGTTATGCGCGATCACTTCGGTATCCATACTGGTATTTAGTACCAGCTGTTTTTCGGCATAAAATAAAGGAATTTCTACTTTTTTTGCTAAAGTTTCCTTTTTTTGTTGTGACTCTTGTTCTGAAGCCTCGGCTAACGCCTGCATCAAATAACACTTCCCATTACAGGCCAATTCAGGGCGATCTTTATTTTCACAAAGTTCTTTGCTGATGTAATCGTAATTCAGGACATATTCCACCACCGGAAATGCGGGCTGAAAAACAATCAAAAAGGCGAATATGGGAAACAAAAATTTCACGCTGCAAATATATAAAATCCTACATGCTTTTTTGGGAAATGTAAGAAATTTGATCAAAATTAATATCTTAAAAAAACAACTGCCAAAACAGACTCCTGATTCTTTTTTGTAATTCATACCTGTTTCATAGAACTTATTTATTTTTTCAATATTTTGGCATCTTTAATATGATAGATCCAATCTTCGGGATTCGTATCATTATATGAAAATATCCCCACCAGGCTTATATATTGATCTGTTTTTAAACTAGGGGTATCATTTTTAAACTGAATTCCCATAACAGATTCCGGTCCCGCCATTCCGCAGAAAAAGCAGGCCGACATCACATTACTGCTTAAAGCGTATGAATTTTCATCCATGGGAACGACATATCCTGAAATTTCTATATAATGATTTTTTAAATTTTTTAATTGAAAATTGATGATAGGGTTTAAAACACCACCGGGATAGTCCTCTGTTTTCTCTTCCACATAATCGATATTAGCCAATAATTGCCAGCCCAGCTTTACAGTATCTTTGGATATCTTAGGTGATCTTTTTTCTGTTTCAGAAATATCATCAATTGCTCTTGAAGTATCCACTATGGCTTTATATCCAACTGTATTCCCCTTATTTGGAGTAATATATATATATTCTACTATAAATAAAACACTTACGATCAATACTAACAGCGCCCATTTCGTTTTACTCATAGGACAAAATTTTAGGAATATTAAGTTTATATGCTTTTACTGCTGGAATTAAAGCTGCTAATACCCCCAAAATAAGGCAAGCACTCAACAAGTAAACCTCTTTAGCTAAAACAACTGACATCGGGTCTATACTTAAATGAAACTCATTATCGGTATAATGACCAAAAAACAGGATTACGAATCGTGCTAACAAGCTTCCTACTATATAACCTGACAGACATAAAAACAGACTTTCCTGCACCACCAACCAAAACAACTGAAATTTATTACCGCCACTCACCCGCATCAACGCAAACTCTTTTTTACGGTTATTTAAACGAGTATATAATGAGATAAAAATGCTTAAAGCGGCAAGAATCATGATCCCATACGCCAGATAACTAAGCATGGCTATTCCAAGACCCATTAATGAAAATAGTCGGTTTATTTCTATAGCAGGGGAAGCCACCTGCATATTAGTAGCATTAGCGACCAATCTTGGCCAGGTAACCAATCCCATTTTATTTTTTAATTTTAGAAGTACCGCTGTGATCTGTTTATCTTCCTCTTCTTCGTGAGCCTTATGTTCACTATGCTGTCCTTCTATTGTATCCTCTTCAATCTGCTTATGATCGTGCCCCTTACGATCAGCATCGTGATGGTGCATCTCCCAAACACTATCGATATTACATAAAATCAGGTAATCCAACACCTTTCCGGTAGGATTAGCTATCCCCACAATGGTATAAGGATGTTCATCGTGAACATGACCTTCGGCATTTTGTCCGTGAGCACCATAAAATTGATCTCCAATCCTCAGGTTCAATTGCTCTGCCAGGTTCTTCCCTATTACGACTTCAAAATTGGCATTAAAAAAGCGTCCGCTTTCTAAATCATTTCCATAAAGCTTCATATAGTCTTTGGTAGTACCTACAATTCTGTTTCCCTGATAGTTATCGCCGTAAGCTAAGGGAACAGCATGTTGGACAAAAGGATGCTCCATCCATTGCTGAGCTTCTTTATAAGCAATATTCCCGGTAGGTGCATCAATTTGATAAACTGCAGATAAAATAAGTTGTAAAGGACTTCCTTTAGCACCAAGCACTAAATCGATATTATTTAAATTCGCAGTATAGCTATTTTCAAATTTTTCCTGAACGATAATAAGTAATGATATCATCGCTACAGAAAATGAAAGCAACATCATACTTAATGCTGTGCTTAGTGGGTTATGCCAAATATTTTTCCAGGCTAGTTTACTGATCATATTATAATTTAATTTGGCTACTAAAAAATTGTTTCAAGCGCTGGTCGTGGGTAACCACCACCAGAGAAGTATTAAAGCTTAGTGTACAATCCAACAATAGCTTTGCAACCTTATCTGTATTTATATCATCTAAACTGGCCGTGGGTTCATCGGCTAGTAGAAGTGCAGGTTGATGCACTAAAGCCCTTGCGATACTAACACGCTGGCGTTGACCGGTACTAAGTTTTTCGGGAGATCTATGTGCGATATCGTCTATTCCCAAATAGGATAAAAAATACATAATTTCATCTTTTCGTATTTTCTTCTTATTCGCTAACCAACCGGACAATTGAACATTTTCAAAAACACTTAAACTCTGAATAAATGACGTATTTTGAAAAACAATCCCCATTTGCGTTCCGCGCAAATGATCACGTTCATTTTCCGATAATGACGGAATAGAGATATTGTTAAAAATTATGTCCCCGTGTGATGGTTTCAGTAAACCACTTAATAAGTATAACAATGTAGATTTTCCTTTACCCGACGCACCAGTTATTAATAAAGATCCTCCCGACTTAAGATTGATATCCGGGAAATACTGTTCCTCTTGCTTTGGATATTTGAACGATACATTTTTGGTTATCAACATGATCTATCTTTTGACAATTTTAAAAGCATTCATTTTATGATGAAATGCATTGATTAAATGACCAATGATCAAACCTAAAGATCCCAAATGTATAAGACGACTATGATAGTTTCGAAAAAATGACAGCAAGGCACTTACCAGAATGATCGATATAGATAACCATAACACAAACTCTAAGCTTTTTGAATCTAGAGTTTTGGAAATCTGTAAGACGATTACAAAACCGATAATCGCAAAGGCAAGATCTATCCAGTGATTATGCTGCCATTGGATAGGAATTATGGTAAGAATTGGCAACGCTAAACAATGTATGGAACATAAAGTAGCTGCCGAGACCCCAAAATAATCGAACATAGACTTTTTCATCACTCTGATTTTTTTCTGACAAAACTAGCATATTTTATTAAAGCAACAAAGTTGCATTAATAAAATATTTAACTACATTTGAAATATAATATCATCATATTTTATATAAGTTAAATTATTTTTTAGATTTGTCTAAAATTTAAATTAATAAACGCTAAAAATAATATATTAATGAAACTACTTCAACTCTTACTTCTTATCTTCCCCCTTGTGCTTTCCTCCCAATCCAAAGTTGAAATAAATGGTAAGATTTTGAGTGAGGAAGGGCATGCCGTCCCCTTTGCAAATATTTCTGTCATTGGGGAACAAACAGGGGCGTCTGCAGATCGTGATGGTTTATTTCAGTTTTCATTATCAGCAGGAGCGCATACCTTAAAAATTCAAGCCATCGGTTATAAGACAAAAACTTTACAAATTGACTCCCGCAATCAAGAAGAGCGCTCGCTGCAAATTAGCCTTGCAGAGGATCAATTAGGTTTAGACCAGGTAGTTATTAGTGCTACACGAAATCGTGTAAATCTGAAAAAGGCTCCCGTTGTTGTAAATGTACTTAGCCCTAAACTTTTCAACGCCACTCAATCTATATCTGTTGCGGAGAGTTTAAATTTCCAACCCGGAGTGCGTGTAGAAACCAATTGCCAAAATTGTGGATTCACGCAGGTTCGTCTTAATGGTCTGGACGGTAGTTATACTCAGGTTCTTATCAATAGCAGGGCCGTTTTTTCAGCCCTTAATAGTGTTTATGGACTCGAACAAATCCCTACTTCAATTTTAGATCGTATCGAAGTGGTTCGAAGTGGTGGTTCTGCTTTATATGGCTCTAATGCCATTGCCGGAACAATAAATATTATTACCAAAGATCCCGTTCTAAATTCATGGCAGATTGGTTCTAATCTTGGTTTTATTGATGGAAAAACACCAGACCGTAGTTTAAATCTAAATGCATCTGTAGTGAGTGAAGATTTAAATAGCGGGATAACGGTTTTTGGGATGAAAAGAGATCGTGACAGTTACGACGCTAATGGTGATGGATTTACAGAGCTTACAAAACTCACCAATACCAGCCTGGGTGCCAAAGCATTTTTAAAACCTAATGAAAAAAGTAAAATAACTTTAGATTTAACAGCTTTAGAGGAATATCGTCGTGGTGGCGACCGGCTAAAATTAGCTCCACATCTTACTGATATTACAGAAGAACTGGATCACAATACTGTAATTGGTGGAATCACCTACGATATACGCAATGAAGACCAAAGCAATCAATTTTCGGTTTATTCCTCTGGGCAGCATACCGATCGTAAAAGCTTTTATGGAGGTCTTGGAGGAGGTCGTACTCGCCAGGATTCCATTAGCGCTGCAAACGCTTATGGAAATACAAATGATGTCGCTTTATTAGTAGGTGGACAATTTACCCGTAATTTTAAAAGCAATCATGATATTTTGACGGTGGGAACCGAATATAATCTAAGTAATACCGAAGATGATATCCCGGGGTATAATAGATATATTGATCAACAAGTAAATGCAGTTGGTGCTTTTGCCCAGTACGAATGGAAACCTTCTGAAACGTTTACCGCATTAATTGGTGGACGTTTAGATTATGTAAACATCGATGGTAGCTATACCATACAGGACATTAATCGAAAGGTTGCAATTGATCAAACGGTGATCAGTCCTCGTTTAACGCTAAGATATCAACCAGCTGAAGCATGGCAGTTTAGAGGAGGATATGCCCGTGGATTTAGAGCTCCCCAGGCATTTAATGAAGATTTGCACGTATCCTCAGTTGGTGGTGAACCCCAATTTGTAATTCTATCCAATGATTTGGAAACAGAATATTCTAATGCCTATACAGCGTCTGTAAACTATTCGAAAAATTTCAATAAACTGCAAACAAATTTCTTACTGGAAGGTTTTTACACCGATTTACTAAACCCTTTTACTACAGTGAGTACAGGCGCCAGTTTATCCAATGGTTCTATTCTGGAAGAAGTAAGAAATGGTAGCGGAGCCTACGTTAGCGGTGCTAATATCGAAATAGGTGTTTCGCCATCTTCGAAATTAAGTTTTCAACTGGGAGGAACTATCCAAAATTCAAAATATAAAGAAGATCAGATTTTATTTGAAGCCGATGGGAGCATTCCCGGGGAAACTGATATTATTATTTCTGAATTTGTTAGAAACCCCAGTCTTTATGGTTACTTAAACAGTAATATATCAATTTTCGAAGAAACAAGTATAGATATCACCGGAACATACACCGGATCAATGACCGTTCCTTTGGTGATTAGTGATTCTGGATTTTTACAACTCAATGAAAGTGAGCCCTTTTATGACATCAATCTAAAATTAAGTCAGCATATTGATATTACAGATAATTTCCAAATGAATCTATATGCTGGGATACAGAATATTTTTAATGCCTATCAAGATGATTTTGATACCGGTGCAACGAGAGATTCAGATTATATCTATGGGCCCGCACAACCCCGAACTTTTTTCTTTGGAATCAAGTTTGGCAACCTACATAATCTTTAACCTGAAATAAAGCTAGCATATAATTAGCTTCCTGATACCGTATGAAAAAACTTTATATGTTACTAATCAGACTAGTTGAACGTATTTCAAAAATGATAAACAAAGAATTAAATAACCTAAAAGTGATTCAATATTTAAATAAGGTTCTACCCAATACTCACTATTTTTAACCTTAAAGTTGATAAGTTTTAGGCTTACTAATGTCGAAATAACCAATGCTGAACCCGGCCAGGATGTACACTAAAAACTAATTCGCCTCATAAATAATTACTATTTTAGAAAGTATTTCTTTGTATGCTACCCGAAAGCTTCATACCGGCTTTTATATTTAATCCTAGCAAGGTCAGATTAATAGCTCCAAAAAGTATTTCGATGATTTGTACGCACAAAAATGTACCATCGATGTTATTATTAATGGCTCTAAAATATAGGTAAACTGCTAATGAAATGAGTATAATACCGTTAAAGGTAACAAATTTCATTCGTTTCAATTTTGTTGTAATAATTGGACTTTTTGACTTTCCAGCAAGTTTTTTGCCTGTTATTGCCAACATTGGCATTGCGAATACTAGAACAGGTAAACAATACAATATTCCTTTTTTTACGTGCTTGATAAATTCTTCATTTCCCACAATTTCGGCAATAATAGAAAAGCTGAAAAAACAACCAATGGTTAATACGGCAATGGAAGTGGCGATGATATGAGCTGTTAGAATAGTTTTGCGTTTCATTGTCTTAGTTGTATTAAAGTTTATGAAGACAAAGCTCGCTTAATCAAAAAGCCTAAAATTGTAAGAATCGGAAATTGGGCAAGTTTTCTTTAATTGCTCTTGGATGAGTTCCGGTGATGTTCTTAACCGTATTGCTAAAATGTGCCTGGTCAGCAAAGTTTTGTGAATAGGAAACCGAAGTCAGCGAGTTGGACGAATGTTTCATTTGATAGATGGACTGCCTTAGCTTCAGCAACATCATATATTCTTTAGGGGAACATCCCACAGATTTATAAAAATGGTTTCTTAAAGTTCTAGTTGAGGTACCTGTATTTTCAGATAATTTCGAAATAGAAATATTTCCTTCCTCTTCTCCTATCAAATCAAGTGCTTTAATAACAATACTCAAATCCTTTGTTAATACTGAGCTTAAAAAAATATGTTCTATCACTGCAAACATTTCTTTCGGGTTAGAACAGCGATCAATTTTTTTCTTAAATCGCTCTGCTTCCATTTTAAATAAATCTTCTGTTTTTATGATCCAGGGCTTCTTGGAAATATCATCATTTGTTAGCAGTCCCAATCCATAGGGTTTTAGGTGTGCCCCGATAATTTTCACTTTATCGGTAAGTGGTTTTACTGAAATTTGGTTAGTGGAAATTCTTGAAATAATCATTTCAGCACTATAATTTTCGTTAAGGGAATGATTGGTGACCAAAAACGGATGTTCAAAAAAATATCCAAACGTAATTCTAGGAAAAGGGAAGACAAACTCTTCATTAAATTTGAGTTTGTCGACAGGAATTTCAATAAAAAAATAATAATCAACCCACTGTTGAAGGCCATCATTAAAGGGCTTTTGTATTATAAAATCATTCTCCAATTTTTTTGAATTTTTATATGCGAACAATTGTTGGTAGCCTAAATGCCACTTTTAACTCCGAATATTCTGGGACACAGTATCCATAATAAGGCAAATGTATCGCCCCCTATTTTTAGTGACACTTATTTTTATTCATCTTTATTTTGCGCAATCAAATTCACCATATTCTTATTGAATTTGGGCAAATTAGTACTCAAAACAGAAAAGAATGCCGTGTCTGCATTTTCTACTGCGGTCAATGCTATTTGTAGCACTTTTGCACCATCAGTCGTTAATTTAATTACTTTGGCTCTGGTGTCGGTAGGATGCTCTTGTCTACTGATAAATTTCTTTTTTTCCAAAGTTCTTAAAACTTTGGACACCATCATTCTGTCCGTATTACTTTGGTTGGCAATCTCAACTTGTGTGACAACATTATTCTTTTTTGAAAGCCAACCCAATGCAGCTAACAACACAAACTGTGTTTGTGTTAAGTTTAAAGGGTCTAAAACCTTTTTTAGCTTACGTTGCCATAACATAGTTACTTGACCAAGCAAGTAACCTGGACTATCATTTGGACTTTTAAACTGAAAATCAATTTCTTTAGACATCTTATTGAAGCATTTGAGATGAGATTAAATCAAAATCATGTTCATTGATTTCAAGCATTCCAAAACGGAATGGATACCCCCAACTTTGTTTGTTTTGAATAAATTGCAAATTTTCAATTAAAGGCAGTATAGAGGTTTCTTTGCTCTGCATAAATTGGATATTTCGTCTTGAAGGGCAAAAGTCTTTCGAGACCTGAACCTGATATATCTTATCATCCAAGACTTTTCCCAATGCTGTAAATTCCTGGCATTTTTCGGGCTTACCAAAAGTTTGTTTACTTGAGTAATAAATTACAAGATCTCCTTTTTTCATTCTTTTTAATGGCGTAACTTTTCCGTGAC